>Ga0172379_10005520_pt1 | contig 17645 bp, 18 predicted proteins | sample GrowelOW334metaG_FD_119756 | JGI IMG/M metagenome (GOLD analysis project Ga0172379, IMG submission 119756) | Groundwater microbial communities from an aquifer near a municipal landfill in Southern Ontario, Canada - Groundwater well OW334 metaG | ecosystem: Environmental > Aquatic > Deep... | reverse complement strand
TCCGAGTTTGTCATTTCAGTGACCGGAAAAGTTGAAAAACGTCCCGCCGGCACCGAAAATTCAAAACTCCCGACCGGCGAAGTAGATATCATCGGAACTGAATTATTCATTCTTAATAAAGCAGAAAATCCGCCGTTTGCGATCGCTGACGGAATTGATACCAACGAAGACCTGCGGTTGAAGTACCGCTATCTCGATCTCCGCCGTCCGGAAATGCAGGAACGGTTGCTCGTTCGTCATAAAATGTACCAGGTCTCGCGTAAATATTTCGATGAACATAATTTTATCGAGGTCGAGACACCGGTGCTGATGAAAAGCACGCCGGAAGGGGCGCGTGATTTTCTCGTGCCGAGCCGTATCAATCCCGGGAAATTCTATGCACTGCCGCAGTCACCGCAACAGTACAAACAAATACTGATGGTTGCCGGCTATGACCGGTATTTTCAAATCGTGAAATGTTTCCGCGATGAAGATCTTCGTGCCGACCGTCAGCCTGAATTCACTCAGATTGATGTTGAGATGTCATTTGCCGATGAGATTGATATTCAGAATATCGTTGAAGGATTAACGCAGCGGTTCTTCAAGGAGATTAAAGGCATTGATGTGACGATCCCGTTCCCGCGCCTGACCTATAAAGAAGCAATGGAGGGATATGGAAGCGATAAACCGGATCTTCGTTTTGGGTTGAAGTTCGCTGATTTTAGCGCGATTGTTAAAGATGCCGGATTTAAGGTCTTCTCGGAAAATGTCAAAAAAGGAGGAGTGGTTGCAGGATTTTCCGTACCGGGAGGAGCGAGTTTAACGCGAAATCAACTGGATAATCTTGTCGATTTCACAAAATCTCTCGGCGTCGGAGGGCTCGCTTATATTAAATTGACCGAGAAAGGAATTGATTCTGCCATTGAGAAGTTCCTCGGGAATGAGGTATGTATCAAAATTTGTGAAGCGGCAAATGCAAAGATAGGAGACAATGTCTTTATCGTTTCTGATGGATGGCAGAAAGCATACACCACTCTCGGAACCCTTCGTCTTGAGATGGCAAAAAGATTAAATCTTATAGAAGAGAACAAATGGAATTTATTGTGGGTTGTTGATTTCCCGATGTTTGAATATTCGGAAGAGGAAAAACGGCATGTTGCCATGCATCATCCGTTTACTTCGCCGAAACCGGAAGATCTTCATTTTCTGGACAGCGATCCTTCAAAGGCGCGGGCGCGGGCGTACGATCTTGTGCTGAATGGGAATGAGATTGCCGGAGGAAGCATCCGTATCTTCAATTCAGAACTGCAGGGCAGGGTATTCGGATTGCTTGGCATCGGACCGGAAGAAGCGAAATTGAAATTCGGATTCTTGTTGGATGCCTTTAAATTCGGTGCTCCGCCGCACGGCGGCATTGCCTTCGGATTCGACCGCATCGCTATGCTGTTGACAAATTCAAAATCGATCCGTGACGTCATTGCGTTCCCCAAAACGAGCAGCGGATACTCCTTGATGGACGATACGCCGTCCGAAGTGGATAAAAAACAATTGGACGAACTCCATATCCGTTTGAAATAAAATACCGAACATTCGTATATCGCAGGTATGGGTTGATCCCACCCTGCATTTTTTTATCGGGAAAAATATGTTTGACGAGACAAAGGAAGAAATACGACATCTCAAAGAACGCCTCGCCCAGCTCCGGGGGTATCTTTGACATTGATATTAAACAAAACGAAATAGAAACCCTCCAGGATAAAACGTCTCATCCGAATTTTTGGAATGATAACGTTTCCGCCCAAAAAGTCCTTCAGGAAATTAACCAGCGAAAGATGTGGGTCGATTCATGGAATGGCATCCAGGCTTCGATCAATGATCTTCAGGCGTTGGTTGAACTCGGCGAAGAATCGTCCGACGCCTCTTTTCAATCGGAACTTAATTCAGAGATTTTAAAAATATCCACGGCGTTGTCCGACCTTGAATATAAGAACATGCTCAGCGGTGTGGATGATGAACGAAATGCGATATTGACGGTTCATTCGGGTGCAGGAGGCACTGAATCTCAGGATTGGGCTGAAATGCTGCTACGAATGTATTCACGGTGGTGCGAGAAAAAAGGATACAAGATATCGCTGGCTGAACGTCAGGATGGCGACGGAGCAGGAATTAAAAGTGCGACCCTTGAAATTATGGGACCGTTTGCATTCGGGTATTTAAAGGCCGAAATAGGAGTACACCGATTAGTGCGGATTTCCCCGTTTGATGCAAACAAACGGCGGCACACCTCATTCGCTTCTGTATTTGTCTATCCCGAAATTGATGATGATATCCAAATTGAGGTCAATCCTGCCGATGTCGAGATGGATACGTACCGTTCGGGCGGAAAAGGGGGACAGAATGTGAATAAAGTTGAAACCGCCGTCCGCCTTCGTCACATTCCCTCAGGAATTGTTGTGGCATGTCAGGAAGAACGATCACAATTCCAGAACAGGGAGCGGGCGATGAAAATGTTGAAATCGCGGCTGTACCAGTTGAAACGGGAAGAAGAAGAAGCCCGTCTGGCGGTGATCGAAGGAACAAAGAAAAAAATTGAATGGGGAAGCCAGATTCGTTCGTATGTCTTCCATCCGTACAATATGATCAAGGATCATCGGACAGATGTCGAGACCAGCGATACACAGCGGGTGATGGATGGCGATCTTGATGATTTTATCAAGGCGTATTTAATGCAGTATAGTAACCAGAAACCAGCATAAGATGTCCTCATTCTTCATAGCCCGGCGGTTTTTGCAGTTCCAGCCTTCCCGAGAGCGGAAAAAATTCGTTTCATTCATTACATCGATCGCTGTTGTCGGAATAATTCTAGGTGTTGCCGCGTTGATCATTGCCCTCACGATCCTGGGCGGCTTCGAAAAAGAATTAAAAGAAAAGATCATCAGCTTTTCAACGCATATCCAGGTGACCGGATATCAAAATCAGTTCTTAAAGAACTGGGAAACTCCCCGGAAATATATTCTTGAAAAATATCCCGACGTTGTATCTGTTTCTCCTTTTGTGACGAAAGAAGGGATGGTCTCCTATGGGGATAGAACCGATGGGGTTGTCGTAAAAGGAGTTTCGATCGACGGCGAACCCGGATTGAAGAAATATATCGTTGAGGGAGGATTCACATTAGAAAAATTCCAGGACGGGCTGTACTCCTGTGTCATCGGCAAAAAATTGATGCTCAAACTTCAGGCAAAACTTAACGACACACTTTTGGTATTTGGACTTCCCTGGAATGCACAAACGTTCAACCAGCCGACGATCGTCGCATTTGTTGTAACGGGAGTGTACGAATCAGGAATGTCGGAATTTGATGATGTGTATTTCTATACAAGCATTCCGGCGGCCCAGGAACTCTTTCTTCTGCAAAACAGCATTTCCGGATTCGACATCATGGTGAAAGATCTCTCCAAAGCAAATGATGTGGCGAGAGATATTGCATCGGATTTGGGGTATCCTTTTTATGCCCGTACGCTGTTCCAGACCTACCGAAATTTGTTTACCTGGATCGAACTTCAAAAAGAACCAATTCCCCTCATTTTGGGATTGATTATGATCGTTGCGGCAGTTAATATTATCGGCACATTATTGATGGTGGTTCTGGAGAAAAGAAAGCAGATCGGAATTTTACGCTCGTTGGGTGCGTCACAACGGACCATACGGAGAATTTTCCTGGTGCAGGGAGTAGCGATAGCTGCGGTCGGCGTATCATTTGGGAACATGATTGCATTTATTGTGTGTTGGATAGAGTTAAAGTTTCAACTCTTTTCTCTTCCGTCCTCGATCTATTTTATGAGCAGTGTTCCAATCTATTTTCAAGCGGAGAATTTTATCGTGGTATCGGTGATAAGTTTTGCCTTATGTGTAGCAGCGTCATATATTCCGGCATTCCTAGCATCAAAATTGGATCCCATAAGGGCAATTCGGTTGAATTGATGAATTATACTTTCTTCATAGCGAAAAGGTATTTATTGGCCAAAAAGGAGGCCGGTTTTATTACCGTTATTTCACTTATATCCATCGTTGGTGTATCGGTTGGAGTTGCCGCATTGATTGTCGTGCTTTCCGTTTTTAATGGATTTAATAGTCTGGTGACGGAAATCCTTGTCGGATTCGACCCTCATTTGAGAATAGAAATCACTCCGGGTACTTCGCGTGACGATTTGATCTCTTTACAAAATCATTTACGTCAATCGCAGGAAGTTCACGGAAGTGCTCGTTTTGTGGGCGGGAAGGTCATGGTCATATCCAAAAAAATCACGAAAGTGATATTCATTCGCGGGATGGAAAGAAAAGAGATCCCTTCAGTTTCAGGAATTAAGGATAAAATCGTGATGGGAGATGCTGCATTTGATTCAACCAGAGGGGATCAACTTGTGATCGGGTATAATCTAGCCGATAAGATGGGTTTGAATGTCGACGATACGGTCTATCTGGTGTCATCGGCCGGAGTACAGGGATCGATGCTGAATTTCACCGCTCCGAAAATTTATCAATTTCGTATTGCCGGTATTTATGAATCGAATAACAAGGATTATGATGGACTCTATGGTTTTACAACGCTTTCATCGGGACAAAGATTATTTGGACTCGATTCCGCCGTTCACGGGATTGATGTACGGTTGGAATCAATTGACCGATCGGAGCATTTTGCCGATGCCGTTAAAGACGAGTACGGCGGGAAATTCATCGTTCACACATGGTATGACCTTCATAAGGACTTGTATTCCGTCATGGTTATGGAACGCTGGACGGCATTCATTATTCTTGCTCTCATCATTGCTGTGGCTTCGTTCAATCTTTTGGGATCATTGACAATGACCGTGATTGAGAAAACGAGGGATATCGGGATATTAAAAGCAATGGGCGCAAATAGCCGGGATGTCCAGAAGATATTTCGGTTTGAAGGAATGGTTGTTGGCATCCTTGGATCTCTCATCGGGGTGATGCTCGGATACATTGTGTGCGTTCTCCAAATACATTATCACTTATTTGCTCTCGATCCGACGGCATATATTATTCCTGCGTTGCCAATCGAAATGAGGGTTTCAGATTTTGTTCTTGTTCCGCTCGTTACAATGGTATTGTGTTATGGCGCAACGATTTATCCTTCCAACCGGGCATTGCGATTAGAGCCGGCAGAAGCTATTCGATGGGAGTAATATGATTTTACAATCTACGAACATAAAGAAAAAATACACTCTCACAAAAGAAACTTCGTTGGAAGTTCTCAAAGGAGTATCAGTATCGATCTCGGAAGGAGAAATTGTCTCGCTTGTGGGGCCGTCCGGAGCCGGGAAAAGCAGTTTGATCCATATTCTTGGTCTGTTAGACCGCCCGACCGAAGGGGAAGTGATATTTGATGGAAAGGATGTCTCGACACTGAGTGACGAAAAGATATCGATCGTAAGGAATAAGAATATTGGTTTTGTTTTTCAGTTCCATCATTTATTACCCGAATTCACTGCTCTCGAAAACGTGCTCATGCCTGCATTAATTGCCGGCGCGGGTATCGCTCAAAAAACTGATCAGGCAATTGCATTATTAAGCGAAGTCGGTGTGCTGAATCGAAAGGATCACAAACCTTCTGAATTATCCGGCGGGGAGCAGCAACGAGTCGCCGTCGCACGTGCTTTGATGAATTCACCGAAAATAGTCTTTGCGGATGAACCATCAGGAAATTTAGATTCGGAAAATGCCCGCCAGCTGCATTCGCTTCTTTTCTCGATGAGGAAAAAATATAACCAAGCATTCGTCGTTGTAACCCACAATATGGATCTCGCATCCCAATCCGACCGCATTATTACACTTAAAGACGGAAAAGTCGTGTAATTTTCCAAAAATCTGACTATTGACAACACTACAATTTTATCGTATATTAGCACTCGACATAGACGAGTGCTAAACACTCTAAATTATTGTAATATAAACAGTTATATATGGAGGAAATATGAAAATACATCCTTTGGCAGATCGTATCGTTGTGAAACCGGCTGAAGCTGAAGAAAAAACAAAAGGCGGATTGTTCCTTCCCGACACTGCAAAAGAAAAACCAGTGTGGGGCGAGGTGATTGCTGCGGGACCCGGCAAGACAACTGATGATGGAAAAAAGCTTCCGATGGAAGTCAAAGTGGGGGACAAAGTGTTATACGGCAAATATTCCGGAACTGAAGTGACTGTTGACGGACAAGAAGTGTTAATCATGCGTGAAAGCGATATTTTCGCTGTTATGCCGAAATAAATTTACTTTTGAATTCAATTAAGGAGAAATAATTATGGCAGCAAAAATCATAACGTTCGAATTCGAAGCACGCAATGCTTTGAAGCGCGGAGTTGATCAGCTCGCGAATGCTGTGAAAGTAACGCTTGGTCCTAAAGGACGAAACGTGGTTATTGACAAAAAATTCGGCGCACCGACAATAACGAAAGACGGTGTCACCGTTGCAAAAGAAATTGAATTGGAAGATCCCATTGAAAACATGGGTGCCCAAATGGTCCGTGAAGTTGCATCGAAGACTTCCGATGTCGCTGGAGACGGAACAACAACAGCAACAGTGCTTGCTCAGGCTATTGTCCGGGAAGGATTGAAGAACGTCACGGCAGGAGCAAATCCTATGGATTTGAAACGCGGTATCGACCTTGCCGTTGAAAAAGTTGTCTCTGAATTGAAGAAAATGAGTCGTAAAGTTGAAGGCAAAAAAGAAATTGCTCAGGTAGGCACGATCTCCGCCAATAACGACTCCACCATTGGCAATTTGATTGCCGATGCAATGGAAAAAGTCGGCAAAGACGGCGTCATCACCGTTGAAGAAGCAAAGGGAACCGAAACGACAGTGGATGTTGTCGAAGGGATGCAGTTCGACCGCGGGTACTTGTCGCCGTATTTTGTGACAAATGCCGATACAATGGAAACTGAACTTGAAGATCCGTTCATCTTGATCCACGACAAGAAGATTAGCTCGATGAAAGATCTTCTTCCGATTCTTGAAAAGACGGCGCAATCGGGCCGCTCGATCGTGATCATTGCGGAAGAAGTCGAAGGTGAAGCCCTCGCAACGCTTGTGGTGAACAAGATTCGCGGAACACTGCGTGTCGTTGCCGTCAAAGCCCCGGGATTCGGCGATCGCCGTAAGGCAATGCTCGATGATATTGCGGTGTTGACAGGCGGTCAGGTGATTTCGGAGGAACAGGGTTACAAACTTGAGAACGCCACGGTTGCCTATCTCGGAACCGCGAAGAAAGTGGTTGTGGACAAAGATAATACCACGATCGTTGAAGGTGCCGGAAAGAAAGATGATATTAAGAAACGTATCAATGAGATCAAGGCACAGATCGATAAAACCACTTCCGATTACGATCGCGAAAAATTGCAGGAACGTCTGGCGAAATTATCCGGCGGCGTTGCAGTATTGAAGATCGGCGCTTCCACTGAAGTTGAAATGAAAGAAAAGAAGGCCCGCGTTGAAGATGCTCTTCATGCAACGCGTGCAGCAGTTGAAGAAGGTATTGTCCCCGGCGGCGGTGTTGCACTGCTCCGCACGATTCCTTCATTAAAAGAAGTAAAAACAGCCAATGAAGATCAGCAGACGGGTGTTGAAATTGTCCGTCGATCGCTTGAGGAACCGCTTCGTCAGATCGTCGCAAATGCCGGTCTTGAAGGTTCAGTGGTTGTTGATAAAGTGAAGAATGAAAAAGGAGATTTCGGCTTCAATGCATTCTCGGAACAGTATGAGGATCTCGTGAAAGCCGGCGTCATCGATCCGACAAAGGTCGCACGTGTGGCGATTGAAAATGCCGCCAGCGTTTCTTCGCTGCTCTTAACAACCGAAGCAACGATCGTTGAGAAACCTGAAGAAAAGAAATCAATGCCTGCTATGCCTCCGGGCGGCGGTATGGGTGATATGTACTAATCGGGATCACCGATCGTGTGATGGATGCTCTGTCACACGATATCGTTTTCGAGCCCCCAGTCATAGTTCTTGGCTGGGGGTTTTTTATTTTATATATTTCACAACCATAAAAGAAAGGGACAGATAATGTCGTTTCAGGAAAAAATCGTTCAGATTCAGCAAAAGCTTCAGAAATATAAGATCGATGGATGGCTGCTTTATAATTTTAGAAACAATAACTCGTTTGCAACCAAAATATTGGAAATGGAGTCGGGAAAACTGTCGTCCAGACGGTATTTTTATTTCATTCCGGCAAAAGGGAACCCTCAAAAATTGGTCCATAGCATTGAACAGTATGATTTGGATCATCTGCCGGGAGAAAAGGTCGTCTACAATAAGTGGAAACTGCTTCATGACGGTTTGGAAAAGATCTTGTCAGGATCTAAAACAATTTGCATGGAGTATTCTCCAAATAATGATATTCCCTATCTTTCAAAAGTCGATGCCGGCACACTGGAATTTATTCGATCGTTTGGAGTAAATGTCATTTCATCGGGGAATATTGTTCAGTATTTTGAAGCATGCTGGAGTGAATCGCAGTACGCCGATGCACAAAAAACAGCGAATATATTGCTTCGAACGGTTGACAAGGCATTTATATTTATTGGAGATCATCTGCGCGCAGGGGATAAGGTTACTGAATACGATGTTCAAAAGATGATTATGGGGGAATTTGAGAAACAGAATCTGACAACGTATGCTCCGGCAAATTGTTCGGTCAATGGAAACGGCGCCAATCCGCATTACGATCCTTCCGTAGAACAATCCGATGAAATTAGAAAGGGAGATTATATTTTGATCGACTGGTGGGCGAAGAATAAATTACCGGGATCAGTGTATGCAGATTTTACATGGGTGGGATATGCCGGAACCGCGGTACCGAAGAAATATCAGGAGGTATTTGATATCGTGAAGGGAGCTCGCGATGCTGCAGTTGCGTACCTCAGGAAAGAATTTGCGGCCGGAAATACAGTGCGGGGGTGTGACGTGGATGATGTTACGCGAAAATATATCGCTGACCGCGGATATGGAGAATATTTTGTTCACCGGACCGGACATAATATCGGTGAAGAGGTCCACGGTAACGGAGCTCATATTGATAATTTTGAGACAATGGATGTACGAGAGATCATTCCCGAAACATGTTTTTCAATTGAACCGGGAATTTATTTGCCGGGAGAATTCGGTATTCGGCTCGAAATTGATGTTTATATTACGAACACTCGGGAGGTGATCCTCCTCGGCGATAAAATACAGAACGAGATCGTAACAATTGAGTGTTGAGGATGGAAGAGACCGGATAAAACGCCGATGTCCGGTCTCCAATCTATTTTCTTCCCTTCAATATCTTCGTCCAGTGCACAATCTGTTTTTTCACTTCATTCGGAGCAGTACTACCCGTTGACCGCTTATGGTCGATACTCTTATTCGGATCGAGAAGGTCCAGCACATCTTCAGAAAATTTATGCGAGAAATGATGTAATTCTCTGATCGTCAATGACACCAGCGGTTTATGGTGATCGGCACAGTACCGAACCATTTTGCCCGTAATTTCATGAGCATCTCTGAAGGGGACGTTTTTCTGAACGAGATAATCTGCAATTTCAGTGGCGGTGAGCGTATCGTTCTTCAATTCTTCGGTAAACCGGTCTTTCATAAATATTGAATGGATCAATACATGCGTCATAATGAACACGCTTTGCCGGGTTGTCTCAACGGCATCGAAGAGCGGTGTTTTATCTTCCTGCATATCTCTGTTGTAGGCCAGGGGGAGAGCTTTCATCGTTGTCAGGATATTCATAAGATCACCGTACACCCGGCCTGTTTTTCCACGTACCAGTTCAGCCATATCGGGATTTTTTTTCTGCGGCATGATGCTGCTCCCGGTCGTGTAGGCATCGTCGATGCGGACAAACGCAAACTCGCTGGTCGACCAGAGCACGAGTTCTTCCGCCATCCTGCTCAAATGCATCATGATGGTACTGCAGATGGAGGTAAACTCAATGACGTAATCCCGGTCGCTGACGGCATCTATACTGTTCTCAATGATTCCCTCGAATTTTAATTTCCGTGCGACCATTGCTCTGTCGATAGCGAATGAAGTTCCCGCAAGAGCGGCAGAACCCAGCGGAAGGCGGTTGATCCGTTTGTGCGCATCGGAAAGCCGCTCGTAATCGCGTTCAAACATGGAAATGTACGCGAGGAGTTGATGCGAAAGATAAATCGGCTGTGCACGCTGCAGATGGGTATATCCCGGCATCACAACACCGAAATATTTCTCGGATTTGTATAACAGCACCCTCTGAAAATGGACCAGTAATTTTTTAATGTCGGTAACGGCATTGCGAAGGAACAAACGTTCATCCAGGGCAATCTGGTCGTTCCTGCTCCGTGCTGTATGAAGTTTTCCTCCCAGCGGTCCTATTTTTTGAATAAGCCGTTGTTCGATTGCCATGTGGATGTCTTCCTTTTCCCATGAAAGGGAGAGTTTCCCCAGGTCGATTTCTTTCGCAATGGATTTTAATCCGGTTCTGATCCTCCGGGCTTCTTCAGCCGTAAGAATTCTGCAGGCGGCCAGCATTTCGACATGGGCAATGCTTCCCGTGATATCATCACGGTAAAGCTGCTTATCCAAATCAATTGATGAAGAAAATCGCAACGCTGCTTCCGACAGCGGCTGCTGGAATCGTCCGCCCCATAGTTGTTTTGACTGTGACATTCAGTAACTCCCAATAAAAAATATCAAAGGATACAAATAATATACAAAAAAAAACCTGACTGTGGCAGTCAGGTTTGAAGTGCTAGTACTGTGGAACACGTTTTCAATCTGTTAGACATCCGTTGAGCGATTACTCCCGTACAACCCAAACTTTCACTTTGGTATTGACTTTTGAATGAAGCTTCACGGGCACTTCGAAGATTCCGAGTGTCTTGATCGGTTCTTCAAGTTCGATAATGCGTTTATCGATCGTGTATCCTTTTTCATTCAATGAATCGGCGATCATTTGCGATGTGACGGCACCGAACAACTTGTCGTCCTCGCCGACCTTCATCGAAATGGTGACCGACGCACTTGCCAGCTGGGCCGAAAGTTTCTCGGCATCTTTCATCGTTTTTTCTTCCTTGCGGGCGAGCAGCTTCTTTTCCTCTTCGAGTGCCTTCAGATTTCCGGCAGTTGCACGGAAGGCGATATTTCTCGGGATGAGAAAATTGCGGGCATAGCCGTCTTTAACATCGATGACATCGCCGATGGCGCCTAAGGTATTATAATTTTGACGTAATATGATTTTCATGTGAAGTTCCTTTTTCTCTTACTTTACGATATCTGATACATAGGGAAGGAGAGCAATATGGCGTGCTCGCTGAATTGCCCGGACTAACTGCCGCTGATATTTTGCACTGGTACCCGTTATCCGTTTCGGAATGATTTTTCCCTGTTCGGTGACGAACTTGCGAAGCAGCTTTTCATCCTTGTAGTCGATGTAAATAGTGCCGGCTTCAGTGAATCGGCAGACGCGTTTTTTCTTCTGCTGCTGTTCTTTCTTTTCGCGCTGTTCTCTTCGATTGATCGCATATTCGCGTTTTGATTTGAATTCTTTCTTCTCGAATTGCTGTTTCATTTCGTCACTCCTTGTTTTGGTTCTTCAACAACAGGTTCGGTCGAAGGGAGTTTCTGACCGACTTCTTTTGCTTTCAAAGCCTTTTTATCCAATTGAATGGTGAGATAGCGGATGATATTCTCATTCAGTTGATATTGGCGCTCCAATTTGGCGACAAGATCACCGGATGCTTTGAACTCAAACAAGGTGTAGAATCCGTTGTTCTTCTTCTTGATCGCGTAGGCAAGACGGCGTCGTCCCCATTTTTCAACTGCGCGGACTTCGCCGTTATTTTTTTGAATGTAGTCTTTTACCTTCTCAATTTCGGCTTCGATCTGTGCATCTTCGAGCGCCGCATTGACAATGATAACAGACTCGTACAGACGAGTGTGAATCATAATGTAACTCCTGTGGACATAAGGTCCCGCATCATCGTGTGTGCGGAACAGGTTAATGGATCAGTTTACAAGAAACTTATGATGCATTTGCATCACGTAAAAAGTTTTTATTGAACAAATTCATTGTTCGTGTGATGCCGTTTTCAATCCAGCTTTTACAGGCATCAGTTGTATGCCGAAGCATATCATTCAGAGATTCTTCTTCGTCTTTTTCGAACGGGGAAAGCACATAATCAGCCATTTCATCGTGCGTATGGTGTTCCGGAATATTTTTCCCCGCAACGCCTATCCGCAGCCGGGGGATCATCTCGTTTTCCAGATTGTAAATGATCGATGCCATACCGTTATGTCCGCCGTCGCTTCCTTTTGACCGCATTCTCAACGTCCCGAACGGAATTTGGAAATCATCAAAGACTACCAGCAGGTCAGTGAATGCGATGGAATATTTTTGACAGAGTTCCCGGACCGCAAAACCGCTGTTATTCATATAGGTCTGCGGCATAACTATCAGAATCTCACCACCCGAAAAGATCGTCCGAAATGATTCATAGAGTGAATTTCCTTCAAACGATTCAGCTTTCAGAGTATCGATCAGAGTTTCCGCAGCGAGAAATCCGATGTTATGCCGTGTGAAACGATACCGGCTTCCGGGATTTCCCAGTCCAATAATGCATTTCAAAGAAAAATCCTTTTTTCAAAGAACATTGGAATCCGTTACTTCTTTGCAGGAGCGGCCGCAGGTTTTGCTGCCTCTTCGCCTTCTGCAGGTTTTTTACCTTTTGTAATGACTTCAGGTTCAGCGGATGTCGGTGCAACGGCTGCTGCCTGTTCAGCCGGAACTTCTTCCTTCACGATTGTCGGAGGAACGACCGCAACGATCGTACTTGATTCGTTGTCAAGAAGCGTTACATTCTCCAATTTGAGATCGCGAACGTGAATTGAATCGTTCATACCGAGCTCTGTCACGTCGAGTTCCACGTGCTCAGGAATATTTTTCGGAAGGCAAGAAACTTTCAATTTATGGATTACATGCTGCAGTGTTCCGCCGTCTTTAACGCCTTTCGGTGAACCCTTCAAGACGACGGGGACCTGAACGGTTAACTCTTCATTTTCTTTGATGCCCTGAAGATCGAAATGAATCGGCCGATCGGAGATCGGATCAAATTGAACATCGCGGAGAATACAGGTTTTCAACACTCCATTATCTAATTTCAAATTCACCAGATGTGTCTCCGATGTATAGATCAGCGGTTTTAATCCGAGCGGTGTAGCGGTGATGTTAATCGGATTTTCTCCGTGTGAATAGTACACACCGGGAACCTTGCCGGCAAAACGAACGCGCTTCGATGCTTTTCCGATTTCTTTTCGGACTTCTGCTTGTAATACTACTTCAGACATGGTACTTGCTCCTCACTATAGCTTGTTTTGAATAAATATTATACATTTTTATCTTTGTCGATATCGAAGAGGGAACTGATCGATTTATTGTAAAAACACCGTTCAATCGCCTCCGCAAATACCTGCGAGATGGACATTACTTCGATCTTCGGAGATTCTTTCCTGATCGGCATCGTGTCACATACCATTAATTTTTCAATTTCACTCGCATTTATTCTTTCAATCGCTTTTCCTGAAAGAATTGGGTGCGTGCATGCCCCGTAAATTTTTTGTGCTCCTGCTTTCTTGAGCGCTGTCACGGCACCGGTAAATGTTCCTGCCGTATCGATTAAATCATCGACGATCAGGACATTTTTTCCCGCCACATCGCCAATGATGTTCATCTCTTCCACAACGTTCGGTGCAGGCCGTCTCTTATCCATTAAAACGAGATCGGCATTCAAACGCTTTGCGTACGATCGTGCCATTTTTATTCCGCCGACATCCGGGGAAACAACCGTCAGGTTCGGAATATTTTGCTTCCGCAAATGATCGACAAACACTACGGATGAATATAAATGATCCACCGGTATGTCGAAAAATCCCTGTATCTGCGGTGCATGCAGGTCCATGGTGATAATTCTGTCAACTCCTGATTTCGTCAACAGGTTGGCGATCAATTTCGACGTAATGGCCACCCTCGGCTGATCTTTCCTGTCCTGCCGTGCATACCCAAAGTAGGGAATAACGGCATTCACTTTCCTGGCAGAGGCACGCTCTGCTGCATCGACCATGATAAGTAATTCCAGCAAATTCTCTGCCGGAGGTAATGTCGGCTGAATAAGAAAAATATCAGCACCGCGCACATTATCAATGAACTTTACCCAGATTTCACCATCGCTGAATGTCTGTACGTCAAGTAATCCCAACGGTTCACCAAGATGACGTGCAATTCTCTCTGCCAGCGGCTGATGAGCACGTCCTGAAAAAATCTTTAGCTGGGGCATACGTTCTCGCAAGTTACAAAAGATCGTTATCAGGTATATTTCAGTTTACAAAAATATCAAAAAAACACCAGATAGTCAATGTTTTTTGTTGATAGAGTGTAATTCAAGCGATATTGTTGACATTCGAAAAACCTTTCTCTATCTTTCAAAAACTCAAAAGAAATTGGATTTCCAGGGGCAGTATCTCATTGATATCAACATATTACACTCATCAACAGACATAGGACTTTGGAGGATTAATGGAAGTTGTAAAAAAGACATATCTGAGTTTTTCACTAACCTCAAATTCAATCATTGCTCAAATTATGTGGATATCGGCATTTGCCGTTTTAACGATTGCCGGGGCTAAAATTGAAATTCCTCACTATCCGGTCCCATTTACACTTCAAACTTTTTTTGTTTTGCTGAGCGGAGCATTTCTTGGAAGCAGAAACGGGTCACTCAGCCAGGTCGTTTATCTTTCTCTTGGAGCGATCGGCATTCCCGTTTTTGCGGGGATGGATGCCGGCATCGTTAAACTTTTTGGACCTACCGCAGGATATTTATTTAGTTTCCCTGTGGCAGCAGCATGCGTCGGGTATCTTGTGAGACTGCGGTCAGAATTGTGGTGGACAGTGGTGTCATTCTCTGTTGGACTGATCATGATCTTTGTCAGCGGATCGTTGTTCCTGCAGGCGACTGTATTCCATGATTGGAACAAAACGATTGTCAGCGGTTTATTGATTTTCTCCTGGTGGGATATCGTAAAACTAGCGGCAGCGGCAACTATCCATCATGAATTTTCAAAAAGATTTAAAACCATTCCTCAATAATTCCCGCGGAATGAAAAGGCCTCTTCTTATTATGGAAGAGGCCTTTTTTTGCATCAACAATACTATCCGAAATTGAGAGTCTGATCCCACCGCTTATATAATTCGGCTGTTGCAAGCACGTCGCCGAAACAATACTCTGCGATATCGCGATACCGTTTTTCCTCCACCAGCATCTTCATATCCAGACCGGTAATTCCTTTTGCCTTTGGGCTTTCTATTCCGAACGATTTGCAGTAAAAGTCCAAACTGAACCTCCTGGAAACCTGATAAAAAGTGAATTGTTCGAGGAGGTCGCAGTGAACTTTTGATTCGTATCGGTACGGCATTAAATTTCTGGACGACGGCACTTCAAGAATGGACGAACGGAGCATGAGGAAGGGGCAGTCGAACGATCGTCCGTTGAAGGTGATAAACTGGTCATATTTTTTTATGACATCCCAAAAATTTTGGAGGATTTCTTTTTCCGTTCCCGAGAGGTAGTGACAGGCAGCATCTGAGGAAAAATAATCCTCTTTCTTGTCCGACTGGTAAAAAACTTTTCCCTGTTTGGTGTCCGGATTGTAGAGCGCAATGCAAAGAACTTGGGCGGTCAACGGGTGAAGGTTTAAATTTTTTTTCACATCTTCGATTTTTTCTTCACTGTCGGCAAATTTGAGAAGATACGTCTGGGTCTCCTGATCAAATGATTCTAAAGGAAACCCGAGTGTTTCGATGTCAAAAATTACTTTGTTCATGTGTGTGTGATCTTGTAATTTTTTAATCCCCAGTTTGTTTCTTTTGCCGTGACAAAGATAATCGTATAGATCGGAACGGCAAGGATCATCCCCATCACGCCAAGCATTTCATTTCCCACGAGAATGACAATGAACATTGTCAGCGGATGTATATCCATGATCTTGCTGAAGACGGCCGGCTGAACGACCATTTGATCCACTTGCTGCACCAGGATGATGCTGATGACGACCGGGACCAGCATGCTTAAATTACCGAATTGAACAATGGAGATTAAGAGAACGGGAATTCCTCCGATAAAAGGCCCTGCGAAAGGAATGACATTGGTGATTCCGCCGATCAATCCGAGTACGGTGGCATAATTGATGCCGAGGAAAAAATACGCGATCATATAGAGGACGGCGACGATGATCGATTCAATGACCGTCCCGCGGATATATTTGCTCAATTGATCTTCAATTTTGTACATGATATTCAATGTCATTTCGAAATACTTGTTGGGCATATTCCTGATGAATGCCTTCTGCATTGAATAATAGTCGTTCAACAGGAAAAAAGTAATGAACGGGACAATCGCGAGTGTTGCAGCTGTACCGACGATTCCCGACAGTGTATTACCGGCCGTGTTGCCGAATCCAACGAGAATTTGATTGAATTGATCCAGAATAACGGCAGATTTTAAAAATGGAATTTGCCGTGAAACGCTGAGGCTCAGATCGTTCATCATTGCAGCAATCCGCTCTTTATCAAAAGTCGTGCTGATCTGTTCGATTTGCTTTGTCACGACAGGAAAGACCGCCATCAATCCTACGATGAATACGCTGCCAAGAACAATAAAGATAGTAATGACGGAGAGCCATCGTGCCATACCGAGATTCTCGAAATAATCGACAAGAGGTTTCAATACCATTGTTGCAATGAATGAAATGACCAATATTAAAAATAATTCGTCGAATGTTGATGTCACATAGAGAGGCAGGGCAATTGCCAGGGCGACAATAAATACCTTCCACTGCCTGCTTCGGAAAAGATGTATGTTTTCTTTCATTACGGTACTAATTTATTGACGATTGTTCTTGAAATAGAAACATTATATCCGCGTCGAAGCAGATGGTCAAACAGACGCCGTCTTGCTGTCAGCGGCGGAAGAGCTGCCAATCGCTTCATTTTTTTCGCCGCTTCCTGCAGGGCGAGATCCTGTTCAGTTTCATCGGTATAAAATTCTTCAATAGTGTGCTGGATAATCCCGCTGTGAATTCCCTTCTTGAACAGTAACTGCTTCATCACCTGTTTCCCGACTGGCTTCAAATGCATTCGGTCCCGGCAAAGCGTTCTCGCGAATTCTTGATCGTTCACAAGATTGATCGATTCGAGGTATGCAATTGCCTTCGCTATTACCTGATCATCGAATTCCTTCTTGTGAAGATATTCGGTGATCTCCTTTTTGGACCTGGGACGGTATGAACGATACTTCAACGCAGCGGACCGAACGCCATATTCATTCTCTGCCTGCCGTATCTCCTGGAGTTCAGTGTCATCAAGTTCTTTTCCTTCAAAGATCGTATATCGTACAAAGATCTCTTCGCTGATTCCAAACCTATACACACCGTCAACAAAGATAGAGCGACGGTTCGAATTCTTTTTTTGCCGCTCTATCTTTGTGATGATCATGATGCAAACAATGAATAATCGTTACTTCGTTTTTTTCGTCGATTCTTTCGGCACTTCTTTGTGTTCCGGTTTCGCT
>Ga0172379_10005519_pt1 | contig 17647 bp, 15 predicted proteins | sample GrowelOW334metaG_FD_119756 | JGI IMG/M metagenome (GOLD analysis project Ga0172379, IMG submission 119756) | Groundwater microbial communities from an aquifer near a municipal landfill in Southern Ontario, Canada - Groundwater well OW334 metaG | ecosystem: Environmental > Aquatic > Deep... | reverse complement strand
CTCCAACACCTCCACAAATAATCACACAGCAGCAGCGAGAACAAGCGTTAGCAGCTCCTATGGCTCAACCAGCGCAGCCAGCTAAACCTATTCCATTGGCTCAAGTAACCCAACCGCTCGCTCAACCAGGCAAACTCGGCCCACCCACCAAGCCTGTTGTGAAACCGAAAAACATAGACGGGGCGGCCATTCAGTCTGTCATGATGAGTTTGCGACGCGAAGATACCGGGCTATTTATTCATCCAGCTTTCCTCTACTTCTTAGAAGAAGAGTTCTTTCGCATCTATCGCGCTAAGGGCGCAATGACTATTATCATTTTTGAAATACGTGAGGTGGTAAAAGTAGATGGCACCGTAAGGCGGAAGCCTTTATCGGTAGATGCCATTGCCGACGCAACCATCCGCATCAACAGCAAGAAACGCCACACAGATGTGGTCGCTCACTATGAAGCTTACGACTTTGGCATACTACTGCCAAGCACCAAATCTAGTGGCGCCAAAGTGTTTGTGCAAAAAATAATTAAGACCCTTTTGGAAAAGCCACTGGTCGGTACAGAAGGCAAGCAACTCTCCTATGCCTTTGGATCAGCCAGCATTCCCGAAGACTTCACTGACATAAATTCACTTCTAGGCGCAGCAGAACTGAGCATGCAATACGCTCGTGATCGCGGCGAGCAAGTGATCTTCTTCAAAGACCTGATGGTTTAGATTTTGGCAGGCGCCGATGAGCCAGAAGCTTCAGAAGCAGCCGACAAAGCTGATCTCGAACCTGTCGTTGATGGCACAGCCACTTCAATTCAAGCGCATCTGGAATGCGACTATACACTTTCAGAATTAAAACGAGTAGACAATTTACTTTTCACAAAGTACAAAGTGCGTGAGTTAGGTCTGCTTTATGCCTGCATCAGCATCTACGTTTGTGCTGTACCAGCCATCATTTGCTACCTGTTCAACAAAGAACTAGCTGGAGTCGTGCTCAACACTTGCCTACTGTGGTCACCACTTTTGATTCCATTCTGTATCGCTCATACATGGAGTATCTACAAGACCCGTATTCAAAGTCTTGAAGAAGCCTTTAAAGTTGATGGCCATTTGTCTCTTGAACTAACTGAGCAAAGCCTTGTGGTGCGCTCGCAAGCAACTAACAACAGCTACTCTTGGACCAATTTTAGTAAATGCTTGTCGACCCCAGATCACTATATTTGCTTGCACAATTCTGGGCCAATAATCATTCCCAAAAGACTTTTGGAAGACCCACTAAAAGCTGCTTGCGTAGAGCTCTTATTGCGTCTTAAAATCAGTGACTATCAAGAAGTGGAATAATTTAGTTTAGACACTTAGAAGCGAAACTTAAACGAACCATGAGCGGGGCCGACAATAATACGAGTGAAGAAGGGCACGCGGAGAAGCAGCCAGAGCTCTGGCTGCAAGAGCCTTTTGTCATCTTCACACAGCCAACGACAGCTGAGCTAAACAATGCTCTGTGGCTGGTTTACAGAGAAGAAGTAGCTGGTAAAGCAATTTTGACTACTTTTTGCATGGTTTTTGGTATTTCAACTATCATCACGATTATAGTGTTGATCGAAAACTTCCATGAATTGATCAATGCAGTAGGAATGCCTGGGAACATATTCATAATTGATTCAGCCATTCTTTCCGGTCCACTAGCCATTCTCACCTGCATCATTGTATGGCACTTGCTGAAACGACAAGCATTGAGAGCCTTTGATGGCAGACCTCACTTACAGCATTTCATTTTTTACACCTTTGCCAGCAATGGTCTCCAAATTCAATTTCCAAACGTTACTGCGATGCTTGACTGGGCTAAAGTAAGCACTTGTATAGAGACCCCCGAGTCTCTCTGCCTGATGGTCCAGGGACGACTTTATACACTGCCAAAGCGCTGCTTCTGGTCAAGAGAGCAACTCAAACACGTTCGCAGAATAATCATTGATCAAGGGGTGCGATACAGCACCATCGGAACCAATAATCCACAGCAGCCATACGCGCTCAACTGCTCTACCTTAACCATAGAAGTTGGAGAGTCGGTCATAGCAGAGCTATTGGAGGACCACAAAAACGGCATACTGAGTTCTGATTTCGGAGACAATCTGGCAACTCAAAATATCCTTCAATTGAATGAACCACACCCTCAGTCGTCAATGATAACGGAACCATTCTATCTGCCTAACGATTTAGACGCACTCAAGCTTGAATGTTCGTACAGACTGCAGGAACTGAAGAACATAAACCGCTTATACTTTTACAAGTTCACATTGCCATATCTTGGCTGGTTATACTTAATTTGGCTGGGAATAGTAAGTATTGCACCGGCTATTCTGTGTCACTTGCTAGAATTTGAGCAAGGAGTGGAATTCTTCGCGGCAGAGCTGCTAATACTCTTGCCAGGCCTTGTGTTTTACACCTGGCACATTGTCGATAAAAGAACAGATAGACTCATTGAGTTTTTAAAAACAGAAACTCCAATATTCTTGGAATTGTCGGAAAATGCTTGTCGTCTCAAGTCACGTCGATCATACTGCATCTACGCGTGGTCGCAGTTCTTGGATTGCATATCAACCAAAGATCACTACTTATGTCGACTGCCCGTGGGTTCGGTGGTCATACCTAAAAACATATTGGACACAAGCATCAAAAGAGCATATGTAGAAAATCTACTGCGCACAAAAATCAACAAATACGAAGAATGGAGTTAGAGCATCGATGAACTGTCTGATCAAAAAACTCCACCACAGCTTGATTGCGAGCGCAGCTGCTTGTTCATCTACATTAGCATTTGTAGTTCTACCAGCAGCTACAGCCGCTACTCCAATTGAAATTCAATATCGTCAAGCGCAACAGCTAATCAATCAAAAACACATAGTAGAAGGTCAACAAATTCTTCAAAAAATTTGTGCTGCTCCCCATCCACCAGTTCAAGCACTCTGCTTGCTTGCGTACACCTATTTGGCAGAAGAGAAAACAATCACAGACGAACACCTAATCGAAGCAGAGAAAGCTGCCAAACGCGCTATCAAAGCCGATCCTGAATATGGCCTTGCCTACAAGCTCTTGGCTCAAGGAAACAACTTACAAAGCAAACACGAAATTGCTATCGTGCAAAGTACCAAGGCCCTATCTGTAAAGAAGCCAGAAATTAAAGCTTATCTGCAGCGCTGTCTTGCCTACGAAGCATTGGGACGACACAAAGAAGCTCTCAGTGACATCACCTACTACACTGAAAACAGTGACGGTTCAGCCGACATGTATACATTGAAAGGCTCTATTCTTTTCGCCATGAAACGCTATGATGATGCAATAGCTGCCTACCGCGCCTCGCAGAAAGCGCAATTTAGAGATTGGACGACCTACCGCATAGTCGAGTGCTTTGAGCAGCAACACCAATATGACAAAGCCACTGACGAGCTGTCAAAACTGATCAAAATCAATTCGCAAGATGCCGAAGCATATCAAACCAGAGGCCGTATGCAGGGCCTGGCGAAGCGCTACGCGGCAGCCATAGGCGATTACACCACCGCAATCAAATTGGAGCCAACTGGTCGCTTCTACAAAGAGCGCGCAGCGCTCTACAAATTGGCAGGAAAGACAAAGGAAGCGGCTGAAGATCTACGAAAAGCTAGTATTGAGGACAGGTCACAGTTTTAGAACAGGCCAGTCAATTGGCTCACTACTGATTTTTCTTCTCTACTGCCGAGACCACCGAATCAATTGCAGACTGGCGGTAAAGCGCTTCAAGAGCCTTAATGCGGTCGAGATAGTCGGCAGCTGTATGATCAGGCTGAACTCGAGATGCGTCTGCAGGAGCTATTTTTGCCAATGGTTTTAGATCTGACAAACCCATTTGCGCTTCGTAGCTATTAGTAGCAGAAGCGAATGGTTCGCCCACGGAAGATTGAGTGTCTTGCAACCGTTTGGTCATGAAATCTTTGTCTTGTTTGTGACTGACATCAAAAGCGTAAGCGGGTTGATCTGACCCGCGATATGAATCTGCTTTTTGATGAGAATTAGCCATGTCAGCCAATTTTCCATTAGCGTCGGAAGAGGTAGTTTTCGCTGTTGCCACAAATATACTGCGGTCCCCATTACCATCCACATTGCCGGCAGTTTCAGCACTACCTCCCTTACCAGATTCACCTTGCTGCGCATCACCAAAGGCGCTTGCATAGTAGCTATCTATCGCTTGCGCTCTCTCAGGAGTAGCGCCATGAAATGCTACTCGCGGCATATCATCACCCAAACTATCTATTCTTGACAGCAAATTTTGATGATTCTGATCCACAGCTTGGTTCAATCGTTCGACCGGAGCATTTATCTGATCGTCAGCACTCAAGCGCTCAAATCCACTCGGCGACTTGTCGTTACCCGCAGGCAAAGCCGATTCTAGCCCAGCGTCTTGCTTACCAGAATCTGAGCCAGCAAGTTGTCCAGACGAATATAAATTCGCTGAGTCTAGCCCAGGGTCCTGCTTGCGACCCTCCGCTGCAGCAATGTCCGCACGACGAGTATCACCGCTGGCGGCACCACTTGAAGAACCGGCTGAACCATATATGTCAGAATGAGCTGAGAAATCTATAGAGCCATCTGAAGTATTTCCCTGTTTGCCAAAGTCACTAGAAAGATTATTGGAACCAGAACCGCTAGCCCCAGAGTTCATCCCGGCATCGCCTTGCTTCATTTGCCGCCACATGTCGTTAGGCGAACTATCACCAGGCGCCTGAAAGCTTGCCTCCTGGAAGACATGGCTAGAAGTTTCACGACTTGACGGAGCAGACTCAACTGCATCGGACGAGCTGGAAATACCGCTTTGTGCCATTTGATTGTCCAGAGGAGTGACTAGAGGAATATAAAGGAGCCACCGTGAACAAGTCGTGAGTGAGTCACAGACTACCTTTTGGCTGATTTACCTGTCACAAAAGTTTCACGCAAATAAAGCCAGTCAATTAACTACTTACCATAGTAAGGCAAACGCATTTTTTTTATTTTGCTGGGTTTGCTTATTGATAGATACCGCACCAATTCAACCAGTAAAAGTAAATTGGAATATGCACCCCTGTAGGGGCTGCCCGGAATAGTTTCCGAGCAGCCCCGTTCAGAGCGCTTTTAGAACGCGCGTCTTACTTCTTCGTCGAGGCGATCTTGCCGGCGAAGAGCAGAGTATCGGTGCCTTCGTCCATCAGGATGGCGACGAAGGGGCGATCCACACGCATCTGCGTGGTGAAGCGAACGCACTCGAGAGACATGCCGACGGCGGTGACAGCAGCGGCTTCGCCACCATCTTCATCGAACTTGGCATAGGTCTTGTGCTTGACGGTGCTGATCACCAGATTTTCATCAGCCATGCCGGTGAAGTCGGCGCCAGGAAGGCAGGCCGGCTCCAGACCGAGGGCGCAGAGCGAGTCTTTCAGATCGACGTCGTAGTCGAGCTCGAAGCGCGGCAGCGTCAGGTCGACTTCGCTTTCGTAGGTGTTGGCCTTGATGGCGGCGAGAACCGAAGCGTCCAGGCCGGCAACGAAAGTGTTGATGTCGACGCCGGGGTTGGGCAGCAGAACGTAGAGCTGCACGCGCTTGTTGTCGCCGAAAGGCAAAGCAACGGCCGCGTAGTTCTCTCCCTCCGAATAGCGCATGTCGCCATTGCGGAACATCAGGTCAGCGTCTTCGGCGCCGGCTTCACCAGCGAAGGAGCCGGAGCTGGTCAGGTCCTTGTCGAACTTGGTCGACCACGAGCCCTTGAAGTAGACGGCGTTGAGCAGATACATGACCATGTCGGGCGAAATCTCGTCGATGATGGTCGGAATCTTGCCGTTGGTGTTGGTGTCGGCCCAGCCGTTGATGTCGGTGACGGTCTGCGGGTCGAGGAAGTCGGCGGTGTTGACCTGGGCGTTGTAGCTGTCCGCGGCCCGGTCGAAGAAGTCGGCCTTAAAATCGACGCTCTTATCGGCCCAGATGGCGTTGGCAACCTTGAGCACGACGCCGATGTTGGGGTCGGTGACACCAGCGATGATGGCGGCGAGGCTGGCGTTGATGGCTTCGACGCTTTCGTCAGCGTTGTAGCCGAGGGTAGCCTTCATGGCGTCGAGAGTGGCTTCTTTGGCGCCGTTGAGGGTCATCGCCAGGGCGATTGCCACCGATGCCGGTGACACGAGAACGTTCTTGCCTGTGGAAGCTGCGGCTTCTTTCTTCAGGAGCGACAGACCGAAGCCGATGGTGACGTTGGGCTTCGAAGCGGTGTTTGCGGTGTTGTTCATGAGTTCTCTTCTCGGGTTGATTGGTTCATTTCCTCTAGACAAAACCCGTTCGTCAAAGTAAACAAATCAACAAAAGAGCAAGCGAAGCCTCTCAATTCAAATGCAGCAGTGTGTGCATACAAAAGACAACCGAAGGTGCTGCTTTTGTTTGAAATGGAGTGTGGCTTGGCTGGTTTTTGAAGTTTGTTTGGCTTTGGAGAAAGGTTAAAGAGGCTCCTGACTCTAAGACAAAAGGGTGCCAATCTTCCGCTAAAGGTACCTATGATGACCTTAATCTAGAGTTGTAAGCAAATAGTTAAAGCGCTTCGCACCATACGAGACCAGCGCTTGGCATCGCTTGTAGCTCAAAAACCTTTGATCGGCTTAACCTAATCAATAGGCGTGTAACCTAACGCAGCTAGCACAAGCAAGCTAGCGTGAGCAAGAGCCGCGTTTTAAGGTGCGGGCTGAAAGTTATATCGAGGTCAACAAACCAGCTAGAGACCGTAAATCAATGGCCTCTATCCCGGCAGCTAGAGGAAAACTTTCATTTCCAGCATATACAACAAAGCGGCGGTCAGGTTTGAGATCTTCGCAGGCAAAGTGAAATCCTTTTTCCACTTTAGGTGACAGGCTGCGCTTCACCTCGATTGCCCACAAACCGTTTTTAGTTGGAAGCTCTAAGACCAAGTCTATTTCAGCACCACCAGTAGTGCGGTAGAAGCTTGCCTTAGTATTCTCTGGCGCTACGGCTAAAAGGTTCTCAATTACAAAACCCTCCCAACTAGCTCCAACAATAGGATGGCCGGACAAATCATCAAAACTCTGTATACCGAGCAAAGCATGAGCTATTCCACTATCGCGAACATAAACCCTTGGCGATTTGACCATGCGCTTAGCCACATTAGCAACAAACGGTCTCAACCTTCTGACTAGAAGCAAATCAACAAGAAGGTCTATGTAACTAGTTACAGTCGGAGCGCTGATCGACAGCCCCCCGGCCAACTTCAAGGCATTGAGCTGCGCCCCTTGATTGTGAGCTAACATTGTCCAAAGTCTTTCAAGTGTCTCCGCGGGAATTCGAGGCCCAAACTGAAGCACATCTCTTTCTAGATAAGTACGTATGAAGCTCCTTCTCAATTTAAGGCTATCAAAATCACTCTTCGCCAAGTAACTATCTGGAAACCCGCCACGCAACCATAGGTCGACGGAATGGCTTTGTTCAATCCCAACCTCCAGGACTTCGAGAGGTCCAAGATCGATATATTCAATGCGGCCAGCCAAACTCTCTCCAGACTGCCTGAGCAAATCGATAGAAGCAGAGCCAAGAATCAAAAATCGGCCGGCGCGTTTCCCTCGGCGCCGCCCCTCATCAATCAACCCACGTAGCGTCTGAAACAACTCTGGCATCCGATGAATTTCATCGAGAATTACTAAGCGATCTTCGTACATTCTCAGAAATAGAGCTGGATCAGATAATTTTGCTCTGTCCTGACTAGATTCAAGATCAAGATACAGAGATTCGCATTGCTCAGCTATGGCTAATGCTAAGGTTGTCTTTCCAACCTGACGGGGACCGATAATCGCTACAGCAGCCTGCCGATCAAGCGCTTCTCTAATATTCTGCTGTAATCTACGAGGAATCATCCTTGCATTTTAAAAGCTCAGCTTTCAATTTGCAAGGCAAATTAACCTTTCTCCACCCTATTATCCACGCCGTTGAATCAGCTCAGTTGCTTCCATCAAGGGTTCCATTTCTTCGTGGCGTAGAAGATAACCGTAATTCCCAAGTGCCCCAGAAAAAACATCATTCAATCTTTCATGATGCATCATCACCGATGAACACTTCTCTAGTACTTGTTGATGAGTGATTTGATATGGAATACGATCCTTGCGACCGACATAAAACACCAAATGGCTGCGCTCGCCCATTGGCTCCGCGATGCCATTGACGATCAAGTTGGCCCACGTGTGGTAGCAGTCTGCATCAAAAGTATAGTTCATCATGTTGAGCGTCAAACCGCCTGGTGGGCGGATGTTAACCTCCAATGGGGTGATGACGCCTTCATTCATGAAAAATTCAAGATGGAAGAAACGCTTACGCATATCAAAAGCCTTTAGAGTGGCTATACCAGCGGCTTCCAACTCAGGCTCAATTTCACGCACGGTGTGATAGTAGATATCAGAATCTTCGTTGACAACATCCATGACACCACGACTGTAACGCAACGATGATGAGAAAACCACGTTGCCATCACCGTCTACAAGACCATCGTAGGTGACAATCTGACCTCCGCAGTACTCTTCAACGATGTAATCTTCTGGCAATTTCTCGGCAAAATAATTGTCGATCTCACACTCTGAGCAAATCTTGAAAGTCTTAGCCGCGCCTACACCAATGTTTGGCTTAGCCACAACTGGATAACCGACCTCAGCGATGAAGGCCAGCAGCTCCTCTCGAGTATTACAAACACGACCACGAGCAGGTTTGAGACCAGCTTTCAAAAACACTTCTTTCATCTCAGATTTGCGCTTAATTTTGCCAATCTGGTGAACATCGATGCCTTCAATATTAAAATCAGTGCGCAGTCTAGCCTCTGTTTCAAGCCAGTATTCGTTGTGCGAATCGAGATGATCCATCTTGCCGTAACGATGCGTAAAGTAGCCCATGGCACGTACTAGCTCATCGTAATCGTGCATGCTATCGACACGATAATAGTCAGTCAAGCTTCGGCGAACGTCACCACTTAGATCATCGTAATGATCATCACCAAGCCCGAGAACGCAGGCTCCAGCTTGCTTTAGCTGCACAGCGAAATTAGCAAAATTGGGTGGAAAATTCGGCGAAAGAAATACTGAATTCATAGGTTTAATCACTTTCCTCGAGAAGCTTGCCAGGAGAATAGCCCCAATCATGACAAGAACGAACAACAAGTATAGCGATTTAGTTACTTATGACACTAGTAACCAGCCGGTTATCCTTGACGCTTGCGCCATCATGATACAATTTCTCGGCATCAATACTGGCTAAAGGCAATCAAGGCAAATGTTGCGGGAATATCATAAATGGCATAGCCCAACTCTCGGTCGCGAGATGGAGCTTCTTCAATTCGGTCACAGCGGCGCTCGCGTCATTGTCTTTCCGACTTCTCAAGGTCGTTACTTCGATTGGGAAAACCGCGGTCTAATCAATACTCTCGGTCACCACATCGCCGAAGGCTGGATTCAAGTCTTTTGCGTAGACAGCATTGACCCAGAAAGCTGGTTCAACAGAGGCATCGATTCAACAAGTCGCGCTCGCAGACACTTGCAGTATCAAGACTATGTCATCAACGAAGTGATGCCTTTCACTTATTCGAAAAACGATAATCCTTTCACAATCGCTACAGGAGCCAGTTTCGGCGCCTATCATTCAGCTAGCATTGCTCTGCGCTTCCCCGAATACTTCAACAGAGTTCTGGGCATGAGTGGTGTCTATGATGTGCGCGAATGGACTGACGATTACATGGACGAAACAATCCAGCAAGGAAGCCCTTGCGAGTTCATTGCCAATCTTCATGATGGCAACAAACTCGACAGGATTCGCGAAATTGAGTGGATTATTCCAATTGGTGTAGAAGACCCCCTTTACGGTAATAACAAGTGGTTCTCACAACTAATGTGGGACAAGGGCGTTTGGCATGCCATGAAAGAATGGAACGGAAACGCCCATGATTGGCCGGAATGGCACCAAATGATTGTGCAATACATCGGTGGCGCCTAATTACATTTGACTAACCGAAGAGCTTGAACGGATTTGGCAACTTATCAAAGATATTCTTTGGTGAAGGCAGTCCGGGTGGTGTCGGTAGGCTAGAGAGTATATCTCCTGGGTTCGGAAGGCCTGGCGGTGTTGGTAATGAGCTTAGTAAATCTCCTGGGCTTGGAAGACCTGGAGGTGTTGGTAATGCGCTTAGTAAATCACCGGGCTTCGGAAGGCCTGGAGGTGTTGGTAATGAGCTTAGTAAATCACCGGGCTTCGGAAGGCCTGGAGGTGTTGGTAATGAGCTTAGTAAATCACCGGGCTTTGGTAAGCCGGGAGGTGTTGGTATAGCATCGAGAATGCCTTCCGGGCTTGGTAATTGGCTTGGTGCCTTGAAGCTTGTATCAACAAGACGGAACGAGGAGCCTGCGCCATTGCCCGAAGAGCTAAAACCTCTGCTATCGAGCGAATTAGAAAGCTCGTTTTGACGGAAGTAATCAGCAAGTTGATTTAGTAATTCCAACGGGGATGAATAACGGGAGCCATCTCTGCCACCGAACCTCGATCCAGTCCCAAATCCATTTTGAGCTTCCCACGGTGGTGAATCGGTGCTGACGAAATTATTGTCGCTTCCAGAAAGCCTGTCAAAGCGGGATGATTGGCCGTTATCGTAAGAACGATCATTACCTAAGAATCTTTGATCAGCCGAAGAATTTGACGACGAAGAATCATTCATGCGGTGATGAGAGTGGCGCTCGTGGCCATGGTGCCAAGGATTATGAGAGAACTGCGAATTGCGATCACTCGGTGAAAAGTCTCTGCGACTGTCATCAGAGTGGTAGCGCGAGTCACCGACTCTATCATGGCCAGAATTGCCGCGCGAACTACTGCTATCTTGCTCGAAGACAATTTGCAACCCAGGAAGTGATTCGGTACCTTTAGTAGAACGAATATCAATCTTAAAAACTGACTGATTTTCCGGTGCATAAGCTTGGCAGGCGGCATCCCTCATGGGGCTGCAGTCATTTCCGCGAAAATTCTCAGGCTGAAACGACGGTCGTAAATGATCGTTCATGGAACCTCCAAAAATAGAAAATATCGGCAAGGCCGACGATAGTAAAAACTCAAACACCCATAGTCTTTCGACTAGCAACAAATGTCGCCTTCTTGATGTTCTTGTGCGATGGACTAGTAAGCAGTTCTGTACGGCGATCTAGTAAATTGCATCCTAAGCAGCAATTGTGACAGCACTGTGAAACGGTTATACTTTTGTCGCTGCTTGGGGTGTCCATAAACAGATATGGCCAAAATATTACTAGTAGAAGACGACAAAGCATTCGCTGCCGTAGTAACCGACTGGCTGGGTCGTGAAAGTCACACGGTCGAAGTTTGCCACGATGGCCTTTCAGGCCTAGAGCTAACCAAGTCATACGGCTTCGATTTGATCATCTTAGACTGGCAGCTGCCTGGCTTGTCTGGGGTGGAAGTTTGCCAGAGTTATCGCAAAAATGGCGGCATCAGCCCGGTAATAATGCTTACCGGCCTCGGCACTATTGAAGATAAGACCAGCGGATTTGACAGTGGTGCGGACGACTACCTAACAAAGCCTTGCGACCTCCGCGAGCTATCAGCCCGCATTCGCGCACTCTTGCGGCGGCCAGCGCAGCTAGAATGCGAGGTTTTGAAAGTAGCGCACCTCAGCTTAAACACTAAGTCTTTGGTTGCAGAAGTGGCTGGAAAACCAGTAGATTTGCTGCCAAAAGAACTAGCGCTGTTAGAATTTTTCTTGCGCCACCCCGATCGAGTATTCAGTCAAGACGCCATTCTTGCCCATGTCTGGAAATCAGACTCAGAAGCCGGCCCAGAGACTGTGCGCACATGGATAAAGCGCCTGCGAAAGAAAATTGATGTCGATGACAAATCTGCTATTCAAACTATTTATGGCGTTGGCTACAAACTCTCCAGCACCAACTAAAGTAAAGCTACCAAGCAAACTAACTAAAACAACAGCTAAAGCAAACCAAGCGATGGCTCCGGAATCAGTTACACATCTCCAATTGGAATGCGCACAATAAATTTGCTACCGTGTTCGCCATCGCTTTCCACACTAATATGACCTTTATGACGCTCAACAATGGCTTTAGCGATTGCCAGACCTAAACCACTACCAGCGCTGGTTTTACCACGACCACCAATTTGTTCAAATCGGTCAAAAATGCGAGCATGATGTTCAGGTTTGATACCCGGGCCTTGGTCAGTTACAACAAAAATCGCTTCTTTTTCTCGGCCACCAATGATCTCCTTGCACTCCACAGTAACTGTAGAAGCAGCAGGAGAAAACTTTATTGCATTGGCAATCAAGTTAACCATCACTTGAATCATTCGACTTTGGTCAACAAACAAATCAAAGGCAACTCCCTTTTGAGTCACCATCACTTGCTTGCGCTCAGCTAGTGAGCGCACAACATCGATAGAGCTAGCAATTATTTGAGTAGAAACAGCGTCAATTGGCTCCAAAACAAGCATTCCAGACTCAGCTTTTTCTAGGTCGAGCAGATCAGAAATCAAACGACTGACGAGATTGACACTCTCTTCTAGCGACTTCAGTCGATGCAAACCTTTTTCGTTTAACTCACCATAAAACTTCTCAGCTAACATTGAGAGAAAGGCCTGCACAGAATTAATTGGTGAGCGAATATCGTGAGTAATCATTGACATAAACTCAAGCTTGAGGCGCTCTAACTGCCGCCGTGCAGTGATGTCGTGGGCGACACAAAAGTAGTTCTTTTCTGATTCTGACCAATTGACGTTCCAGAGCGTAGCTAAAGCCAAGCCAGAAGCAGTAACAACACTGCATTCGATATCTTGAGCTTTCCCTGTTTTTCTTATCTCAGCGAACTTCTGTCTGGTTGAATCCCAATCGGCAGGATTGATCAATTCAGCCAAACGCCTTCCCAACAAGTCGTCTTCAGGGAAGCCCCAAAGCTTCTGGGCAGTATTGTTTGTGGAAACAATAGAGACATTGGCATCAAGCGAACAAATTACATCTCCTGCGTTATCCAGTATGGCCCGCTCTTTCTGCCTGGCCTGAGCCAATGAATCAGCCATTTGCATCAGTGTGCGCTGTAGTTCAGCTAGTTCGTCGTTACCAGTTAAACGCCCCTCAATTGGCTTGCCTACAACCAAGCTGCGTGCGTTTAGCATCAAGGTCTTCAAGCGACCACCAGTCTGCTTACTAAAGTAGAAACACAAACCGAGTGCCATCGCCACATCAATTAGCAAAAAAGCAAGAAGCGCCACTTTTTGCTGTTGTCGCAGCTCTTCTTGTACAACAGGCCCTTGCTCTTGCAATTGCTCAAAGTAAACGGCACAGGCATCAATAGCGCGGTACACAGACTGCAACTTGATTTGCAGCTTGGCGACTTTAGCTAATACACTAAAGTTTTCACCAGACTTAGCGTAATTCTTGATCTCTTTCATGGCGTGCCAGCTCTCGCGCCATGTTACTTCAAGCTTTTCTATGGCCTGCATCTGCTCTGGATGACCCGAGGCCAATTTTCTCAACTTGGCGAACTCACGAGGCAAAGAATCGCTCGGAGCTGAAGGCCTAAAGCCGTCACCGACAGTACCACCGCTGGGTGCTTGGAGAGTTACTCCGGCGCTTGATGCCAATATCGTTCGGGCGATGTGATTGAGACAGGTGACCATGTCTCGAGCCTGCTGCTCTTGAACAATCTCTTTTTCAGCCTGTTGCAACATGCAAAAGAATGCAACCAAAAAAGCTACTTGCACTGCCAGAGGAATGAGCACAAGAATGAAGCCTTGGTTTGTCAGTTTGATTTGCATAGCGCCGATTATAAACCTGGCGCGCATTCTTTAGTTAAAAGTTTGGTAGAAAAGCTTTCAAGCGACCGGTCAGGCGGGCCTTAAAGGTAAGCCCCCGGCTTGGCTTTGCAGCACTTTTAAGACCAATATAGGAAAGAAAAGCCAGTGAGTCTTCATAAGGTCCTTGAGGGTGCACAGAGGGATTCTCGCGAATGAACTGATGCAGGCCTTCGAGTATTGAATAGTTATCTTGAGGGCAGATTTCTTGCACTAGCGAGTTGGCCCTTTGCATGCAGCGCACGCGCTTGCGCACAAGTGCCTGCGAAGCCGACTGCACGCGCTCTGCATCGAAACCAGCAGGAGATGGAGCGCCACAGAGTAGAGCTGCTATTAACTCACTCTGCTCGTGCGCCATTGCTATACGAGCCAGCTTCAAATTCTCGTCATTAGACATTGGCAATGGCCTCCAATTCGCTGATTAGTTCGGCAGAGGAAGGAAAGCTGTCGTCTCTCTCAAGCATCACCCGCGGTACCGGACATATTGTTTTCAAGGCTCGCAAAAGTTGAAGCGACTGTGCTTGAAGAGAATGACAGTGACTATCGTGATATAGTCCATTTTTAAAAACGCCACCGGCCATATGAACGTATTCCAAACGCTCTAAAGGCAGACTTTCTAGATACTTGATTGCATCGAAATTAAGATTATGACTGTTGGCAAATAAATTGGAAATATCAAGTAAAAGTCTTGTGTCTGTGCGTTCGAGTATGGCACTAATAAAGGTTACTTCGTCCATTTCATTGGCGGGCCAATCAAATGTACAAGCGATATTCTCTAGAACCAACGGTACACTAAGACCGGCTTTCACAGCCACGATATTTTCACAGACCACCGCCAAGTTTGCCTGATTGCGTCGCACAGGCAAAAGGTGTCCGCTTTCTATTTGGCCCGCCCGTACAAAGGCAATATGATCGCTGACGAAAGGAGAATCAAAGTAGCGGGCCAGCCCATCAAGATGCTTGATTCGTTCTGCGGCAACATGCTCGGCCCCGCCCAACGAAAGCGATAAGCTGTGGGGAATAATCGTCACCCCGCGTTTCTGCAAATCGCGTAGTGCTTGCGGTATGCATTCTAGGTGCTTAAAATCATCAGCGACAATTTCGACAAACTGAATATTCTCTTGCTGCTCAATAAAGCGTGCAAGCTCAGGGCGGAAGCCAATTCCTAACTGTGTGGTCATTGATTTAGCCATCACATTAGCCACCACATCCGCCACCGCAACCACCACCGCAACTACTGCCACAGCTGCTACCGCAACTACTGCCAGAATCACCGCCACTAGAATAGGCTCGGCGCAAACCAGCATGGGCAGCCATAAATGGGTCGCCTGCAAGCGCAAGTGCTCCAAAGACTCCATAGGCCAGCGCACAATCTCTAAGCGAAAGGCTAGAAGGATTAGTGGCATGAGTCAAACGCAAAGCTGAATTGCTGTCTGCCAGTGCCTTCAAAACAGCTTGTCCTTTCTCAGTCTTGAAGTTTTCAGCTCTAAACAAGCGGATACCCCAAACTAAAGCAATTACCATTTCACACACTAAGAAGCTGTAAGGCAGGTGAATTTGAGTGGCCATCAAAATCTTTGGCACAGCAAAGCCGAGGGCCACTAGCGCATAAATAAATCCAGGCAAAAGCTGGATGGTCGGACAGTCGTTGAGATCAACAATCAAGCCATTTCTGGCTAATTTACGCTTGAGATCAAAGGTAGCAGTAACAACAGTCGCTTTACAGGATGACAAAGATTCACCAGATCCCCGAACACGATTAAGCAGAGCTCTCTCTACTCGATCAAGGCTGTTATAAACACCTGAGTCAGCAGCACTCAATATCGTCACTTTATTTCTAATATTGTCTATTGCAATTAAGTTGTGACGCGCAAGGGTTCCACAAGCAGTGTAAAACACGCGGTCTACTCCACCGGCGAGATATGCTGCTTCGTATGGTTCAAGCGAGCGGGCGACAACTACTGGATCACTCTCTCCGGAGCGATCGCAGCGCTTGGCGGTATCGGTAAGTATGCGCATTCTAAAAAGTTCAGCGGCCAAATAGACAGTGCCGCAAATTGCAAAATAAACTAGCAGGTAGGCAGGGCCATGTATTTCGAACGGATTCATTTTTCTCTTCTCTCTTTCTTCTCTACTTATCTGCTACCAAGCTATACCCGGCGCAATTAAGGAGCGGTTAAGGCAACGTTAATAGATCATGATTACTGCGAAGGTGAACGGTGACTTGGCAGTACCACGAGTTGTAGAAATGTTTGAAAGCGGGAATAAATAGAAAATCGGAAGAACCATTGCACGCGAGAATAATTGAGTAACTGAGGTCAAACCAAGCATGAGACATCGTTGCCACCATATCTTATTAGCCAGTCTTATTGCCCTACCACTAACACTCAATGCGGCTTATGCCGGTCGGCATGTTGAGTTTGACCCGCTCGACGATATTACACCAAGAAAGTCATACGGCCACGATCCAATAATCAGCAAGATTGAAAAACAAAGCGAATACGCTGAAATAGTTTCTAGCTTAGACAAAACTCTTAAACCCAATCAGAACGTCCTTATCTCTTTCAATATCGATTGTTGTGGCGATATCAAAAACCTCAAGGTGTGCTCAAAAAAAACACCAACCAAAACTGAAAAGAAAATATTGGCTCTAATTCAAAAATGTGCTCCATTCCGCTATCCAACGACGCAAGAAATGATTGACAGAGGTGTTCAAGTCGAGTTTTGGAAAGCTGATCGCATACTTTCGTTAGCCAGGACAACTCCTGGCGGACCGAAACAAGCAGAAGGACAACCACCGTACGATCACAATCCCTTCCATACCTTGTACCAAGATGCTTCGCGCTAGCAGTCAGCGCAGCTTTCTTGCAACCGATTGCGCTAGAAATCTGCATTCGCAGGTGCTTAAATCTACACGCAGTACTATAATTACTAGTAAGAGACAAAAAAAAAGAGAGTCGCCCTAGAACCAGAACACATCAGTGTTCCAGCCTAAGGCGACTCTCTGAAAAGGCTAAGCTCTACATCACCTAGCCTTTATCTATTGATGCTAACTGGCGCGGCGAGCTCTCTCGGCATTGCGAGCAATGCGTTCGAGCATGTCCAGTCGACGCAGGTAGGTCTCGGCCTTGTAGTGGTCACCGCGCTGGTCTTCGAAGGCAGCGAGGTCGAGCAGCAGCGGCGCCAGTTCCACAGAATCGAATCCGTGAATCTTGACCAGCATGCTCAAGGCAATCTGCATGTTGTCGGCCGGGTCGGTGTAGGCATTGCCTTCATCGTCGGTGTCGCCAGCATCCTTCACCTGCAGCACGCGGCCGAGGCGATGGAAGAGCTGCACCAGCTCAGGAGCAGCGCGGCCCACTTCGATTTGCACCGACTCGATGGCCGCCTCGTAGGCTGAGACAGCGTCGTCGTATTCGCCAGCAGCGAAGGCTTCGTCGCCTTCTTTGCACGACTCGACAGCACTGCTATCGCTGCTATTGAAGGGCACCTTGAAAGGCGAAGTCTTCAGAGCCGTTCCATTGCCAGGTCCATTGGCAGAACCAGCAGCCTGGTCGCCCGACTGAGCGAAAGACTTGGCGCTGGCCACGGCTTCGCTGATGTTCTCGCAGCGGCGAATGAGGGTATCAGCCTTCTGCAAGTCACCGGTCTGGTAGTACCAGGAGATGAGCAACTTCAGCACGGGCAGCAGCTCTTCGCTGTTGCCACCAAAATGCTGTTGCAAAATAGCGAGGCCCTGCAGGTATTCGGCGCAGTCGATTTCATCGGCAGAGTCTTGG
>Ga0172379_10005518_pt1 | contig 17647 bp, 19 predicted proteins | sample GrowelOW334metaG_FD_119756 | JGI IMG/M metagenome (GOLD analysis project Ga0172379, IMG submission 119756) | Groundwater microbial communities from an aquifer near a municipal landfill in Southern Ontario, Canada - Groundwater well OW334 metaG | ecosystem: Environmental > Aquatic > Deep... | reverse complement strand
TTTTGTCTCTTAGCTCCTTGGGTCCAACATTTTTTTCAATCCTACTTGAGGGGTATCACGATTTAGATCTTATAATGAGTCAGTTGGAGCACAATTTGCCAATTGGTTGGTCGGCTAATATTACTAATGTTAATAACAAACCTGCTAAAATAGAGACCTTTTAGGTATGTATTGACTTTTTTGATATTGTGTGTTAATATTTAAAAAGTAGTATTAACAACTAAAAATAGTTAAGATGAAAATAAAAGCAGATTTGGCATATAGTGAACTCAAACTCATGGTTCAATATGGAACACTCGTTTTCACTGACGAACCATTTAAAAATTTTGAAATTTTGGATAAAGAACTAAATACAGTTAATCTGACAAAGTGTGAATTAAACGATCTGGATATTGAGAATAGTGGATCGTCAACGTATTTAGCTTATTTGTTACAGTCAAAAAATGGAGTTAAATTTGGTCTCTGTTCAAAGGCAAAAATATGGTTCAATCAGTCTGGCTGTCAGAACAGGTGTCAACATAACGGAAGAGATATTCCTGTAAGATGTTCTGGTGTGTTGAATAAATGCTCTATTCTGGCTAATAAGCCGGAGTAAAAATACTAAAAGTAAGCGTGGTCCATAAAAAGGATCACGTTTTTTTATTATCTAATTTATGGTAATATTATTAATATGTTTAATGAAATTAAGCAAAATAAGTCTGAAAAAGTTTTTTGTGATGTGATAAAAATAAAACAAGTTACAGAAGATTTTTTTGCTGGTGTTGATGGTAAACTTCTTGATTTTAAATATTTAAAAATTAGGACTTATTCATCACATAATACTAAAATTCCTTGTATTAATTATTACATTAATTTTACTAACGAAAATTTATTTGGTCAGGGCAGTTTTTCAGAGGAAATTTATCCTAGATATCGAAAAATGAGAAGTGATTGGCGGGAGGCTGTTAAAAAATCAGGCATAGACATGTCTCAGGTTGCCATTGGTTTTGTGCCTTTGCTAGAATCTAATAAAAGAAGTAGTTTAGATAAATTTGAGTATAAAAAAGAATTAAAAAAACCCTTAGGGGAAAAAATATCAAAGATTGATAATAATAGCCCGGTCTATTACCAGGAAATGGTTAATAATTTTGATGTAAAATTTATTCTTCAGGAAGATCATGGTTTTTTTATTGGTCCTGAGAGAGGAATGCTTTATGTTGTTGAGGTTATAATTAAAGTTTTAAAGAAAATCGACTGTTTTGTGGATGTTGGGGCTGGAACAGGGGAATTAAGTGCGTATATATTAAAAAATAGTAATCCCAGTACAGTTGTTGTTAATGAAATGAGTCTTAAACTTAAAAAACATTTGCAAAAATATTTAGGAATAGTTTCAAAAAAAAATCGAGCGAAAGTTATTTTTGATTTTAATGACTGTCAAAAAATAAAACTTCCTGATCAAGTCGATTTAATAAGTGTTGGAGTTTTTTATGGTTCTCAACCGTCATTCATTGAATCTAAAAGTAAGGATATTATCAGAAGCCTAGGTCAAGAAGGAATTTTGCTTATGCAATCGTCTATGCCGGAAACTTTATTTAATCAGCATATCATAATGGGGGATTTGGTTGGTATAAAAAAATGGCCTTGGTATTCTGAAAAATTTATTTTATCAAATCATTTTTTATGCGTAAAATCATTTTTTATTGATAATCAATTTGTTACTATCGCTTCACAGTCAGATATTTTGATAAATAAAATAATCAAAAAACTTGATAAAAAAATTATCTCATACGATATGTTTAAATAATTTTTATGAAAATTACAAAAAAAGTCATTAAAAAAGTAGAATCAGAGGCTAAAAAATATTTTCTAGGTGCTAGTGGCTGTCATGACTGGACACATGTGCAGCGTGTTTATAATTTGGCTATGAATATTGGAAAAAAAGAAAATGCTGATTTATCTATTTTAGCTTTAGCTAGTCTCTTACATGATATTGGCCGTAAAGAAGAAATGAAGAGTCATGGAAAATTTTGCCATGCCGAAAAAGGGGCAGAATTAGCTTTTAAAATATTAAAAAAATATAAATTAGATGAAGAATTGGTAAATAACATATTGCATTGCATTATTAGTCATCGCTATCGCAATAATAATATTCCCGAAACTATCGAAGCTAAGGTTTTGTTTGATTCAGATAAATTAGATTCAATTGGGGCAATTGGTATTGGTCGCTGTTTCTTGTTTGCAGGTTATCTAGGAAATCCTTTATATACTGGTAATGAACTTGTATTAACTAATTCCAAAAAAGACCACTCTTACACTGCTGAAGATACGGCCATTTTAGAATATGAGGTTAAATTAAAAAATATTAGAGATAAGATGTTAACTAAAACTGGAAGCCGAATTGCCAAAAATAGACATGATTTTATGACTTTATATTTTAAGATATTTTGGCAAGAAGTTAACGGAACAGAATAGATTCTATCAGCTTTTCGAATCCCTCCCTCTCCGCAGATTTAAAAATAAGGTTAAAAACCTTATTTTTTATTGAAAAATAAGTATAAATTTAAGCTTCATAATTTTTTGTGATTATTCTTATATTAGCTTATAATAGTAGAATAGAGACTTAATTTCTTCAAAGTTAAAATGGGGCATAATAATTAAAACATAATAATATGTCTAGCGATAAAACAGATCAAAAGAAAATAGAAATTTTTACCAAAAGTTTAATTATCAAGTTGGTTTTATGTGCCGCTTTGTCGGCTTTTTGGGTTATTTTTCTTTGGAATTTTTGGAATCGAGGTATCTATGCCTTAGGACTTAACGCCTGGATTTTTTCTTCGCTAACTATTTTATTGTTTGTTGGGGTTTTGCGATGGAAAAATAATTTTTTCCGTCGTGATTTAATCTGGATTATCCCTTTTGTTTTAATATCTCTAAGTTTTGCTTTGTATGATAATCCATTTCTAAAGATAACAAGCATTTTGGTTTTTATCGGTTTATTCCCAGTTTTTTATAATTATTCTTTTTTGAGTGAAAAGGAGAAAAGATATTGGAATTTTGATTTTTTTATAAGAATTTTAAAAAGAGTTTTTTCTTTTTTAACTCAAATTGGTAGATCTCTTATTCTCTATCTGGAACTTATAATTCCAGCTAATAAATCTAAGAGAAATATTATTGCTAAGTCAATTGCTGGGGTAATTTTATTTCTCATTATTGCTTTAACCGTTTTTATCCCTTTATTATCATCAGCGGATACGGTTTTTGCGGGTAAAATTCAAGTCATTTATAATTTTGTAAAAGAATTTTTTTCTGTTCCTGTAGTTTATAAAATAATAACTTTTGTTATTTTGTCGATTATAACATTCTCTATGCTTTTTGCCTGGGGAAAGAGTTTTGTTTATCAAGAAAAAGAAGAAGGGAGCAAAAAAATAGATCCGATTATTCCTGGTATTGTTTTGGGAGGAATACTTCTTATTTATCTATTATTTTTATGGGTGCAGTTGGATCAATTATGGATTGGCAGTTTACCATTTGATTTTAAAAAAACCGAGAGCTTGGTTAAAAGTGGTTTTTGGCAATTATTTTTCTTGTCGATAATTAATATTCTTATTTATTTCTTTGCTTACCGTAAAACTAATAAGTTAGTGCAATGGATTTTAACCGCCTTTACCGTTGCCTCTTTTTTGCTTCTTTTTTCGGCTGCTTATCGGATGGTTCTTTATACCACTTATTATGGCTTTAGTTATGAAAAATTTTTTGCTTCGTACACTGTTCTTTTTTGTTTAATTCTCTTTGTTTGGTTAATTTCTAGACTTTTTATTAAAAAAAGGTCTAATATGGTTAAATTTTTACTTATTTTATTTCTCTGGATGTACGCCGTTGTTACTATTTTTCCAGTTGAATGGTTTATAATGCAATCTAATATTAAACTTTCCAAAATGTCTGATTCTAGAATTAAGTTATATGAGTTAACTATGCTGTCTCCAGATGTGCTTTCTTTGGTAAAAAAATATAAAGAAAGCGGAGTTCTTAAAGAAGATAAAACTAGTATCTATTTTGTAGAAGGTGATACCGGAGAAAAAGAAAGAATGGAGCCGTTTAGTTGGCAGCCTTGGGTGGAACAACAGGAAACAATTATAAATAATAAAAAATGGTACGAAAAAAACCTGATGAATATTTTATTTTATAAATAGTTAAAATTAAATTTATGGATAAAATAATTTCCGCCAGTATTTTCCGTCATCTTTATTATCCGAAAGTAAATTCCAATAAAAGACAAAATGGCTGCCTGCTTATAATCGCTGGCTCAGGTAAATATCACGGCTCTTTAATCTATGCTCTTAAAACAGCTTCACGGGTTGTGGGTTTGATTTATGTCCTTTCAACTAAAGAGAATCAGAATTTAGTTATGAAGTTAAAAGAGAAGACGGCTGAATTTATCCCAGTTTCAAAAATCTCCGAAGCGGAAGTTGACGCTATTTTAATTGGTCCAGGATTAGGGATATCGCTAAAAACGTATCGCTTAGTAAAACAAGTTTTAGATTCGGGCCAGAAAGCGGTTTTGGATGCGGACGCTTTAAATGTTTTAGATGACAAACTTAAAGAAAAATTAGGACCAAATCATATTTTAACACCGCATCACGGCGAATTTAAAAGAGCTTTTAATCTTGCTCCAAACGCCACTAATTTACGAGCCATGGCTAAGCGTTATAATTGTTATATTGCTCTTAAAGGAGAAGACGATTTAGTAGCTGACCCAGAAGGAAATATTGTGATGAATAAAATTGGTAACGCTGGAATGGCTAAAGGTGGAAGCGGCGATGTTTTGGCCGGGTTAATGTCGGCTTTGTTTTGTAAAAATTCGGCTAGTTTATCGGCTCAGGCCGCTTTATTTGCAACTGACAGGGCTGGTAGGGAATTATTTAAAATCCGAAAATACTTTTATAATAGTGAAGATTTGGGAGAACAATTGCCTAAAACATTAGCCAATCTTTTTTCGACTACTTCAAAGACTTGAAATAGATAAATATCCTTGCTATAATTATATTTCCAAAATTGGATAAAAGAAGTTTATTAATAAATTTTTAACAATCGAAATATATGGCGAGATATGTAAAAACAAAGTTAAAAACGCTGCAAAGATTTGGTTTGGCCTCAGAAAGTGAAAGTATTCGTCGCCGAAATCAAATAAAACCAAGAAAGTCAGCTTATGGAGAGAGATTAGAACAAAAACAAAAACTGAAGATTATTTATGGAGTAATGGAACGTCAAATGAAGCGTTATGTTAAAGAAGCCTTTAATAGTCGAAATGATTCACAAGTAGAATTGCTACAAAAATTAGAAACAAGATTAGATAATGTAGTTTATCGCTTAGGACTTGGCAAAACTAGAGAGCAAGCCAGACAATTAGTTAATCACGGACATATTTTAGTTGATGGTGAACGTGTCGACATTCCTTCGTATCGTTTAAAGCCTGGGCAGAAAATTAGCTTTAGTCTTAAAACAATAAATAGTAAAACTTTTTCTGAAAAAGTTGATGAAAATAGAAAAGCGATATCAACTGTTGGTTATTTAGAATATGACAAAAATTCTGGTCGTTTCTTAAGCCTCCCAGGGCAAATAGATTTTGCTCATAATGTGGATATTTCTAAAGTGTTGGAATTTTATCATAGTATTATCTAAGCTAATTATAAAAACAAAGACAGAGTTTAAGGCTCTGTTTTTTGTTTGACAAAAAGTCATTAAGTAGCTAGTGTTTAAAAATAATCAAATTTTCTTTAACAATTTAAAAAAGGAGGTATTTATGTCTATGTATCAAGATTTGGGAATCGATCCTAGTAAGCAGTCTGTTCGAGAAATATTCGAGAAATTGATTGATAATGAGTACAAGGGTGCGTTTGTAAATATCATTAGCGATCCGTTTTGTGATAACCGAGTTTTAACTCAACACCAGGACGGCGATGGGAGTAAATTTATTCAGCGGATGATTCATTATCTGGAAACGGGCAACGAGCAGATTTTTTATGGTATGGCCGATGACGCCCTATCGATGAATAGTGGCGATATTGCCGCGAGTGGTTTTATTTTTGGGCCTTGGGTAATTACTGACGTTCTCAATTTAAATCTTCCCAAGGAAATTAAAAATCTGGTTATGAAAGCGGTTGCGGTGCGCTTACTTGAGTTAAGAGAAATTTATAAACAACATGATTTTAATCTTAAATTCTTGGGCGGAGAAACGGCTGATTTACCTGATCAGGTTAAATCCGGCGTCTTTGATATCGCGATTACCGCCTGGGCCGATAAGTCAGACCTAATATCTGGAAATACTAAAGCGGGTGATGTAATTTTTGGCTTTGCCAGTGACGGACAGGCTATGTGGGAAGAGTCACCAAATTCAGGAATTATGTCTAATGGTTTAACCCTGGCCCGTAGTTGTTTGATGAATAAAAGTTATAATGAAAAGTATCCACAGCTTAAAAGAGACGGTAACTTCTATAAAGGCATGTTTAATTATAATGATTATCCTGACAGGTTAGACGGAATGTCGGTGGGAGAAGCTTTGCTTTCCCCAACTCGTCAGTGGGCAATTGTGATTAAAATTCTGGTTTCTCTTTTAAAGGAAAAAAATGCTTTGCATATGCTTCACGGCATTAGTATGAATACTGGTGGCGGAGCGACCAAAATTGCCAATGTTGGTCGTGGTGGATTACTTTATGTGAAAGATATGCCAGAGCCACCACCATTTTTCAGATTAATTAAAGAAGAAAGTGGAGAAATCTGGAAGAATATGTACCAGAGTTTTAATTGCGGAGTAGGAATTGACGTCGTCGGCGAAGATGACAAAATTTTTATCGATGCAGTTGGCGAAACTTCAGAATTGTCTACTGTAGTTAATTATTATTTGGGACGCGTCCACGAAGGAAACCCCGGAGCTAATCAGGTAATTCTTACCACGCCTTACGGTGGTTTTAGTTATTGAAATTAAAGGGAAGTCTAGAAAATCAGACTTCCTTTTTTATTTGTTTTATAATGTTATAATATTTAAATATAATTAATATAAAATTAAATGAGAAAGTCATTAATGGTAAAATACGATTTATATAAACAAATTGCCGAGTTAGTGTCTTCGTCAGATCATAAAATATTGATGGTTTGGGCCTGTGATTGTGTTGATAGAGTGCTGAAATATTTTGAAATGAAATATCCTAAAGATAAACGTCCCAGACTAGCCGTTTTAGCTGGGAGAGAGTGGGTTAAAACAGGCATATTTAAAATGGCTGATGTGCGGCGAGTCGCACTTGCCTCTCACGCGGCGGCTCGTGAAGTAATTTCAGATAATGTCGCTCGTTCGGTTGCCAGAGCAGCTGGTCAAGCGTTGGCTACGGCGCATGTTAAAACTCATTCTATTGCGGCGGCAATTTATGCTGCTACAGCAATTCGTGATTTAGCTGATGAAAAAAAAGCTGAAGCCGCTGTGCTCAAGGAACGTGATTGGCAATATCAGCATTTGCTTAATTTGATAAATAAATAGAAATAGGTATTTATGCTTACAAAAATAATTTTTCAGTCTGATTGGTGGGTGCATGCCCTAGTTGGTTTTATCCTGTGGGGATTACTTTATTTAATTGAGTTTAAAATACTTAAACGCGATTTTAAAAGTAAAAGAGTTCTAGCTCAATTATTGCTTTCAAATTTAATTGATTTAGATCATTTATTTGCTGCAACCGTCTATGTTACTGGTCGTTGTAGTATTAATTATCACGCACTTCATTCTTTTTTTATTTTTCCTATTTATTTACTGGGCCTATTAACTAAATATCGTTATTTTTTCTTAGGAATTATTGCTCACTTATTGGTTGACTATTTGGGCTGTGTTTTATAATGTTTGACAAAAATATGAAAAAAAGATAATATTTTTTGTTATTTAGTTCATTAATTAAAAAAGGAGGAAGAAAAAATGAAGAAGAGTACGATGAATCGTTTTCCGGTTGGTTCGGCGGAGTACGTTGTTTTACATGCAAAAAGACAAGCGCAAAAGGGTAAAAATCCTTCGCTACCTTTTATACATGTCAGTAATCCCCGTAAAGCCTTGATTTGGGCTGATAGGTTGGCTTATTTTCCAGTAGCTGGTTCTTATCTAGCAAAAGTCTCGCTAGAAAGATATATTTGCAGCGAGTGTGGTGTCTCTAAAGTTAAATTGTGGCGCGAATATCAAACCCTTAAGGTTAATCTTTTATGTGCTACTTGCGCTTGCAAGAATCAAGAAAAGGATATTAGTACTTTGGATGCTGATGGTCGAATTGATTCTGAAATTTCTGGTAAGACTGATCAAATCGGTTGGTATATACCAGCAGTTCCGTCTGAAGAATCAACACTTGAAAGAATGGTTTACTGGGGCTATTGTTCAGTGCCTGGTCCTGGTATAGATTGGTGGAAAAAATTACCAAATTTAATTGCTAAGTAAGCAGTTAAAAATAATGGTCGTCTTGTAAAAAGATGACCATTTTTTAATAGTTGACACCTTGCAGGGAAACGGATAAATTTAAGGTATTGCTTGATTAATTTATTAAATAATATAGAAAATAAAAATATGTTTTACCCTTTAGAAATACTAGCCGAGTGGCTAACTTACTCAGTTTTAAATATTACTCCCGGCACATTGCTGGCTAGCTCGCTAACTTTTTTTATTGCTGATATTTTAAAAATATTTATTTTATTGTTCGTGATTATTTTTATTGTTTCCTTTATACGAACTTATTTACCACCAGAAAAGGTTCGCTTATTTTTGGTTAAGAAAAATAAACTAACGGCGCATATTTTAGCTTCACTTCTTGGGATTGTTACTCCTTTTTGTTCTTGTTCAGCTATTCCTTTATTTTTAGGCTTTGTTGAGGTGGGCGTGCCATTGGGAGTAACGTTTTCTTTTTTAATTGCTTCGCCAATGATTAATGAAATAGCTATAGTTTTACTTTTTGGTTTATTTGGTTGGAAAATTGCTTTGATTTATATTTTAAGTGGTTTAATCATCGCCATAATTTCTGGATTAATTATTGGTCAAATGAAAGTCGAACATTTAGTCGCTGATTTTGTTTGGCAAAATAAAATAAAAGATAAAACTATTTCAGAAATAAAAATGAGTCAGAAAGAAAGAGTGGCTTATGCTTTAAATTATGCTATCGATATATTTAAAAAAGTTTGGCCTTATATTTTAGTCGGGGTAGGCCTTGGCGCCTGGATTCATGGTTATGTGCCAGCAGATTTTTTAGCTGCTTATGCTGGAGCGGACAAATGGTATGCCGTGCCACTGGCCACTTTAATTGGCATCCCCTTATACTCTAATGCTGCGGGAATAATTCCTCTAGTTAGCGCTTTAACTGAAAAGGGAGTCGCAATAGGAACCGTGCTCGCTTTTATGATGGCTGTTACCGCTCTGTCACTTCCAGAATTTATGATCTTAAAAAAGATTATGAAAACTAAGCTGATTATTATTTTTGCCTCGATTGTCGGTCTCGGTATTATTTTAATCGGCTATCTGTTTAATATAATTTTGAAATAAAAATATAAAGTAAATTTTTATTATAAAGAATAGCAATATGGTACATTTTTGTTAAATACCCCGTAGTTGGTCTTAACGTGCTATAATAAGATTAATAATAATAATTTTATGAAAAACAAAACATTAGTTTTAATTGTCGCGCTTATCATCTTGTCTGCTGCCATTGTTGCTAGTGGTTGGTATTTTTATCAAGATATAGTTTTTGTTAACAATCAAACAAAAACTGAACAATTAGTTGGTGGAGACAGAGACTCTCATGGCTGTATTGGTTCAGCTGGTTATTCTTGGTGTCAGGCTAAAGATAAATGCTTGCGTGTTTGGGAGGAAGCTTGTGAAACTGTAGATAGTTCTAAAAATTTACCTCAAGGTTATACTTTGGAAAAGTATACAATCGCTGAAACCTTAACTACTTCTTGCGCACAGGATTCAGAGTGTGTTACTCCAGCAAAATATTTAGTGCAATCAAACTGCCCATACACTTCTCTTTGCTTAAACGCTAACTGTACCGTTGTTTGTCCTGGACAAATAACTGCCCAAGAAGAAACAAAGGTAGAATATAAAAATGTGCAGTATGGTTTTAATTTTAATTTGCCTCTAACTTGGAAAAACTATTCTATTGTGACAGAAACCTGGATAAGCAATCCAGTTAGTGACACAGCTGGAACCGTTAATGGTCCAAAGATTTTAATTCGCCATCCTTTATGGACAGTTGAAAAAATACGACAAGATATTCCGATTATGATTTTTACGCTTGATCAGTGGAAGTTAATTCAAAATGATACATTGTCAGTTGGCGCCGCTCCGATTGCCCCAAGTGAACTTGGACGCAATGATAAATATGTCTTTGCGCTTCCAGCTCGTTATAATTTTGCTTTCCCTGAAGGTTTTGAAGAGGTCCAAAAAATTATTGAAAGTAAGCCGCTCAGCGCTCTTTAAATCTATTTTAAATAAAATAAAACCTGCTCTAAACGGCAGGTTTTTTTGTATCGAAAAAGATCGGAGAATGATTTGACACTTATTGGTATTAGGTGTATATTTTTATATACACCCCCTGGGGGTATAATATTATAAATTAATAAAAACACCTATTTATGGAAATTACATATTTAAAATCAACGGAAGAATTTACAAACTTAAAACAAAATAACTCAATTTTAGTTTTAGATTTCTATTCAGAAGATTGTCCTCCATGTGAAAAATTAGCCCCTATTTATAAAAAAATGGCCGACCTTTTTCCGTCAGCAGTTTTTATAAAAGCTTTTCGTCAAGAACATCGTGCATTAGCTGAATCTTTAGGTGTTAACGGATCGCCAACGGTAATATTTTTTAAAGATGGTGAAAAATTAGATTATCAATTATCGGGTTATATTGAAGAGAAGGAATTGCTTAATATCTTAGAAACCATTATTGGTAAGATCGTTATAACTAAAGATTCAGGTGTCACCGAAGAATATGATTTATGTATTATTGGCAATGGCCCAGCCGGTCTTTCGGCGGCCGTTTATGCGGCTCGTTATAAAATTAATCAAGTTATGATTGGCGATTTAACTGGAGGGCTAATGTCATCTTCACATAAAATTTGTAATTTTCCTTCAGAAACTGAAATTTCTGGAGCTGATCTGACTAAAAAAATGACGGACCACGTTAGCGCTTTGGAGGTTCCAGAAAAATTTGCCAAGGTTGATTTAATTAAGGAGATAGATGGTTTTTATAAATTAAATTTATCTAATGGTGAGACAATTAAGGCAAAAACAGTTTTACTGGCTACGGGCACAAAGCATCGTCATTTAAATTTACCTAATGAGAGGTCTTTGCTTGGTAAAGGTATTTCTTATTGTGCTACTTGCGATGCGATGTTTTTTAAAGATAAGGTTGTAGCTGTAATTGGTGGTAGTGATAGTGCTAATACGGCCGCTCTTTATTTAGCACAACTGGCCAAGCAAGTTTATCAAATATATCGTGGAAAAAGTTTACGTGGGGAAGTCGCCTGGATTGATCAAATTAAAATTAATGACAAAATTAAAGTTATTTATGAAACTGAAGTCACTGAAATTATTGGCGAAAATAAAGTTACCGGACTTAAAATAAATAAACCCTTTGAAGATAAATTGGAATTAATGGTTGATGGTATTTTTGTTGAGGTTGGCTCCGAACCAGATCAAGATTTAATAAATCAATTATCTTTAGAAACTGATGAGGGGCATTATATTAAAACGGAAGCAAATCAAATGACTAGTCGTTCTGGTATTTGGGCTGCCGGTGATATTACTACTAACTCAGATTCCTTTAAACAAATAATTACCGCCTGCTCAGAAGGCGCCGTTGCTGTTGCTAGTATCTTTAAACATTTACAAGTAAATTAATATGAAAAATAATAATCAAGCAACAATTATTGTTATTGTTGGTATTTCTGGAGATTTATCACGTCGAAAGTTATTGCCAGCGATTAGTAAAATTGCTGAAGCTGGAGAAATACCAGATAAATATAAAATTGTTGGTGTGACTCGAAAAATAAATTCCTCTATTTCTGAATTGTTATCTAAAACAGAAAATCCAGATTCCATCGCTGATAATCTGGAATTATTTGAAATGGATTTAACTGAGCCTAGAGATTATCTTAAATTAGCCGATCATCTTTTAGAAATTGAAAAAGAATTTAATGAACCAGCTCAAAGATTATTTTATCTATCGGTACCACCGCAAATTTCTCGACCGATAATTGAACAATTAGGTGTTTCTGGTTTATCTTTAATCCGTGATACTAAATTGTTACTTGAAAAACCTTTTGGGGTTGATTTAGCTAGTGCTAAGGAGCTAACAGAAAATATTAATAAATATTTTACGTCGGAACAGGTTTATCGGATTGACCATTATTTAGCCAAAGAGACGGCTCAAAATATTATTGTTTTTCGTCAGGACAACTCGCTATTTAAAAGAACTTGGAATAAAGATTTTATTGAACGAATTGAAATTATTGCTCAGGAAAATATTGGCGTTGAAGGCCGAGCTATTTTTTATGAACAAACAGGGGCTCTTAGAGATTTAGTCCAAAGTCATCTGCTTCAACTCGCTGCCTTGGTTTTAATGGATATTCCAAGCGATAGACAATTGGCCGATATTCCTGCTAGACGTTTTGAGGCTTTAAAATATTTACGATTACCAACAGATGAGCCAATAGATAATAATGTTGTACGTGGTCAATATGAGAGCTACCAAAAAGAAGTAAATAATATTGGTAGCACGGTGGAAACTTTTGTTTCTTTAACTTTAAAATCAGATAATCCAAAGTGGCAAGGTGTGCCAATTATTTTAACGACCGGCAAAGCTTTGGACGATAAGTTTACGGGAATTAAAATATTATATAAAAAAGATGAGAGCTATGAAGCCAATGAACTTGTTTTAAGATTGCAACCCAATGAAGGGGTTGAACTTTTTTTATGGGCAAAAAAACCAGGCTATGATTATCAGGTCAGCCAGCACTCATTAAAATTTAATTTTCAGGAATACTATAAAAATTTTCCCGAAGCTTATGAACAAGTTTTATTTAATGCCATTAATTCTGATCATAGTTTGTTTGCTTCCAGCGATGAAGTTTTAGAAACTTGGAAAATTATTGATGTTATTCAAAAATCTTGGGAAATGTCAGCTGACGATTTAATAATTTATCCTGTGGGCAGTAGTATAGAAAATATTCTAGATAAAAATAATCACAGTTTATAATTTTAGACCTTCTGAATTTTTATTAGCTGGTCAATTGTAATAAAATTAGACAGATGTTACTATTTTACTAGGGTTGATAAATATTATAAGCTTATTTTCATGGAAAAATTTTCTTCATTTGATAGAGTTATTGGTAAGGCGTCAGAATCTGAAAAAAAAGGAATCCTCTTAGAAAGCGAGGCGATGTTTGCTGACCAAATATTTGAAGATTTAGAAGGTAAAGAACGTGAAAAAACTCCGGAGGAATTAGTTATAATTAGTCTTGCCAATGATCTGACAAATGAAGTGAGACGGGAGTATGGTCTAGAAAATTTTGATATTCCAGAAAAAAATATTCATGTTATTTATAAAAAAGATTGGCCAAAAGACAGGGGTATGGCCCACTATTTTTCTATGCTTCAGGGGATTGCAATTCAAGAAGAGATAGTAAAGGTGGCTTTTTTAAAAAAAATTTTTCACGAAATGCTTCATTTTAAATCATATAATTCTTTGCAAGTTACCACTGACGAAGATAAAAATGTCGATGCATATCGCGTTGGTTTAACAATTAGCACAAGAGATGGTCAAAGAAAATATTTTAATAATTTAAATGAAGCGATAACCGAAGAAATAACCAAGAAATATTCTAAAAAACTTTTTAATAATTCTCTTTTTGTTGAAGAAATAAAGCAAACGCAAGACCTTGCTGTTAAATATCCTGAGCTAATTACTGATTCTGGAGAGAAGCTTTTTGAAACGGATACTTATTATGCTGAAGCGGAAAATAATCGCCCTTTTACTGATAAAATAAATATCAAAAATTTTTCTTATCAAACAGAGAGAAAATTTTTAGATATATTAATTGATAAAATTCTCGAAAGAAATTCGGAAGAGTTTAATAATTCAGATGAAATATTTGAAGTTTTTGCTAAAGGGATGATGACGGGAAATATTTTGCCGCTTAGTCGCTTAATTCAAAAAACTTTTGGTGAAGGAGTGTTTCGTCAGATTGGTGAGTTAGATGATAATGCTAAAGTTCAAATGAATTTTGTAAACTCTCTTTAAATTAAAAATAAAAAACATGATAATTACAATTTGTGCCAGTATTGCTTTTTCGCCAAAAATAATTGAAATAAAAAATGAACTTGAAAAAATTGGACATCAAGTTAATATTCCTCTTTTTACTCAACAGATAATTGATGGTGAAATTACTTATGAGGAGTTTATGGTGGCCAAAGAAAAAGATGGTGATATTCTGCTTCGTCAATCTAAACCAGTTGATGCGATAAAAAGATATTTTGAACATATAAAAAATTCGGATTGTATTTTGGTTTTAAATATTAATAAAAAGGGGATAGAAAATTATATTGGCGGAAATACTTTAATGGAAATTGGTTTTGCTTACACGATGGATAAAAAAATATATTTATTTAATCAAATTCCTGAAAGAAGCGAGGTTGTTCATTATGTTGATGAAATTTTAGCGATGACGCCAGTGGTAATTTTTGGAAACTTAGAAGAAATAAAATAATTTATTGTTTAATACTAGTATAAATTATAAAAAATAAGCCTTTAAATTATTGACATATATAAAAATATGTGATATGATTTAGCGTTGGTATCTTTAGTGGTATTAGCGTATTTTTTTAGCTTTAATTAGCTATAACTATAAACGAACTTTTAAAAATAAAATATGAAACCAAAACTGTTATTTTTTCGGGGTCATAATGGTAAATTAGAGAAATTAATATCTAACCCATTTGAAAAACCATTTACTGAGATGAATTTGGATCAATATGTTTTAACCAATGATGCTTGGGCGATAAGCATAAGTGGTACTCCGATTCAGGATATTAAAGAATATCTTGAAGTAGCTTACAAGACTTGGGGTCGCTTTGGTTATCTTGGTGACATTATCGTCTTTAAAGTAATTAATTTAGGTAATGTTGATTATTATTATCTTGAATACATTGTTAATTTGGTTGAAATAAATTTCTTTATAACTCAAAAAGTAAATCAGCAATGAAAAAAACAAGCACGGTTATTTTTAGAGGAAGTTTTAATCCTCCTGGTAAGCATCATCAAGAAATTGTCAGGAGCTTAACCAGGGAGTTTAATCAAGTAATTATTGTTTGTGATAACAGGCAAGACAAAGATTTTACCGAGTGGATTAGTAACGAAGATCGAATTGTTATGATTAAATTAGCTTTTGGAAAAATTCCTCGAGTTAAATTTGATTTCTATGATTTAGAAAATAATGTTTATACTCCGATTTCTTTGTTAAAAGAACGCTACGCAAATAAATATTCTAAAGTAGAACTTTGGTATGCGGTGGGCAGTAATTTAATTATTGATAATTTAAAAAATCAATCATTTTGGGAAAATTTAAAGTTTTGTATAATCTCCCGACCTGGTTACGATCTTAAAGTCGCTGACTTACCCCCTAAATACAAATATATCAGTAATGAAATTTGGGGAAGTAGCACGGTAATTCGAAAGCGATTAGCAATTGGCGCAACGGTGTCACCCTTTATGAGTGTAAATGTACTACGCTTCATTAAAAAACATCATCTCTACGGTTCTTAAAATTAGAACACTTAAGTATTAACCCGGTAATTTAAATTTACCGGGTTTTTTATTGATTTAGCTCGCAATTTAGACTATGCTTTAAGTATAAAATAAATTATATGAAAACTTTTTTTAAAATTTTACTTAGTTTTGTGGTTCTATTTTTATGGCAAGGACCAGTTTTGGCTCGAGATAATGTTAGCGATTGGTATGTAAAAGATTTTCAAACGGAAATTACTGTTAATTCCGATTCAAGTCTAAATATTACAGAAAAGATTTTGGCTGACTGCGGCACGGCTCAAAATAAACACGGAATTTTTCGAGTTTTTCCTAAAAATTATCAAACTAAAGATGCTAATTTTATTTTACCTTTTGAACTTTTAAGTATTACAGGTAGTGATGGTAAATCTTTGAATTATTCAGTGGTCTCAGATAGCAACACAATAACTTATAAAATAGGTGACCCAAATATAGATGTTAGTGGCGAGAATTTTTACGAAATTAAATATAAAGTTAAAAATGTTATAAGATCCGAAAATCAAAATTTTGATGAATTGTATTATAATATTTTAGGTAATTTTTGGGATTTAGAGATTGATAAATTTACCGCCCAAATTAATTTTCCCAGTGAAATTAGTAAAGACAATACGGAGCTTTATTATTATTCGGGTGTTTTAGGGTCTAAAAATTCTAATTTAGTTAGCGGCACTTGGACAGGAAGCAATACTTTAAAAATAGACAGTCAGCATCAATTTTTAAAAAATGAAGGTGTTACGGTTTCGGTAACTTTTCCTAAAAATATTATCAATCCTTATGTTTTAACTTTTAAAGATAAATATGGTTTTTCTGTTGGTGACACAATTATATCTTTGATATTTTTTGTTTTAATTTTTTTCACTTCTTTTTACGTTTGGAAAAAGTATGGGAAAGAACCTAATCTAAATAGAACTGTCGTTCCAGAGTTTGAAATTCCTGATAATTTAACACCAATAGAAATGGGTGGCGTTACAAAAAAAGGTGCCCTGCATGATAATGGGGTAACAGCCACGATTATTCGCTTAGGATTTTTAGCTTATTTAACAATTGCTAAAGAAGAACAAAAAAATGTTTTTGTGAGCTCTGATTTTAAATTAACTCGAACTGATAAATCTGTGGGAGCTGATCTGTATGAGGCGGAAAAATTTATTTTGGATAAAATATTTAAATCTAAAAAGGAGATTAATCTAAGGGACCTGAAAAATAATTTTTACAAAGATCTACCAAAAATTTCAAAAATTATTTTAAGTGATTTAAAGGGTCGCGGCTTTATTGATGTTTCTGGCGAAAAGTACGGTATTGTTATGTTTATTGCGGCTGGTATTTTATTTTTTTCAGTGTTTATTTTTTCTTATTCAATTATAATTTTATTATCCTTTTTGGTTTCCGCTTCAGTAGTTTTAATTTTTGCCTTTTTAATGAGCAAATTAACAGTTAAAGGCGCGGAACTGGAGTTAAGGATTAAAGGCTTTAAACTTTATATGAATACGGCGGAAAAATACCGTTCACGTTTTCAAGAACAGACTGGAGTGCTTGATAAGTTATTACCTTACGCAATTTTATTTGGTATTACCAAGGAGTGGCTCAAAAAAATGAAAGATATTTATGGTGAAGATTATTTTGCCACTTATCACCCCGCGTTTATGATTGGGGCTTTAAGTGTTTCCGATTTTAGTAGCTTCTCGGAGTCACTTAATGCCATATCTGAAGGTATTAGTTCTAATATTGCACCTTCATCATCTGGTGCCGGTGGTGGTGGCTTCTCAGGTGGCGGTGGCGGCGGTGGCGGTGGCGGTGGTTGGTAGAAAGTAA
>Ga0172379_10005517_pt1 | contig 17647 bp, 24 predicted proteins | sample GrowelOW334metaG_FD_119756 | JGI IMG/M metagenome (GOLD analysis project Ga0172379, IMG submission 119756) | Groundwater microbial communities from an aquifer near a municipal landfill in Southern Ontario, Canada - Groundwater well OW334 metaG | ecosystem: Environmental > Aquatic > Deep... | reverse complement strand
TATCCCGGCCGAGGCATAGTCCTCGGTCTCGACGAAAAACAAGAGAGCTTCATCCAAATATATTGGGTTACAGGAAGAAGCTTTAACAGTCGCAACCGGATTCTTGATTCCGAATTCGGCCGAGTATTCACCCTCGCCGCTGATCCATCAAGAGTTAAGGATCCCAGCCTGATCATCTACGACGCCATGCAAGAGAATGATGGCTTCTATGTGGTGAGTAACGGCAACCAGACCGGTCCTGTGTTTGATGCACTGCATAAAGGATCAGGCATGGAGGACATACTAAAAGACTATCGCTACGAGCCTGATACCCCCAATTTCACGCCGCGCATTACCGGCATCTGTTCATTACGGGCTCGTACCCCGATGATCAGCTTGTCCGTTCTGCGAAAATCGCCGTGGGATGAAGAATGCCAAAGATTCTATTTCCACTACTACAGCGTCGGCCCGGGATTCGGTTACGGCGTTACCACCTATAGCGGCGACAGCAATGGCGGAGATCCTCTACCGGCTTTCACGGGAGAACCAAGGCTCCTTCCGATCGGTGGCGGCATTGATGAGATAGCCCAAGCGTATTGGGGATATCTCAATGAAAGCAATCGCATTTCTTTGGCGGTTAAGGCAATCGACCTTTCAGCTGGAAGCTCGGAGGTCAAGATCATAAACAAGTACGTAAGAGTCAAAGTCTGACACAAACATAGAAAAGTTATGTCAACAAAGAACAATGGCAGAGACCACGGTAGCAAACGCGCCCAAGAGCGCACGAGACGCCGCAACGCGGAGTATCGCAGGATGAACTCCCAAATTGAAAAAATCGGTCAGGAAAAGTCCAGGCAAGAAATGTCTAATTGGATCCGTCGGTAAGGCCTGCGGGCATGAAGATATTCTTTCCAGCAACAAGAGGCTTCGGCCTCTTTATTTTTTCCCAATAATATGGAGCCATTCGGCACGGCCCGAAATGGTACCGGCTTTCCAAATGATCGTCAGACCTAAATCTATAAAATATTTTTCAAGCTCCGGAAGACTGAAGAAACTGAAGAATCGTTCATATTCATACCCATAATCATTCTCCTTCTTAACTGCCTCTTCAGTACCATCTTTACGCATGCCTTTTACCGCGACATACAAAAGCCCCCTATCATTTAAATGCCCTTTCAGCTTAGATAGGACTTCACGGACATGGCTTTTCGGAATATGCAACAAAACAGCTTGAGCAAAAACACTGTCGGTTCAAATTCTATATTCTCTATATGCCCATCATTTGAAAGATAAATATGTCGTATTTGAAAAGCCATTTTATGATCAAGCTGTTTTGCTCCCCACCCAATACTGGCAATGACCCCTAAAAATATCGATTTACCACAACTGCTGGCCGTCTGAGACAAAGTTGGAACCTTAATTAAATTCTAATATAAGAGGCAGATGGTCTGAAATCGAAACATTTGGAACATCAAATGATTTTACTCGAATTTTGGAATCAACAAAGAGGTAGTCTGCAAATCTGTTGACACCTTTATACAACGGCCCTCTTGTATCCGAAATATTATATTTATCAACCACATTGGTAAATGCACTATTCAAAATCTTTATCGGCCTCGTATTTTGTGTCAAATTGAAATCCCCGCAAAGTATTTTCCTTCCAGTCGCCTCATTTGAAAGTTTAACGAGCATGTTGCTTTCTTCTAATTTTGCCTCTGTGTCTTCAATAACCAAATCCTGCCATAGTCCATGAACATTAATGATGGTGAGATCTTCCACACTGACAACCTGCGCGACTCCTCCAGCAAACCGTCCAGAATAATCATTCCATTTCTTCGTGCGATCCAACAATTCTATACTTTGTGACAAACTATGACCCAAGGACGAATTAATAAACGTTGCGATTCCAAAAGAAAAATTTTTCGGTTCTTCACCATAATGTGAACCGTCTATGTATTTAGAAAAATAGCCTTTATGGTGAGGCAAAAGTTTTTCAATAGTCTCAAAAGAATCTGTTTTTTCGTGCCGTTCCGTTTCAACACTCCCTCCCTCCATAACCTCCTGCAGACAGATAATGTCTGTCTCGACATGTTTCTGAATAAAATCAAAAACCGAATTAACACGACAACCCCATGTATTTAAAGATAAAAGTTTCATAAAATGTTTTGCTGGCCGTCTGGTATGAAGTTGGAACTATTTTAACATCAATTTTTCTTCATTACTAAACCCTAATCTTTTAGTAATGATTACTAAAATTGGGACTGCGATTATGATTAAAATCCAGTAAAATCCCATAACATAGATAATACCACTATTAGCCTCTTTACAACTCCCTTAATAATTTCTTGTTACCTGCAATCAACGCCTCTTTCTTAGCTTTAGTCCATTTTTTGATTTGAGCCTCGCGTTTTAAAGCTGATGATCGATTTGGATGTTGTTCGGTGTAAACAATTTTATCTACTTCTTTGGAACTGGTGTAATGTCCACCTATCCCAGTTTTATGCTCATTAAAACGTCGTTCCAAATCATTAGTAATACCAGTATAAAGAGAGTTATCTTTGCATCTGATTATATATACGAAATACATAAAAGTGGTTCGACAAGCTCACTACCCTTCGACTTAATATTGATAAATTAAATCGTGCGATGAAGTGGCTTGCCCTAAGCGAGTGTGAGCTTTGCGAACTACGAGTCGAAGGGCTGGACGCTCCGGTATAGAACCTTTGAGAGTGAGACCTTGTAAGCGTATTATAGCATTTACCGTCGCCCATTTCTGACACGTCTCGGTCTCACTATGTTATTGAATTATCTTGTGACATCCAATATCCCTACGCGAATCAATTTTTTGTTAGTTAAATCATAGACACGTGCGATACCTATTCCACTTCCAGATATTTCTGGACATAGACATTGAGGGTAACTTTTGAGTGTAAACTGATGAAAAAGAATATATTTTGAATCAGGAGACCATCCCTCAATATCAAAAACGTTATCTTTGTTTTCAGCAACAACGATAATCTCTCCTGTTAGAAAATTTAAGAGCCTCAGTGAACTTTGAGATTTTCGGGTTAGCTCATCTGCACAATATTCAAAACCATCGCCCTTATCTGTATTAGTGGCGAAAAGATACCACTGTCCATCAGGTGATATAAAACCATCGCCGAAACCATTCATCTTGCGAGCCACAATGTTACCTGAAAGGAGCGAATCTAGATCAATTTTTTCTAGTTGCCCAATATGTTCATATACCATCTCGCTTGCATATAGACCTGATTTGTCCCATTTCAAAGCGCATGGATTAACTCCTCCATTTACCTTTAGAACAGTCTTCGAATTACCTTTGATATCATTTAAAACATACTGATGCGGTTCACCAAAAGGAGAAGCGCCTGTCGGCATCCATTCAATCGAAAATGAGTATACGCCATCAGTAGAGGTCGCGTTGCATGATCGTTGTGCATATATTTTTTGCCAAGAAATCTGACTGAAATCAACCGATTTATCTTTTGAGGCAAAGAAAATGACTCCGATTATAAGAATCAAAACTGTCGCTAGAATTATTTGTTTCTTTTTCATTATTTATAAATTATCGTTTTTATACCACTCGGTTACCTGAACCTATCACATGACTACTGGCCGTGTGGGACGAAGTTGGAACCTGCTTAATCAAAACGGGATTGCGGCTGGAGCGGCATTTTCTTTCTTGAGAGGCCATAGTGATAGGTCTATTTTTGATATTCGATTTTCGACATCAGTCAGATATGCTTCGAGACCATCTTTAGTAATGAATTCTATCAAATATCTTGAACCCAGCTCGTTACTAGTACTGGCCACAGGACTATTTTTCTTACCATCGTCTTTGTTCTCTTCTCCATAGATACTAACTGCCATACTGTACGGCATCTTGTAATGATACTTGTACGCATCCGAATCAAGTTCTGTTGCCGACTGCACTGCCGTAACCTCATGTACTTTCAATTCACTGTCGTAATCTGCTGTAAAAATCTGTCCACTAAAAACTACTATCGGAAAGAAAATCACTCTATTTTTCTTCGCAGAATCTCTGTCATTAACAGTGTCCACTACTGCCTTAGGTAGTTTCATCATACATTCGTAAATTTCTATCGAATTACTTTTACTTTTCTCTCCTGAAACGTGTCTTGTAATTGAGTTTTGGGCGAGAGGAATATTCCTATCCAATGGACGCAGGTTATCAAAAACTCTTGTTTTATCTATTGATTTTTCGTATGGCACATCTGGTAGATACTTCAGAAAATTGTAATATCTACTTGGTGTTTTGTCTGAACATACAAAAACCCAATCCATCGTGGATGATTGCTTACATTCAATTACAAAGTTAATTTCGATATCATTGATAATCTTTGATGCAATAATATCTATTTCTCGCTTCTTGTTCTCATCGTAATCAATAAAGTATTTATTAACTTCGACCGTATACCCTTTTTTCTTGAGAAATTCACTAACCTCCATCTCCAAAATAAAACCTGTTGTGATTAGGAAATCACCGATTTTTTCCGTAGTTGTTTTCTCCTTTCTTTCGTGCGTTTTCATTAAGGCAATATCTCCGAGTTATCAAGTAAACCGAGAGCAAGACTGCTCATAGTAAGGTACTGAAATGCTCTAATAGGGTCAACAATCTTTGCATCGGAAGTGTGGCTTTTCTCGTTTCTGAACATATCAATTGCCATCATTAGAAACTTTGAGGCCTGATTAAAATCACTGTCAACATTTTGAGCCGCCGCACCTTTTATGTGCAATTTTCCTTTACCGAAAGCCTCTGAACCTGTCTCATGTCCCGTCACTGTTCTAAGGCGGTCTCTGACAATTTTGAAACTCTTTTCTACAGCTTCAGCATAGGCACCAGAATCCCAGAGTGAGGAGCATTTAGTTACGATATCTGCATGAATCCCATAAAGTTTGCTTGACGGGCTAGCAGGTTCAGGATTTGTATTTGACCTCATCTCAACTTGTTTTATCAACCTATCAACGAGCTTCTTGTACTCTTTATATGACTTAACGGTTTCTTCTGCTTCATAGGCAACTCCTTGATAGTACAAATGAGAAGGGATACATGTGCCCTGTCTCAATGCCTCTGTATCGCGTGTCCAGAGTGTTTTCGGAAGATGATTATTAACATAATCAATTTTAGGTTCTCCAAACGTAAATTCCTCTATCTTTTTTGCAACATCATCATCCTTAGGATTTTTTGACAAATCTGCAACGGACAAAACTGTATTAACTGACGATTTCAAGTCCTCGATAGAAGAACGAATGACTTTAATGCTATCCTGAAATTTATCGACATCAAAATCATTTCCTATGATTTCACTTATTTTTTGAGAAACCTGTTTTGCATCCTTTTCCTCCCATCCATCAGGTATGCCGTGTATACCACCCCATTCTCCATTAAATCTTTGGTGTATAGATGGTTTTTCAAAATCCTGAAAATACATTCTGCCGTGCCAACCAACAAACGAACCGCTCCATGCCTGCTCCAAAATACCGCAAGCCCGAGACAGTTTATCTGCAAAAAAAATTAAATCAGCAAACTTAGAGGAATAAGTATTATCGAAAGATTCAATATCTCTTTTGAGAGGGTCTAGTGAATTTAGAGAAGTATTCACGCATCAAACCTACCATATTTTCAGACTTTTTTCAAGTTGTCTTTGGCGACAAGGCATTACTTATCTTCTGTTTAAGAATATCTGGCGTATCAGAGTTATCCTTAAGTCTCAAAAGTGGTAATGTGGCGTCTCGTAGTATCCTCTCCACTTCTCTGTCCCGTTCTTGTCTATTAGACTGTTCATGAGACCAGTCATCAAGTTCGATTGCGAGAACAGGACGTAAGTCGTTTTTTGTACACAAGACAAAATCTACTGATTTTTCATCTATATGCCGAAATGCGGCAAACCAGTTTTGTCCATTTTTAATTTTATGGTCAAGAATCGCTGGTAGGTGTATCTGCGGGAAAATGCAATATGTCACACCTACTGCCTCTACGAGTGAATTGAAGCACTTACGTTCTGGCACTGTCATTATGCAGTCTCGCTTTTTATATTCATATGCAGGTTTTTCTGGCCGTTTCCCAATAAGTTCAGCGAGGATGACAAAAGCGATTAGGACTACTACTGCCAGAATTATTAGCCAGATATTCATATCCGTATTTTACCACCTTATTGATTGCCAGTAAGTGCCAAATTGTTCACAATGATAATCGGCAGATTAGTTAAGATACTCTGTGGAAAATGGGCATCATAGACGATTTTTGTAATCTGATTTTTAAGGTCATCGGTTAAATCATTCGATGAATCAATCTGGCCGAGGGTGTTTACCTGTTTACCGTCCAAGTCCCCTCCTTTTCGTTTTTGAGGTAAACACCGGCACATTAAGAACAGAAAAACCGCTCGGCTGAGCGGTTTTTCAAGGCTGTCATAATCGTCCAAAACACCACATGCTGGCAGTGTGGGACGAAGTTGGAACTCTATTGCCAGTCTCAGGTAGCGTTAGTTAGTGACAACGACAGTGCCTTTCATCATCGGATGGATACTGCAATGGTAGTTAGACGTGCCGACGCCATTGAAGGTAAAGTCAAATGATTGTCCGGGCAAAATCGTAGCGGAATTGAGTTGGCTGCCAGAATCAGAGGTAATAGTATGATTGACGCCGTCGTCATTGACCCATGTTACTTTGATGCCCACTTTTATTGTGAGGATTGAAGGATTGAATGAGAAATTTTTTATGCTCACGGTGACATTTGATGATGCTGGGGGAGTTTGTGTATCAGGTGTAGAAATACCTGTCGGAGAGTGGCTGGAGTTGTTGCTGAAGACAAGATAGTAAGCTCCGATGGCGACTATGATCAAGATGACAAGTGCAACGATGATTTTTTTCATTATTATTTTATAAATTTGTAATGTATCTATTAAAGATCGAAAACATGCCGATTGATAAGAAATAAAGGACGATGAAATGGATCATTAGAAATAATAACACGAAACTTAGTGCATATCCTTCAATAAAGTATCTGAATTGCAGAGTGACAGCAATAATACCTGAGAATATCACAGCCTTGCACCAGAGATTTTTAATCTTCCGGGCAAATAACATTCCGACGATTCCCCAGAGGAATCCGAATGGTATCTTGTCTTTGAAATAGAAATCTGGAACGCTCCAAGCATTATCTAGACCGTGCAGGAAGTGGTCCACAATTGTAAAGAGCAATATCAATATCAGAAGCACTATTCCGATGAAAATACTTTTTTTGAGTTTTAAACTCATCATTACAATCTTAACACAGGTTAAGGGTATGAAATCATATTTGCTGGCCGTCTGGGATGTTATCCGAACGGAGTTAAGCCGTTATTCATACCAACTTTAAGGAACATGTCGACGCCCTCTTTAGGAACAACAGTATCTAACCGTCTTATATCATCGAGACTAAGCCACGCAAGAATATATTCATTTTGTTCATTTGCTTGTGATTTCTCAGGCCCGCTAAGCTCCGGGGTGCCAATATAGTCATCTACCATAAAGAAGTGATAGATCTGTTTTTGACCAGGGTGAATTGTCGCCCACGCTGGCGCATAAATATTATCTACGACAAACAGCTCTCGGAACTTTTCAACAGAAATGTTTAACTCCTCCTTAACCTCTCTCTTTAACGCTTCCTCAATTGTTTCGCCCTGTTCAACTCCGCCTCCAGGAAACATGTAGTAATCATGTCCAGGTTTAATTCGGTGAAAAAGAAGAAATTTATCGCCATTCTTGATAATGGCAGTCGCGCGGTGTCTAACTGGAATGTCATGTGTTTCGCTTGTCATACAAATTTTTTATAGATCCTCCTTTTCTATTGGCAGATCATATGGATCAGCAACCATTGAATGGAACTCGACTTTGAACCATTTCCAAAACATTTTCTCCGTCCTACCCTTCGGCCACAACGTCTCATCTGTATACCAACCCCAGAGTTGTTCTCCAAAAATATCTTCCCACATTGCATTAATATATTCTTTGGCGTCCTTTTCTGTGTCATATTCAGGTATGAGAATCGCAAGACAATCTTCTTGAAATATATCATCGGTGTATTTCTTATCACTATCAGGTAAGGAATTCACCCATTTGATGAATGGTTTTTGAGGTTTAATTATTGCCACAGATCTGTTGACTGTAATCATGTAAGGTATCATATATAAAAAATCATTTATTTGCCAAGCCACATAAAAAGGCCGCACAGAATTTCTCCCGTGCGACCGTGAAGTCTTGAGTGGTGCTCTTAAGATTAGGGACCGAAGTTTCCGGAGATCGGATTGTAATCGGCCTCTGTCTTTCTCGGTGGAACAGCGTCCAATTCGATACAATCAGCCAAGAGGACGCATTCGACGAACGTCTTCATTCCTGCGCCCGGCATCCGAATCGGCTTGATGAGCTCGGCGGCAAGCTTGAAGTCCGCCTCTTTGTCGGAAAACACCCTGAAGAAAGGCGCGTTCCGGTATTTGTGGTCATACGAACGATCGTCAACCACCGTCACGGCACAGTCCCCAAATTCCTCCTTCGGCAGATTGCTAAGTAGCTTGCTCCAGACTGCCTCGCCGATGACCTTGGCATGCTCTGGCAAGAAACCATGTAATTCAATATTCACTGTTTGATCCTTTCTACTGGTGCTGCTGCACATTTGAGTTTCCGAAGTTTGCGAAGCGAAATTCCTCGATGGTCATTGGCTTCGCCCAGTTACTAACGACGAGATCCATTGTCTGACGCCGAGACTCCTCGCCACCATCGTAAGTATCAGTGGCTTCGAGCAAGATTCTCACGTCGTAGCCGCGGAAACGGATGGCTTGCGCCGTGCAGAGGACGCAGCAGTCGAGCGTCAGCCCGAAAAGCACGATCGTGTCATCCGCACTCGCGAATGATTCGAGCCAATCGTAGAAGCGTTTCGGATCCGCGAACGGCAAACCTGGCTTTGCATCAGCAACGCCGATGTTTTCGCGGATGAAGAACGGCGAGTTCATGCATTTGACCCACCGAGGTCCCACGAGCACTTCCGGGATCTCCGAGGTATAACCCCAGGTGCCCGGATTGCATGAGTCATCCAAATCCCCCGGCCGAGGTTGACGGTAATCGGAGATGATTTCCCCGATGTCCACCTCCGCATGATGAAGAATGGGAATGACATGCAATTTGATCGTCTCGAGACATTTCCGACTTGGCTTGAAGTGCTTGCCTTCCGGTCTCGTAAAGTCGTACTGCAAATCTACAGCTATGACTTTCGTCATGATTGATCCTTTTTGTTGATTGTTATTGTGCTTTGAAAACCAGAGCTACCCTAGCACAAAACCTTTACAAAATCAAGAAGCTGTGGTAGCTTGCATTTCAGACGCCCAGAATTAACTTGGGCAAAAATGAAAGGTTAGATTATGAACGAAAAACATCCGCTCTTTGAAAAACAACTCATTAAACTGCCGTGTAATTGGACTGAGTGGCTTGAGAGATGGAAAGCCGAGGACGATCCGATGGCTCTACTGTCGCTCCTGCACCACGGTCCAGAAATGCCGGCAGCCGGAAAAGCCGAGTACGAGGCTGAAGCCGAAGCAACGATCTTGTATCTGCGTCTTGCAAAGGAGTACTACCACAAGGAACAGCAATTCGGCGAGGAAACAGGCTTCGACCAGAAAGATAACATCTTTACTTGTCCCCGCTACACCCTGGGCAAGACAGCATTCCAAACGCTGTGCAAACACGGATTCCAAAAGACAGAGTCCAATAAAGAGCCTTGGGAGTACTTCCTCTGGAACGATCGAGTGCTCGGTGAGCTGCTTGTGTTCCTTGGAACGGATAGCTGCTTTGAAAACGGTACCGGCGGCGATGAATTACACGGCCTCTTTTGCTACGCCAAGGAACGTTACCAGGAAATCCTGAAAACGTTTTGCTTGGGGTTGGCAGAATTCCTGATCGAGATGCCATTCCCTACTCATACCGGCGAGGAGACCAAGGTGCATCAGATCGCTATATGGCGCTCTCACCGGCATGCAGCCATTAAGATTCTATGGTACCTGGATCGACTCGACCTGTTGATTGAACACAAAAAGATGGTGGACGAGAGTCTGCTTGGTCCGCTCGAGAAGTTCATCCTTGCGAGAGACATCGAGATACCCATCTCTACTCGCTCGACGAAAACTGTCTGCCGAAAGCCGCGCGAGGTGCGAGATGTCCTCAAGATTAAGGCTGACAGCTACTTCTGGCATCACGGTGGCTGCGAGATCACAAAGGCCGCTTATGTCTATCTGGGACTGATAGGCGATAGAAACTAAGAGTTCCGTAATTTTCATAGCCTGGTGCCGCATGCATCAGGCTTTTTTATTCATAAATGCTCAACAGCTTTCTTAATCAGATCACTAATCGCCAGTAATTCTTTCTCAGGAGATGTTTTCCGTTCCCCGGGTCTGTATATAAATTTTCTCGGCTCATATTCGTAGATACCCGTATCGCCAGCTTTTCTCTGAATAACATGTAAATGGAAATGTGGGATTGATTGTCCGGCAATTTTTCCGTCATTCCATGCAAAATTAAAACCATCTGCACTAAACACTTTTTTTAAGGCATCTACAACCTTCATTCGGAGCTCTTCGATTGCTATTTTCTCTTCGTTAGTTAAATCCTCATATCGCGCCACGCATCTTTTCGGAATGACCAACATGTGTCCAGGAGTGATCGGAATATTAGTTGGGAACGCTACCGCAAGTCTGTTTTCAGCTACTCTTCTGGCTTGTATCTCTGGCAATGTGCAATATACGCAATCTTTCATATTAATTTATTGTGTTAAGCTCGTACTTCCATCCCGGTTGCCATTTGAAATGCGTGGTCGTCAGTTTTTCCAACGGAACTTCATTGATCAGATTTTCCAATCCATATTGAGTCGCTCGATGACCTATAATCATTACTTTTTTACCATCATATTTCTTCTGTAAATCTTCAAGAAACAACTTCATGCGAGCTGTTGTCTGTGTGTAACTTTCTCCATTGGGAAAAGGCGTATCAATTCTTTTAGGCTTTTCGACATCAACCTTCTCACTTGGAGCCTGTGTAAAATCACCGTAATTGCATTCGCGAAGGCGAGCATCCTGAATAATTGGCCACTTATTACCAAAACCAATTTCTGCGCTCTTGTATGCTCGCTGAAGATCCGAACAGAATATCGCATCAAAATGATCGTTTTTATAGCGCTCGCCCATTTCCTTCGATTGCTGAATTCCTAAGGGAGAAAGAGCCACGTCATTGTGACCTGAAGATAGGTGGGCTTCGTTATCAAATGTAGTGCCGTGGGCTTCAAATATTATAGTTATCATTTTATTATTATACACGCTCTTCGGACTCCGAACATATCTCAACGGACTTAAGCCATTTTAACTATCAAACTCTATAACCATCGGTAGATGATCAGAGACACTTACGTTCGATACGAAAAAATTATCTACAGAAATATCCTTATCCGTAAAGGCATAGTCAGAATACCTAAGCTCCTTGGTATACAACGAGCCTCTCGTATCCTTAATACTATAATCCTTAATCAGATTATTGTATTTATCACCCAACATTTGAACTGCTTTCGTATCTGGCAATAGATTGAAATCTCCACAAATTATTTTCTTTCCCGCCGTTTTATCCGCGAAACTAATAATCTTTTTACTCTGCTCTATCTTCGCTTCTGTGTCTCCCTTTATACTGCCTTGCCATAAGCCATGCACATTGATCACAGCATAATCTCCAACCTGAACGGCTAATGCCGCACCTGCAGCAAATCTCCCAGAATAATCACTCCATTTCTTTGTCTTATCAATTAGATCTATACCATTCTTGAATGATTGCTTAATATCAGATCTTACGAAACAAGCGATTCCATATTTGAAATCAAGATTATTTGAACTTTCGCTGTAGTAACCACCGTCGCCATATTCAGAAAAATAACCTGTGTGTTTGGTAAGTACTCGGCTAATATCTTCGTACCCACTTTTCACCTCACCTCTGCTTGAATTACCGTTTCCGCCTTTAAGTATTTCCTGAAAACAAAAGATATCAGTTGATTCTGAATTACTTCGAAATACCTCAAAGAGTGGCTCGGTTATACGACAACCCCAAGTATTTAGTGATAGTAATTTCATAAAACTTTACTGCTTATTTCTTGCGTGCTATGACATGAAATATATGTGCATTCATATCTCCTTTTAATCTTTCTTCCTCTTCAAATGACAACACTTCAAGATCTATTAGAAGTTCAAGTGCCTGCTCCTTTGTATGAAAAGTCCTGTGAGTATTGTTTTTCCGTTGATCACGATTACCAAAAAATTGACCGCAAAATACACCTCCAGGTTTCAAAGATGACTTTATTCTTGTAAATACATCGCTAAAACCATTCTCTATGAATGGCAAAGCGTATACTGCCACCGCGAGATCATATGTTTCTTTGGGAAAATCGAAATCTTCAAATGAAGCCGTAACGGCATGAAGCCTTGGAGATTCTATACGTCGAGCTTCTTGTTCAACAAGAGGACTCTGATCAACGGCGGTCACATCAAAGCCTTGCTCAAGCAAATACCGCGTCTCATTAAGGGCACCAGCACCAAGATCGATTGCCTTATCCTTTTTTTGGACATAGGTCAGAGCTTTTACGAGCACCGGATTAGGCGGATTGCCCGCTGTCCCTTTATAGTATTCTGACCAATCAATTTTTGTCATACTATGAATTTCCGTATTTTTCAACAAGATACTCCGCAACATAACATTTGTATTTTTTTCTTATTTCCAGTGGCATATTTGCATAAGCTCCAATAACCTTTCGGCAAATCGGACTTCCACATTCACACTTCATTCGCCAATTGCTATCCTCAGTCATTTCATAATCGTATGTAAGCTCGTCACCGTTACGAATCGGTTTCATAGCTACTATTCGAAAGTCTGCTCCCATTCCATTTATTCCGCAATTCGGATCACACGAATGATTCAAGACCGTACCATACTTACTCCATCTATACTGAGTATCAGAAAATTGCACGGCGTGATCTTGCACAAATAACGGTGGATCATTAGGGAGTTCACTAGCTTTTTTGGCAGAGTAAATCTTTCCGTCAAAATTCGCGATAGTTTCACCTTTTTTAATATCTGCAATCGCTTTTAGACCACGACCAAATTTTGTCGTACTGACAATGACTTTAGGATTTTGTGTAATTTCTCCAATCGAAGCGACTAAATTTTCTGCTAAATTTGTTGGGTTCATAATTCACTGAGAACGTGATTCTTCCGACGCTCCTCGGACTCCGAACCTATCTCAAGTTGGCTGCGGGACTTGGATTCGAACCAAGATAAACGGCTTCAAAGGCCGCTGTCCTACCATTAGACCATCCCGCAATTTTGTTTGAATTTAAAATGTACACTAAACCATACCACAAACTTTTACTACAGCCAATTCCAGCGGCAGGCTCTCGATCCTCGCCCTTCCGGTCGCTTCCACGGCTTCCAGGAACACAAGAAGAGTGGCCGGCGTCAATCCCGATTGGGTCTCGATGAAGGCCCAGTCATCAGGCGAGACGCGTTCCATCACCTCCCGCTTCGATGAAGAAGAGTGCTGTATAAGAAGAATGAAACGCATTTTCTCCAGAACCAAAGTACCGAAGGTATTCATGGAGATGCCGGCCTTAACGGCGTCTCCCAAGGCCTTGAGCGCCGCGTCCCCTTTTTTGGAGATGATATTGCCGATGAATAAATTCACCAGTTCCGCCCGGGGAGCGCCGGTGATGGCTTCCACCTCCTCGCGGGTGATCTTTTTATCGGCCGACGAAGCCATGACCTTCTCCAGCATCCCCAGGGCGTCGCGGAAGGAGCCGTCGCCGAGAAGAGCGATGAGATCAGCCGCGCCGGCATCCAGAACGACGCCTTCTTTCTTGGCTATATCCATCAAGAGTTTCCGCACGGTTTCGCGGTCAGGCTTCTTGAATGAGAAAGTCTGGCAACGGGATATTATGGTGTCCGGAACTTTTTCCAGCTCGGTAGTGGCCAGAATGAAGATGACATGCTTCGGAGGCTCTTCCAGCGTCTTCAGAAGAGCATTCCAGGCGTCTTTGGAGAGCATATGCACCTCATCTATGATATAGACCTTGAATGGAGAAGAGAAAGGCAATACCGAGACATGCTCGCGCAATTCGCGGATATCGTCTATGCCGCGATTAGAAGCCGCATCTATCTCATAGGTATCTTCTTCAGCGGTCTTCACTGCTCGCGCGAAGATCCTGGCCAGAGTCGTCTTCCCTGTGCCGCGCGAGCCGGAGAACAGATACGCATGGGAGATGCGCGAGAGCTTGATGGATTCCTTTAAGACATTGACGATATGATCTTGGCCGAGGACCCCGTTCCAATCTTCCGGACGATATTTGCGATATAGGACTGTCATGGGAACAGTTTACTATAAAAAAGGGGTCTCTGCATTGGCGGTATGGACTATGTCCGCCGCTTCTTTGGCACTATGGGCTCCCATCAATCTCACTCGCAATTCTTTGGCGCCGTCCCAGCCGCTGGCATAGGCTTTGAAATGCTTCTTCATGACATCAAAGCTCTTTATCCCCTTGAATGCCTTCTCGAAGAGCTTGGCATGCTCTACCATGGCTTTCAGCCTGAAAGAAGGCGTCGGCGATACAGCTGTGCCGCGCTTCTTACTCTTTGCTTCATTTGCGAACAGCCATGGCTTGCCGAAGATGCCCCGTCCGATCATGACTCCGTCGCAGCCGTACCGTTCCGCAAGCTCTCTCCCCGCCTCCAAAGACTCCGCGTCGCCATTCCCTATGATGAGAGTCTCCGGGCTTGTCTGGTCGCGCATTTTGACGATCTCCGGCATGGATTCCCAATGCGCCGGCACATCGGACATCTCTTTGCGCGTGCGCAGATGGACCGTCAGCGCCGGCAATCTCTGCTCGAGAAGCAGCCTTATCCAATCTCGGTCTATTTTGTTATAGCCCAGGCGCGTTTTGACCGAGACCGGAAGGCTATTTTTAACTCCTTCCCTGGCCGCCTTGAGGATCTCCAGGGCAAGCTTCTGATTCTTCATCATCGCCGCCCCGCCGCCGTTCTTCTCCACGGCGCGGTCAGGACAGCCCATATTGATGTCCAATCCATCGAAGCCCAGCTTCAGGATCAAAGCCGCGGCTTCGCGCATAGCTTCCGGTTTGCCTGTGAATAACTGCGCCACAATCGGCCTTTCGGCCTTTGAGAACTTCAGGTCATGCAGCAGCTTTGGCCGGCCGGCCGAGGCCAGTCCGTCAGCGGAAACGAATTCCGTCCACATCACATCCGGCTTGCCGTATTTGGCTATCATCTTGCGGAAGACGCTATCTGTAACATTGGCCATCGGCGCCAGCGCGAAGAATGGTTCAGGCAGTTTTTTCCAAAAATTCTTCATCGGCTATGCACGATAACACAAAATATCAACATTGATAACTTGCTTATGTATTTTATGCAGAGATATAATGGTGTGCGGAAATTTGTCTTTTTGTTCAAACTTCGGAAAAATTCAGAGAAAAGGTAAACTATGAAAATTGGGAAATTAAAGGGTATTTTGGTTGTAGCGGCGGACCTCTTCCTGGCGTTCCATGAGATAGCCATCGCCATAGCATTTCCGGAGAAGATGATCCTCGGATATCAAGACCAGAACGGATTTCATCAAGGCGAGTGCAACGGGCCTGATTATGAACTCCCGTGTCATCCGCAGTAAAATAACGGCAGGCTAGACTGCAGGGCCGCCATGCTATCAGCATGGCGGCAGATCTTTATTCCTTTATCTTGCCCAGGAGCTTTATCATGTCGGCATCCCTCGCGCTGCTGCCCAGGATCACCACGGCATAGATGTCTTTAGCTTTGCCCATGGTGAATAGCGCTGCGCCGGTGCGGTTCGCCTCGTCGGTGTAGCCGTTCTTGCCGCCGGCATAATTGGACCAGCTTAGGAAATGGGTGGGGTTGGTCCATGTGTGGGTGCGCACGGTCTTGGTCTTCAACATGGTGGCGGCGATGACGCCCGGATCGTTCTTGCGCAGCCACTCCAGGATGAGCGCGATATCGCTCGCCGTAGATACGTTCTTTTCGGAGAGGCCTGACGGATCGGCGAAGCTCGTCCTATAGGCGCCGATATATTGCGCGAATTCATTCATCTTAGCGATGAACTGGGCCCTGCCGTAATCTTGTGCCAGAGCTTCCGCCGCGTCATTGGAAGAGACCATCAGCAGAGGATATATGAGATCAGCCGCACGGAAAGTCTCTCCTACTTTAAAGAAAGCTGTATTGCCGTAAGTGTTCATGATGCTCCTCGTCATCGTTACCCGCTCTTCTGGATTGATGGCCCTTCTCGCCACTGCCGCCGTAACCAATTTGGTCAGAGAAGCGATCGGCAGCAGCTTGTCCGCATTATAGGTTACAGCCACGTCGCTGTCCGTCAGATTCTTCACGAGATAGGCGCCGGCGGTGACTTTTTTCACCGAGCCGCTGGTCAAAGAAAGGGTCGCGGCATTCATCAGGTCTTCTTCCTCATTGGCGGTATAGCGGATAGTCCGCTTCAAGCCGGAAATAGAGGTGCCGTCCGCGGATTGCGATGTAACCGCCGCCGCCATGGAGGAAAAAGATGGCACGGAAAAAGAGAGCCTCGGCAAAGACATGTGCGGTAGCGACAGAGATATGTGCGGCAAAGAAAAATGCGGCAAAGAGACGGTTCTGGCCGCTTGCCAAGCGGCTTTAGCCCCGTAAGCGAATATTATCCCGCACAAGACCGCTCCGAGACCTCCGAACAGCACATAAAAAAATTGCTTCATGCACGCTCATTCTACTGTATTTTCCGGTAAAAGACATTAGAGCCGTATCTGACATCTATATATTCGAAGCTCATGCCCTTGCCGCCTGCTTGCGCTTCCGAGGCCATACGCTTCCAGAAAGCGATCAGATTATCCAGCTCTTCCGCCAACGGTCTGGCATCATTGAAATATATCACTGCCGTATCGGAACCGGATGTGCCGGCATACATCTCATATTCTCCTCCGTCTTTGATGAGGATAGAGAGGACCGGAATCCCTGATTCCAGCGCTCTGTCATAGAATCCCTGCAGAGCGGCAAATGATCCCGCAGAAGCGGCATGAGCGCCGATCACGGCATCGGTCGTAGAAGACGAGGAATCCCCCAGCGCCGGAACATAATAGCGATGATGCCCGTCCAAGGACGCCACGGCGACGGCCATATAGATATACCCCTCGGCATCCGCGAAATAGCATGGCGAAGGATCGCCTGACGCAAGGCCGTCCGCAGCGAATTCCGGCAGGTTCGCACAGATGACTGCCGCGGGATCTCTCTCGCTCACCGTTACGCTCAAACCACGGACGCCATTCCTGGAGACTTTCACGGCCGCGATGCGCGGAGATGAAGCCTGAACGGCGTCAGCAACGGCGTCATGAGGATAGATCAAAGCATTTGAGCGAGAAAATATACCCAGATAATCTCCCTGGATGGCATTCAGGGCGGCGGCCTGCAGATTTGCCGCAACAGACTGATCTATGCCTTTGACCTCGATCGTGCGTATCGTGAGCGCATCCAGCATCGAGAGCCGCGACAAAGCGAACACCCACGAAAC
>Ga0172379_10005516_pt1 | contig 17649 bp, 21 predicted proteins | sample GrowelOW334metaG_FD_119756 | JGI IMG/M metagenome (GOLD analysis project Ga0172379, IMG submission 119756) | Groundwater microbial communities from an aquifer near a municipal landfill in Southern Ontario, Canada - Groundwater well OW334 metaG | ecosystem: Environmental > Aquatic > Deep... | reverse complement strand
TTACAAAAAAAGATGTGCCGTATGTTTTTGACCGGTTTTACCGTGGATCAAAGACGGATAAAACACTTGGATCCGGATTGGGACTGTCTATTGCTAAAGCAGTCATTACGTCATCCGGTGGAACAATCACCCTAACAAGTGATATCGGCAAAGGGACATCGGTCACCATTACGTTTCCTTTGGAATCAGCGGTTTCGTAATTGCTCCCATTTATTAATGAAATCTTCATATTTCGCTTGATACCATTAACTACATATGAAAAAAACCACTGTCCCCATTAAAGGTATGTCTTGCAGGTCATGCGAGATGCTTGTTGAAGATGCATTGTCACATGTTCCCGGTGTGAACAGGGTGTGCGTTAATCAAAGCAAAGCAATAGCTGAAGTATATTATGAATCCAACACATTAGGAGTGGATCAAATAGAAGAAGCGGTACGCAAAGCCGGATATGAAGTAGGGCTGAATGATAAAAAACCCTGGTTTTCAAAAAACATCGCTGATTATTCAGATATATTGTACGCGGTGGCAGCTTTATTTTTCCTCTATGTTATCGTTGATATCCTTGGGCTCACGAAACTCCTTGGCGTTGGTGGTGGTCACCCGACAAGCTTAGTTACTGTTCTTTTGATCGGGTTAACAGCTGGATTTTCTACCTGTATGGCGCTTGTTGGCGGACTGGTTCTTGGTGCAGCTACCCGGTATGCCCAGAAACATCCCAATGCGACAAATAAGGAGCGGTTTACGCCACATCTGTGGTTTATTGCCGGAAGAATAGTATCATATACGGTGTTAGGTGGAGTAATCGGTGGAGTTGGATCATTTTTTCAATTTTCAGGATTCAGTCTGGGTCTTTTAACCCTTGCTGTTGCCTTAGTGATGCTTACACTTGGCATGCAGCTTACCGGATTATTTCCGAGACTTGAAGGAATCAAATTCACCATTCCCAAGGGAATTTCCCGGCTGTTTGGTATCAACGATCAAAAAGAGGGTGAATATAGTCACAAAAATTCGTTTGTGTTGGGAGCAAGTACATTTTTTCTGCCGTGCGGATTTACTCAGGCAATGCAGCTATTTGCGATGAGTAGCGGGAATGTGCTCATGGGGGCCCTGATTATGGGAGTATTTGCCGTAGGAACCGCGCCGGGACTGTTAGGAATTGGCGGGTTAACATCCGTCATCCGTGGCGTTTTTGCTCAGAAATTTTTCAAATTCGCGGGCGTTGCCGTGATTATCATGTCACTATTTAATATCAACAATGCGCTCAATCTTATTGGTTGGAATCCGATCAATGGGTTGTCGCTCGACGGAACCGTATTGGCAGCTCCCGGAGAAGCCACTACTGTACGTGAAGGGAACGTACAGGTTGTCCGCATGACGCAGAATAGCCGAGGATACTCACCTAATTCATTTACCATCGTCAAAGGAGTGCCGGTGAAATGGATTGTTACTTCAACAGACGTCAATTCCTGCGCTTCAAGCATTGTCTCGTCTCAAATCGGGGTACGGATAAGTTTACATCCCGGAGAGAATATTATTGAATTTACTCCGAAGACGACAGGGACGATTAATTTCTCCTGTTCGATGGGTATGTACCGCGGTTCGTTCACTGTGGTAAATAGTGCCGATGAAGCACAGGCTCCTGCTCCGAGCACACCTCCCCCACCACAAGCGGCGGCACCAAACGCCGGAAGCGGTTCCTGTGGAGGTGGCGGCGGCGGATGTGGGTGTGGAGGTGGCGGAAAACCAGTAGTTGAACAAACAGCGCCGGCAGCACAAGTTCAAAACAATGAACAGGTCATCAAAACAACATATACAACCGCAAGTGATATTTCACCCAATACATTTACTGTGAAAGCAGGCATTCCGGTACGGATGGAAATTAATGTGAAGGATGACGGATCCGGCTGTATGAGTTCAATCATGGTCTCACGTTTAACCAGTCCCCAACTTTTGGAAAAGGGCAAAACAATCACGTTTAACTTTACGCCGAGTGCCGGAGAATATCCGATTACGTGTGCTATGGGGGTGCCGAGAGGGAAACTTATTGTAAATTAATAATAGTAATAAAGGAGGAGTATGAATGAACAAACAATTACCATATCAGGTGTCACGTGCGGTGCATGCGTTAAACTTATAACGAGGATTCTCTCCCGGATGGAGGGAATAAGTAACGTCGTATCCGTTGATCAGCAGGGTATTGCGAAAGTATTGGTTGCGACAAAATTTACCAAAGAAGCATATATGCAGGCACTGGCAGGTACACCGTATATAGTAGAAAGCATTAGCTAAAAAATACTATGAAAAAAGATCTTTCATTGGAAGTCGTGGGAATGCACTGTCAATCGTGCGAAATGCTGATAAAAGATGAGCTGGGTGATTTAAAAGGACTCAGTGATATTCAAATAAGCCATAAAGAGGGTGTGGCAACGATGCGAATGGACCCAAAAACAGTTTCTGTTTCAGATATTCTAAAGGCCATCAAACACGCGGGATACGAGGGAAAACTGAAAACCAACGGAGAATCTCTTACCGTCACGCCGTCACAACCAGTAAAAATCACCATAGAAACCACTACCGATGCATTCCCGACATCGGATTTATTGAAACTTTTTTCTTCTTTTGACAAAACCAAGAATGCTGAGCTTGTTGAACAAACAGATGTTGAACCGAATAAAGAAAAATCGATCACAAAACGGATGAAGCTGGATATTTCCGGAATGCACTGTTCTTCCTGCGCCGGTCTTATTGAGCGGACATTAAAGAAAGTTCCCGGTGTAACACAAGCCAATGTTAATTTCGCAGCGGAAAAGGCCAATATTATATTCGATGAACATGTCGCTTCCTCATCGGATCTGATGGCTGCGGTACAAAAAGCCGGATACAAGGCCTCAATTATCGCCGAAGGGGTAGCGACGGATGAAAGCGCAAAACGGGCAGAAGAAATTCGTCATCTGTTCCACCTGTTTTTTCGGAGTCTCCTACTAAGCATACCAATGCTGTACTTCATGTTTTTCGACTTCTTTCCATGGTTTCCCGGAAGGATAGTGCTCCTACCATACGTTGGTATTATATCGTTGTTACTTGCTACTCCTGTGCAGTTTTGGATGGGAGCAGGATTCTACAAAGGGATGTGGTCGTCTTTACGGATGAAAACATTTAATATGGACAGCCTGATTGCAATCGGCACATCAACGGCATATTTTTACAGTCTTGTTAATTTTATAAATTACTCTGTGATAAATAAATCGCTCATCGGACTAAACGGTCAAAAGATTCCTGAGCTCTATTTTGAAACAGCGGCATTTTTAATCACCTTCGTTATTCTCGGAAAATGGTTGGAGAAACGGGCCAAAGGTCAAACATCGGATGCAATTAAAAAATTAATGGGGTTGCAGGCAAAAACTGCTCGGGTTGTTCGGGACGGTCAAACACTGGATATCCCTATTGATCAGGTTGTCGCCGGAGATATACTCCTTGTCCGCCCCGGAGAAAAAATTCCGGTTGACGGAAAGATTATGAAAGGATCCTCAGCAGTTGATGAATCCATGGTTACCGGCGAAAGCTTGCCTGTTGAAAAAAATGTCGGAGATACGGTGGTTGGTGCGACAATCAATAAAACCGGCAGTTTTGAATTTCTGGCAACCCGCGTCGGAAACGAAACGACACTAGCACAAATCATCCGGCTTATTGAAGAAGCGCAGGGATCCAAAGCGCCGATTCAGGCATTTGCTGATAAAATATCTGCCTATTTTGTTCCGTCCGTCATCGGCATTGCCATACTGACATTTATTGTCTGGTACTTCTTCCTGGGAGCACCAATTGCATTTGCTCTTATGACATTTACTGCGGTTATCGTTATTGCCTGTCCTTGTGCGTTAGGGCTTGCAACGCCTACTGCTCTGATGGTCGGAACGGGAAAAGGCGCACAGCAAGGAATCCTTATTAAAGGGGGAGAGCCGCTTGAGTCTGCCTGCAAAGTCGGCGCAGTTGTATTTGATAAAACCGGCACGCTGACACGCGGAAAGCCGGTTGTTACTGACACCACATCCCTAAGCGAATTGGACGAGGATGACATTGTTGCTATTTCGGCGAGTCTGGAAAAATCATCAGAACATCCGCTTGCGGAGGCTATCTATGAGTATTCTAAAGAAGAAAACATTCCCATAAAAGAGATTAGTAACTTTAAGGCAATTCCAGGAAAAGGGGTGACCGGTAATATCGGTAAAATTACATACTTTTTCGGCAATCGGAAACTCATGATGGATGTAGTCGGTCTTGATGTTGAACCGTATAGCCGTAAATTATCACGGCTTGAGGAACAAGGGAAAACCGCAATGCTGCTGGCAAGTAAAAAGAAAATTTTAGGCATCGTCGCTGTTGCCGATACAGTAAAGGAAACATCGAAAGAGGCCGTTTCAGCACTACAAAAAAGAGGTATTGCCGTCTATATGATAACCGGTGATAACGAACGGACAGCCCGGGCAATAGCCTCGCAGGTAGGAATAACAAACATCCTTGCGGAAGTGTTACCGCAGGATAAGGCTAGTGAAGTCAAAAAAATTCAGGAAACAGGTCTAAAAGTAGCAATGGTTGGTGATGGTATCAATGACGCGCCTGCTCTGGCACAAGCAGATGTCGGTATTGCGATGGGCTCCGGAACTGATGTTGCTATGGAAACCGGCGGCATCGTCATTATCAAAAACGACCTACGGGATGTAGTAACGGCATTTGATTTGTCCAAAGAAACCATGGCAAAAATAAAACAGAACATGTTTTTTGCCCTATTTTATAACGTTATCGGTATTCCTATAGCGGCTCGGGTTTTTATGTCCATCGGATTGGTACTGAAACCGGAATTAGCCGGTCTTGCGATGGCGTTATCATCCGTATCCGTCGTTTCAAATTCTCTTTTACTTCGGTATTTCAGACCGGGAAAACGCAACTGGATTTCCTGGGTGGCACCGATTGCCATGTCCGCGGTGTTCACATTTGTATTTATTGAATTCGGGCGATTAAGTTCTGTTATGGCTGAAGGCGTAAAGTAAATATGAAAAAGCGGTTGCCTATCCACATAAACACGGAGCAATTTTTTGTTATTGGCGGCGTACTGTTAACTGTAGCAATTATTGGTATTGCTATGGTTGCGTTCAAAGAAGCAAAAGGCACAGCTGCGGTGGCTACCTATGGCGCCACTGACCAGGAAAGACCACAAGTAAAAGTCGCTGTAAACATGAAAGATTTTGGTGAAATAGCAGTAAGTGATGTAAAGACAGCAGAATTTGTTCTCGAAAATAGTGGGAACAAACCACTTGAAGTCTACGGCGTAACATCATCATGCGGTTGTACATTTGGAGAAATTGAAATAGGCGGTATCAAAAGCCAACAGTTTTCCATGCATGCTAAAAGTGATTGGATTGGAGTCGTTGTGCAGGGAAGCAAAGCCATTGTGAGGGTTATATATAAACCGAGCCTCATGCCAGTCAAGGGAGAAGTGACACGCATGGTGTATGTCAAAACCAATGATCCGAATAATCCAGAACTCACGTTTTCAGTGAAAGCCACTGTTAAATAATGTATGGGTACAACACTATTCACCGGTGTTTCGCTGGTTGCTGCTTTCGTCGGCGGGATGGTAGCACTGTTTGCACCCTGTTGCATTACATTTCTATTTCCTTCATATTTGGGGACTATTTTTAAGGAACGGAGCCGGGTAGTGTTTCTTACGCTCGTATTTGCCCTGGGCTTGGGAGCGATACTTATTCCCGTTGCACTAGGATTTCGATTTATCATTTCATTCTTCGATCAATTCCATACGACGGTTTATTTAATCGGCGCTCTTATTATGTTTGTTGTCGGAGTAATGACGCTTCTTGATATCAAGCTCATGTTGCCTGTTCCGCACTACACAATGCCCCAGAAGACCACAGTCGGCTCAACGTTTATCTTAGGAGTCTTTTCCGGTATTACCTCATCCTGCTGCGCTCCGGTCCTTTTTGCAGCCATCACTCTTTCGACCTTGTCGCCAACTATTGCTTCGTCCTTTTTAGTTTCCGTTGTGTATGTTTTTGGGATTGTCACACCGCTATTTCTCATGTCTCTGGTATATGACCGGATTACCAACCAATATCTGTATTCCGTCAAAAAGAAAATGGAAAAACCGCTCAAAATTGTTGCCGCGTGTACGTTTATGATCTCATCTGTTGTAATTTCAGTTATGGCAGCAACAGGGAAAATCACCATGGATTCGAGCACCCAATACAGTGGCGTGCTTCGAACGTTTATTTATTCGCTGTCCTCGCGTATCCAGAATCCGATACTCGATATAGCAGTCATGCTGGGAATAATTACATTTATGGTAGTTGCTATTAAACAAGCAAACAAAAAGTAGTATCTTAATAAAAGGAGGTGAATTGTATGAAAAAAGATTCCATTACAACTGCCAACGCACTAGCTGCTACAACAATCGTTGTGTATATAGCGTGTGCGTTATTTTTTGTACTTGCGCCTGATCTATCTATGGCAATAGCTAAAACGTGGTTCCATGGGATTGATATAAGCTTGATCAACGCCCGTACAGGCACGCTCAGTTCATTTATTCTGGGTTTGGTATCAGCGGCAATCAGTTCTTGGTTGGTCGGATATGTCTTTGCACTGTTTTATAACTTATTTGCCAAAAAAAGATAAGGGGTAATGAGAATTGTTTTTGTTTAAAGCGTTTGAAGGGCAGTATCTATCATTGGTTTGATCTGTTCAAAGGGAAGAGCACCCGGAATAAGTTGAGTGTCCCCTTTTGCATCGATAATGATTGTGCCCGGTGTACCGCTTACTCCCTCTACTGTTCCGCTTTGAGTTTGATCTTTAACCTTCTGAGTAAATTCTCCTGAGTCCAGACACGTTTTGAACTTGCCCTCATTTAACCCGAGTTCTTTAGCAAGCGGCGCCAGCTGATCCAGAGCAAAGCCGGTTCCGTTTGATGTGGTTCGCTCAAGAATGGCATCTATATACTTCCAAAATGTTTCGTTCCCACCTAGTTTTCCGGCACATTCCGTCGCCTCAGCCTCTTTTTGTGCATTGGCATGGAACGATAACGGATAATGGCGGAATACCCATTTTACTTTATCGCCGTATTCTTTCATGATTTGCAGCATGGTGGGATGGAACCTTTTACAGAAAGGACACTCTAGGTCAGAATATTCTACGAGTGTAACTTTTGCGTTTGTATTACCGCGCACATAGTCTGCATTTGTTATCACTGGGGTCTTGGTAGCTTTTTGTGCCGGGGGTTGAGCAGCAGCAACTGGTTCGTTTACCGCGGGCTGATCACTATTGGCCTGGTTGGTTGGAAGAGCTACGGCTTGAACTCCGTTTTTCTCAAGATACTGAACTTTTGTCCAAAGTGACCCCAGAAAAAATGAAGCGAGGATAAGAAGCGTAACTAAAACGGGTGCTACATTGAATGGTTTTGACTCAGATGATTCTTTCATATACACAAACCATAACAAATGAAGTATTAAGATTTCATGAATGTTGATAGAGAAGACTGAAGCTAAAGAACAATAAATTTACCTCGATACATTCCCATACTACACATAAACGGCAATTCACCGGGTTCATTCGGCGCCGTAAATGTAATTGTTTCAACCTTACCTACAGATATAATTTTTTGGATCCGGAGTTGCGGGATAGTAAAAAATTGTATGCAACCTGCTCCGTTGGCATTGGTGATTGTCACAGTAACCGTGGAGCCTGCTTTGATATACGGATTATCGATTTCATAATTTGTCGCATGGATAATAATATGCGGAGTTATTGTTGGAGCCTGCTTTGTTTGCCCTCTTGTCCCAACTAAATCGTCGCAGAAAACCAGCTCACAATACACTGGCCGGAGTGCCGCACGTATCTTTGTATCGTATCCCACAATGGCAGCTGCGTTATAGAGATTCCAAACAGATAACAAAATTACGAGTGTAGCTGCTACAGGAGCAAAATACTTGGTAAACATCTGCGAGGCTGCCTGCATAAACACTCCAAACAGAAGAAATAACGGAACCGTTCCAAGAACAAATGCAAAAAGAATACCGGCTGATATAAGCGGATTCCCAAATTCAAGCGCTTGTGCCATCATGGCTTGCGTACTGCCGCAGGGAAGAAAAATGGTAAGCATGCCAACAATAAATGGTGCAAACCAATCAAGTTGTTTTGACTGCGTACGTGCAAGCCTCGTTAAAAACCGAGGAGGCTGAATGAGGAAAAACCGGAAAATCGGATGAACATTTAACAAATTCATGGCTGTCGCAAGCATAAATAAAGACGCAACGACCATGAGAACTGCTCGTGTGGCAATTGTTAATTGCATATAGGAACCGATAAACCCGAGGAGTATTCCCAGAAGTGTATAGGCAATAATCTTTCCGCTAAGAAAAAAGACAACAAGAAAAAATGTTTTTTTTCGCGTGTTCGTTTGGGTTGTTTGCGTAGCAATCACTGAAGCTAATAGTCCCCCCTGCACTGCCATGCAGCTAATTCCCCCGGTAAACAATCCTGTTAAAAATACAAACCACAGTTGTTGCATATATGCATACTATAACTAATACCATTCCTTAACAACTTGTGGCATAATACGCATAGTATGAACACACAACAAAAAACACTCAACCGCATTATGTTTGTTCTTTCCATTGCGGGTCTTCTCATGGGAACGTATGTATTACAAAGTTTTCTTCGCCAAACGGGGATTATCTGTTTAACCGGCGGCGGATGTGAAGCAGTACGAAAAAGCGCTCTTTCTTATCCGTTTGGAATTCCTGTACCGGCAATTGGCGTAGTTGGATATACGTTTCTTGTGGTGTTAACATTTTTACGAACCGTGAATCAAAAACTTGAAAAGAACTTACTAGCTGGAATTCTTGGAATGGCTACCTTTGGAATTTGTTTCGTTACCTGGTTTACCTATACGGAAATTTTTCTCATTAAAGGAATTTGTATGTGGTGTGCGATATCTGCCGTGAACATGTACGTGATATTTGCTCTCACGCTTATTAGCCTCAAACTGGGAAAACAATCATGAAACTCACCTCAGAAACAAAGCTGTTTATCGGAATTTTTGCATTTACTGCCATTATCATAACTATCGCCATGGTAATCATGACCAGACCGGCTAAACCCATTGCAAAGGAACAGCTTATTCTTTCGACAACCTATACGAAAGGACTAAAAGACGCCCCGGTGTGGCTTGTTGAATTTTCTGATTTTCAGTGCCCTGCATGCAAAGCATTTTCAGGAGTTGTTACGGATCTTTCCAAAAAATATCCGGATAAGTTTCTTATCGCGTACCGATATTTTCCCTTAGATATCCACCCGCAAGCAGTATCATCAGCACTTGCGGCAGAGTCCGCAGGGAAACAGGGAAAATTCTGGGAGATGGAGCAATTACTGTTTGCCAATCAAGACCGCTTCAGTGACACGCTCTATACCGAGCTAGCCGCACAATTAGGACTAGATATGAATGCATTTACGACATCGATACAAGATCCGGCTACCAAACAAATAGTGACAAATGACACTACTTATGGAAACTCCATTGGTATCAGCGCTACCCCAACATTTTTCTTAAACGGGGTAAAACTTTTCCTCTTTACTCCTGCCGATCTCACAAAAGAAGTAGAAAAGATTATACTGAAATAAGGAGGCGTCTATGTTTGATCTTACTGGAAAAGTAGCACTTGTCACTGGTGCATCAAGCGGTATGGGACGAGCTACAGCAATAGCTCTGGCAATCCAGGGAGCAAAAGTTGCGGTATGTGCACGACGGTTAGACCGTCTGACTGAGCTTGTCGCGGAAATAACTTCAAAAGGAAAGGAAGCAATTGCAATCCAAATGGATGTAACCAAAAAAGAAGAGGTTGAAAAGGCAATAGCAACAACAGTGACAACATATGGAAAACTAGACATCTTAGTCAATAACGCAGGCGCGTTGGATTATTCTCCATTTTTGGAAATGACAGAGGAAAAGTGGGATCTTATCATCGACACCAACCTAAAGGGGTACTTTTACGTAGCGCAAGCTGCTGCCAAAGAAATGGTGAAAAATAAATGGGGCAGGATTATTAATATCGCGTCCATTGCCTCCGGAGGAGTTGGTGTTGGTATGGCACAACTCGTCCATTACACAGCAAGTAAGGGCGGGGTTATTGGCTTGACAGAGGCACTCGCAGCAGAACTTGGTCCATATAATATTTTAGTCAATGCCATTGGTCCGGGCGGCATCGATACGGAAATGACAAAAGGCGCTGATATTGCAACGTTTGCCAATAGGCTCTCAGTAAAACGGATGGGAAAGCCTGAAGAAATCGCAGCGGCTGTTGTGTATTTTGCCAGCGATGAAGCAGCATACACAACCGGCACGACGCTCTACGTTGACGGCGGATGGCTAGCCAATTAAAGAAGAATAGCAACGGTTATGTTCCAGAATAAGTGAACGAGAATGGGAACAATAAGCGATTTGGTTTGAAAATAAAAAATGCTGTTGATGACCCCCAGTGATAATGTTGTCCAGAAGAAAAGAATGAGCGTCGGACCCTGAAATTTGAGTGATGTAGCCAGTATTGGGATATGGAATGCCATAAACATCAGGGTCGATACAATCACTGCGTACCATATCTTCTTTGTTTGTTCATACAGCCTGGAAAATAAAAACCCACGGCTCAACAGTTCTTCGGTAAACGCTGTGGCAAACGAAAGGACAAATATGAATGGAATGCTATACGAAGCGACACTTGCCAGCGGTTGAAGCCCCAAAGACCCATGTTTATAGATGTTTGCCATGATTCCTTCTCCGATAAATATGGCACTCACCCCTAGTCCGATAAGGATATTTTTCCACAACTCATGGGTGGTGAGCCCAATGGAAGTAAGCGAACGGCGTTCTTTTTTTAGCACGTACCACAGAACGGGTATTACAAATACCAGTGGTTTAAAGATAAATTCGTCTGTTGATTCAGGAAACTTGAAAAAATACCGGTAGAGTGCCCAAAAAAGAAGTTGCCATGCCCAAAATTGAAAAATCCACTCAGCGCTTGTGTGTTTTGTTGACTTCGTTTGTACTGCTTTTTTCTGCATAGTATGGATATCGTATCACACCATTATCCATGTTGAACATTGGTTTGTGTGACAACTGTTTCCATTGCATGGATGAGCGTTGTTATACATGCAATGGCCTGTTCTTTGGATAGCAATCGGAAATCCAAGGGGAAATAATGAAAAACGAGGTTTCTCCCCTCTTTCCAAGCGCGCCACAGTACGTCAGCAAGCTCTATCCCGTATCGTTCCCGAATCACTCCGTAAGCACTTCGCTTCCCAAGCCTTCGAACGAGATTCGGACTTAATACCTTCCCGATACGGAAATGGTTACTTTTATAGTCACGCTGTTCAATAATTCCGAGATCCCGAAAGACGTCTTTCAAAAATCCTTCGTAAAGTTTTGCATACGGAAATACTAAATAGGAATAATCCGTTGGATCTTGGTTCTTGTGGACGGCACTGTCACTAACCAGGAATGCTCCGTCGTCAGCAAGCGTCCGTTCCTGGTCGGATAGATAGTTCCACAGCGGTGAGTCGTGGGCAATCATATGGTTACCAACGGACAAAAATGATTGTCTCAATAAGAAACACAACACCGGATAGATATAAAATAATCAATTGTGCTGAAGGGGGTACGGGATCGGCGAGCATATGGTACCAGGTATTTAGATTTTTCATCAGTGCCCATTCACCGGATTGCCACAAAAGAATAGTCAGAAAAATAGATAACACAAGACCAATTGCGAGCATACTTGCTGAAGAGGTAATGACAAAAAAACTCACTATTGCAAATAAGGTAACAAATACAATAGTGCGGAACGGAGAGGGATGGACAGAAAACACAACTTCTGCAATATCCAAAAAATATGTTCCTAATACGCCGCCGACCAGAAAAAAAACCGTGGAAAGAGTCGGATGAATCCACCATTTAGCTGCCGTTACAACCAAAAGATAGACAAATGACGCGATAAGGAATGTGCTCGGTTTTCTCCGAAGTATTTCATTCACTTTGTCCATATAATTATTGTAGCACTGAAAACAAAGAAAATGTTTCTTTTTTTGTATATGGCACGACTGTGACATCAACAACGTGAGAAAGCGGCGGACCCTGTCGAGATACTGTGATTAGCGTATCAACGTTTTGGTCCTCTCCGGAAATCACTGCTTCTACCGACCCGTCCGTTCTGTTTTTTACCCATCCGATGATATGTAACTTCTGCGCTTCGTGTTTCATCCATTGTCTGTACCCTATCCCCTGCACCGACCCGGAAATGATAAGGTGTATGGTGTTCATAAAAATTACTCTTTACTTTCTTTTCGAAGGTCTTTCATTTTCCACATAAATAGCCTTCCTTTACTGTGGGCTTGTGCATCTTTAACAAACGTAAGCGCTTTTTCCAGTATTGCCCGGGGGACAGTCTTGGCCAGACGGATATAGAGAGACTTGTGTTTGTAATCATCAAGCGTTTCAGCAAGATAAATGCCGTATTTTTGAAATTCACGGGAAATATATTTATCCTCGACAGGATTGAATTTCAACAGTATATCGCCGATTTTTTGCATCTTTTGCATACTTAATTAAATCTGCTCATGGCTTTATCTGTCCCTTCGGTAAGAGCTATCCGGACGGCCTCAGTTCCGTTTTTGATGAGGTGCTTCAGTGTTCCCGCTTCCCCACGGGTAAATCTGGACAACACAAAGGAAATATCCCATTTGTGCCGTTGGTGCTGCGCCCGTCCTGCGTTTCCTTTTTCAATATCTGACGTATCGCTGTCACCCTTACTAAATAGTTTTCCTCTCCCGATACCAAGCCGAAATCTCACAAATTGATCCGTTTTAAGTTCCGCTATAACTGACTCTACTCCTCTATGCCCTGCGCTCCCGCCCTTTTCCCTAATTCTGATTTTTCCGAGAGGAAGATCGATGTCGTCGTGAATGATCCAGACATCAGCAGGAGTAAGCTTAAAATAATGCATGACGGAAGAGACAGCCAGTCCGGAGCTATTCATGAACGTAATGGGTTTAACCAGGATGACATCATTTGTTTTTGCAATGAGCGCCTTAAATTTTTCTTCTTCTTTCCAGGAAACTTGTTCCCGTGAAAATTCTTTTGCCAACTTTTCAATAACCATGAACCCGACATTGTGACGCGTATCCTGATATTCACTCCCGGGATTTCCTAGTCCAACAATGAGTTTCATATGGCGCTACCTCCATTCATACTATAAACACCACTGCCTTGTGAGGCAAGTGGTGTCATATAGAATAGACATCGGCCGACATCTATTACTTCATTTTTGCAAGCTGCTTTTCTGCAAGATCTCCGATATATGGAATTTTATACATTTCACCTTGAAACGCTTTCCACATACAGACAATCCAGAAAATAAACCCTGCAAACCACAGGATAAGTCCGACAAGCGCACCGAGAATAGGAATAAATCCTAATGCAATCCATGCAATTGACAATCCACCGGCTGCAATTGTTGACTGCATTGCGTGGAATCGGACGAATTTACTGTCTTTTTCAACAAGTAAAAATATGATCCCCGTTATCCACCCTAATAAATATGACGCGGCTCCCATTAAATTTTCGTTGTTTCCGCTATTTTTTGCCATTTAGATATCACCTCCCCTTCTTACTACCAGAGTACCACGATTTCTTTTTGAAGGTCAATATGAAGACTTTAAAATATTCCTATTTGTTCCCCCGCTGATGAAACGAGTTCTTTGTCTTTCTCGCTTTTCCAAATTCTCACTACGCCAAATATTCCATCATATCCGGGATCTATCACAATATCGCCGGTTCGCACTTTCTTAACTCCATCAGCTATTTGTGGCGTAGATAGCGATGCAATTGTTTTTTCATCTTCCTCCATAAGTATGTGGAATTCACTCTGACATTTAGAAATGAGCCGTTCATAATGGATAGCTACTTTCGGGCTTGTTACCGGGCTTCCAATGGCTTCTGAAATGATTTCAACCAGAGGAACAAGCATGGTAAACGGAGGTCGATTGACAGAGGTTTTTTGATACGGACGGGACGCAAGTTGACTAACGCGTTGCATGACTCCCTGCGTGAGCGGCTTTCCGCATACCGGACACGTGGTTCCTTTGGCCTTCACTTCATCCGGAGTAAGCCGGATATGACAATCGCGGTGCCCCGTGTAATGGTATTTCCCCTCTTCCGGATAGAATTCAATTGTTTTAGTAATACGCGGTTTTGTTGGATCATTTTGATAATTTTTCAGTGCACTTGTAATATTTGAAAATGACAATTCCGGCAGTTCAAATACCGTTGCTTCCCGTCCTAATTTTGGACAGCTGTGTGCATCGGAAAATGATACGATGGAACGCGTGTCCAGTTCTCCGACCATCCAGTTCATATCAGGACTACTGGATAATCCCGTTTCAACTGCATAAATATGCTTTTCATACGCTCCGAATGCTTCTTTTAGACTGTCAAATCCTCCCATTGATCCATAGACGGAAAACCACGGCGTCCAGATATGAGCTGGAACGATAAGTGCGTTTGGCTCAATGGATAAGATGAGTTCCGATAACTGAATAAGGGAAAAACCCAATATCGGCCGGCCGTCTGATAATACATTGCCGCCTCGTTTGGTTATCTCTGCACTAATCTTTCTGGCTGCAGCTATTGACGGAACCCACACGACCGTATGGACGCGCCTGGTCTTCCCATTTTGAGAAAAGATACAGGAAATTTCTGTTGAGAGTAAAAAGTTGGGTGCTTGCTCAACCGCTTGTCCTTTTGTTGATGCAAGCTGCAGCATGCCGTTCCCGCTTTCTTCTAAATCCCGTTCAATTTCTTTCATCCACAATGGATGGGTCCAATCTCCTGTTGCCACGAGCCCGATTCCTTTTTTCTTAGCCCACAACGCCATCTTGGGAATAGTCATTTCCGGCGACACGGCGCGCGAAAAATGTGAATGAAGATGGAGGTCTGCAATAACCTGCATAGGAAAATAAAAAAACTATTCAAACAAATCCTGCATGAGAGACCTGATTTGTTTTTCGGTTTTGGAGAGAAGTGGTGATTTTACAGAAGATTTTTTCTTTGAAAACACATGCCCTCCCATGGTATACCCAACGAGATTTTTTGGGGTCTTACGCAAAAAAAGAATAGGAAATAATGATTTCACATATGCCTGTAATACATGGAGGGTTCCTTCTTTTCTATATCTTCGAAGCGACCATACATACAGTGTTTCCCGTATGATATGAAGCGGTACCCCCATTTTTGTTATCCGTTGAGTCAAATCCTGATCCTCTAAAAACGGGTGCTCAACATCATATCCGCCAACGCGTTCAAAAACAGATTTTGTCACTGCGGTAAAGGGCCCCGGAGACGCCGGACGCTTCATCGCTTTGACGCTTTCAAATAATAAATTGGCCAGTAGCGTAAACCGTGCATCATTGCCGTCTTCACTGTCAGGCCGACACCAGGTAGTTAAAAATGAAACATCATGGCTTTGTATATACGTTTCAATCTGTTGCAGACAATACGGAAGCACGACGGTATCCGCGTCGATAAAAATAAACCACGTTCCTGTTGCGTTACCTGCTCCTACATTTCGTTGGTATGGTAAGCTTGCGTGATCCGCTACATGTACTGTCAATGCAGGCAGCTCCGATGTGTGTGTTTGGGCTAGTTTTACTGTTTTATCTTTTGACTTTCCGTCAACGACAATGACTTCAAAATCCCGATAGGTCTGCTTTGCTAAACTTTCAAGAAGACGGGGCAAAAACTTTTCCTCGTTTAATGTTGGGATGATGATGGAAAAAAACGGTTCCTGCATAGCCTGGTCGCATTATACGGTTATACCCGCAGCATTTCAAACAAAACAAATGCGATATACACGGTAAAAAGAACGATTCCCTCGCGCCTGGTGATATCCTTTTTTGTTGATGCCGCCCAAAAGAAAAACACGGAAACCAGTGCAAGAATAATTAAGGTCATGCGCATCCGTTCGTGGTCCGGGACAGAAAACGGCGATATGACACATACAATTCCCAAAATAAGCGTGCTGATGACGCTTGATCCGAGAATATCCCCGAATGCGATATCCTGATTCTTTTTCATGATTGCCTCTGTTGCAAGGGTAAGCTCCGGCAGGTTGGTTCCAAGCGTGATAAGGAATAACCCGATAACAAACGGAGGAATTCCTAATAACATTGCCGATGACGACCCTATTTCGACAAGATATTTTGAAGCAATTGCCATACCGACAAGTCCTCCAATACATAAAAGGAGTGCATGAGCGCCATGCTTCACGTGCTGCGCGTGATGTTCAATGCTCGACAGAACATGTTGTTCTTTATTGATATATGCAATGTGAATAAGATAAATACCTATCAAAATGAATCCTTCCAGCCGTGTCAGTTTCCCGTCCCACACTACGACCGCCGGAGCCAGAGTAACGACTGCGGATATTCCGATATCAAAAAGCGTCATGCCGTGGTTTAGTACGATTCTTCCCAACAGTATCGCACTTATTCCCATAAGAAATGATAACTTGAAGATCGCGCCTCCCAATAAATTCCCGACGGATAATTGCGGAACCTTATCAGCAATAGATTGAAATGCAACAAACATTTCAGGAATTGATGTAATGATTCCCAATAGAAGAAAACTTAATAAAAAACTCTGTATTTTGAGGGAGTGTGCAAAGTAGGAAATTCCTTTCATCATCCAGTCAGCGCTTTTTGCCAAAGCAATACTTAATACAAGAAAAGCAATTGTGTAAAAAGCAATCATCATTGAATAGACTCCTGGTTGTGATACATCCTCTCTAACTCCTTAGTTGTGGTTATTTGATCAATAGATTTGTCCGTCCGTATCCGGACAAGCCTCGGAAACCGTAATGCAAACAACGCCCCGTGAATTGGTGACTTGGTGATATCATCAGCAGCGATTTCAACAACCATCGACGGGTGTATCCAGACATCCGGTTCGAGCGTTTTATCAATTTCTTCGTATTGCTTTGGTCTTTTCTCCGACTTTTGTTTTTCGAGATCTTTGACAATCTGCTTCCATAATTCATCTGATACCCCGGTACCGATTTTTGTCACCGTGACAATGGTATCTCCTTTTTTAACGCCGACCAGAAGTGCGCCGATGCCAAATGATGTCCGTTTACCTTCCCCTTTGTAATATCCCATGACCACGGAGTCAACGGTGTCGGCGAGCTTTCCGATTTTCCCCTCTTCCTTAAACTTCACCCAGGTATACCCCCGTCTGCCCGGTTCATATATCCCTTCCCATTTTTTCACTACAACTCCCTCAAGACCCTGTTGGATTTGCGTGTCATGATATGACCGAAGCTTTGCTATATCGCCTGTTACGATGTGGGGGGACACCATAAGGATGGGTCCCGGTATAATCGTTTTTTCCAGTATTGACCTTCGTTTTGAAAGCGGGATGTTCATAAGATCTGCGCCGTCTTTTGATAAAATATCAAACACAAAAAACCGCAGAGGAATGCTTTTACTAAATAGTGTTACGTCGTGTTTCCGTTTCCGTGTTACGGTTTCCTGAAACGGAATAAT
>Ga0172379_10005515_pt1 | contig 17650 bp, 21 predicted proteins | sample GrowelOW334metaG_FD_119756 | JGI IMG/M metagenome (GOLD analysis project Ga0172379, IMG submission 119756) | Groundwater microbial communities from an aquifer near a municipal landfill in Southern Ontario, Canada - Groundwater well OW334 metaG | ecosystem: Environmental > Aquatic > Deep... | reverse complement strand
CCTACATGGAGAATTCCAAGTGCCCAAAGAAATCTTGAAAAAGAAATTTTCTTTTTATTTTCTATCTCAGAAATTATGTTTTCTGCTGATTTTTCTCCAAACCGCTCCAGAAGTGCGATATCTTCTTTGGTAAGAGTAAAAATATCAGCCACATCGGTTATCAGCCCTTCATCTTTAAAACGCCTTAAAATTTTAGGACCTAATTCATAAATTTCAAATACAGAGACAAAGTGTTCTAAATATCTCTCATTTTTGGCAGAACATTTAGAATTGGAGCAGTAATAGGCAACAGATTCTTGTGAAGGCAATTTTTTCTTTTCTATTTTCCCTCCGCATGCCGGACAATATTCTGGCATTTTAAATTTTTTCTCTTTGCCTATGCGCATCCTAGTCAAAACTTCTACTACTTTAGGAATAACATCCCCAGCTTTTTCTATCACTACCGTATCTCCTATTCTTAAATCAAGCCGTTCTATTTGATCCATATTGTGTAAGGTCGCTTTTGATACTCTAGAACCTGCTACAAGCGTCGGTTCAAAAATTGCTAAAGGTGTGAGAACACCAGTACGACCAACATTGATTTTTACATCTTTGACTACAGTCGTTGCTCTTTCGGCAGGATATTTAAATGCCATCATGTAGCGCGGAGCTTTTCCGACGACGCCTAAAACTTCTTGTAATTTTAAATCATTCACTGATATGACGATTCCATCAGTACCATATAAAAAATCAGCTCTTATCTTTTCAAATTTTTTTATGAAATTTATTACTTCATTTAAATTTTTACCAATAGCATCATTTTCATCTACTTGAAAACCTAATTTTTTTAAAAAATTATGTTTGTCTGAATGGGTTTTCGGAAAAACAAGAAAATTTTCGAGCTGGTCTGGTCCCAGGCCGAGGACCCGAGAAAATTTTGCTTGTTTTTCCGAAAACTTAACTTCCGCAATATCATAAGCAAAAAAATCAAGTTTCCTTTCAGCAGCTAATTTGGGGTCAAGTTGTCTCAAGCTTCCCGCGGCAGCATTCCTAGTATTAGCAAAAATGGCTTTACCTTTTTTTTGATTAAGTAAATTAAGCTTTTCCAAAGTTTTTTTGGACATTACCGCCTCACCACGGACTTCTAAAAATTCCGGAAATGGTTTTTTAAGAAAAAGCGGTATTGAATGTATTGTCTTTAAATTTTGAGTGATGTCTTCACCGACAAAACCATCTCCTCTCGTAGCCCCTCTGGTAAATACACCATTTTCGTAAATAAGTGATACTGCCAAACCATCAAATTTAACTTCACAAAAATAATTCACCTCGGAAGCCGAACCCCCAAGCAATTTAAAAATTCTTTTTTCCCAATCATATAATTCTTCTTCACTAAAAGCATCATTCAAAGAAAGCATTCTATTTTGATGCTTCACTTTGGCAAATTTATCAAGTGGTTTTCCTGCTACCCTATTTTCTCCTGCATTCAGATCTTCAAATTCTGGATATTTCTTTAGAAGATCTTTTAATTCACGTGTTAGAGCATCATAAACATCGTCAGTAATATTTGGTGCATTTTCTATGTGATATGCGTTCCTTAATCGTGCAATTTCTGAACGTAATTTTTCTACTCTTTTTTGAACTTCAACCTTTTGCATACATTAATAGCTTAATTCTATTTGTCTCTCCGTGCTGTTAAATGTTGGCTGACAACTTGTATCACTTCCATTATTGCTATATCCTTTTGAAATTACCTTAGTTATAGATGGATCAGTCTTATCCATAGTCACCTTTGCACAACCCTGCTCACCACCACCTAACCCAGAAAGCTCAAAACTCCAATATGGGGATAAATCATTTTTTATAATAGAAATAATACCACCAAGACATATCATTGTTGATATTGGTACATCTAAAAAAGAAGAACCTGTAGATTTATCATTAACCATTGCACATTCAATTCCTGAATCAGCGGCAAAAAAAGCATCATTGGTATTTTTCGCTGAAGTGCTAAATTTTATTTCTCTAAAAGCTATATTGGTAACACCTAAAGCGATAGATAAAAAAATAGCGGAGAGTGTGACTGCAAAAAGTATTACGAACCCAGAACCAGAAGACTTTCGTCTTCGGTACTGGGCAAGCTCCCTATTTTTTTTTGTTTTTAATAATTTCATTTTTTTATTCTATCCAATTAAATAAATTTGCTGAAAGGGTTACGCTCTTCTGTCCCGATCCCTGATTCCACATAACGGTTGATGTGATTTTTACTTCGTCAGAACTAATTGGTGTTAAGAAAACCTCACGATTAAAATTAGAATACCCACTAGGACTATCATAATCTGTAACACTATCATCACTTTTAAAATTATCCCAACCTAAACTTATGTCATATAAAACATGGGTATCTCTAATATTTCTAGCATGCTCTATTCCCTCTTGCGCTAGATACTCAGCTGTGATTTTCTGTTTAACATAATTAGTATTAGAAATACTCGATGCTAAAATCGACATCAAGCCTAGAATAGACATGGTGAAAATTGAGATAGAAACTAATGTTTCCACTAGTGTAAATGCTTTATTTTTTTGTCTTAAAAATTTATTCATATATCTAAATTTCTCTGAGACACAGAAGTTTGTAAGGAAAAAGGAGAAACAACTCCATTTGAATCTATCTCTCCAACTAATTTAATAGTAACAAAAGGTTGAGCATCATCACTACTTATTAAATTACCATTAACATCATATTCTGGTGGCTCAGCACCTTCTACTGTAAAGCTAGAAACTGAATTAATTTTTATTTCATCCGGAGTTAATTGTATGAAGTTAGGTAAACTGGAAGGTCCTACTGTTGATTTAAAAATCCTACCACTGTTTATATAATAAACCCACTGGTCATTATCATCCAAAGAATTACCACCAGCAGGCTCAAAAGCAATACCCCATCCTCCACTAGCACAACTTTTTGCATCACTCATACTCGAAACCGGCAAAATATCCCCACTAATTATACAGTGATAATTGTACCCTGTTCTTAAATTTTTAGACATATCTTCCATCACAAAACTTAAATTATCTATAATTGAACGCATATTTTGTGATTTTCGGTGAAGTAAATTAGCATTCAATAAAGACCCCATTCCTATGGTAACAATGATCACAAAAAGAGAAACGGCAACCATTGTTTCAATAATCGTGTATCCCTTCGCTTCGCTCAGGACCTTTCGGCCCCCATTTCTTGATTTTTTAATTTTTAATTTGTAATTCATAATTTTAATTAACTTGCACCCTTCCCGAAGGATATATTTTTATTAAAGCCGTCGCTTCTTTAGGTGAAAGTATTGAAATTCTAATGTAACCGGAACTAGCCACTATTGCACCATCAAAAATCGCACTAGAATCTGGTCGCCTAAAAAAAATACTAAGAGGGCTAACTGAAGGAAATAAAGTACAATTGGCATCAGAACAGTTTTCTATTTTTTCTATAACATTACCTTTTGTAATATTTATAGTGTCTATCGCACTTTCATTATATATAAAATCACCATTTAAATCAGCAAAATAAATAAATTGTTTATTATTATTTACAATATCAAAATAAACTCCATAAGCAGGTTTCCATGTGTCCGCATCATAATTATACCCAGGAGGTGGCAATACTCCATTTATCGATGACTTCTGTGCTTCCACTATTTTCAAAGCAATATCGCTCGCTACATTTTTAATGTCCACTCTATCTTGAAAATCTCCATAATTAAAAATTACGACAGAAGACAAAGCAGCAAAAATGCTTAAAACTACAATAAGCTCCACGTAAGACATCCCCCTATTCTTTTGATTTTTTTTATTCATGGTTCGATTTTGCTCACCATGACCTCTTCGAGACTGAGCCCTCAGAGCGAAGGCCTGAGTTTTTATCGAGTAGGTCATTTAAAAAAGTGGAAAAAGATTTAAACTAAAAATAAATGCCAAAAACGCACCAAGAGCCAAATATGGGGCAAAAGGAATTTCACTTTTCATTCCATACTTTTTAGAAAAAATAACGAGCAAAACCCCGACCACAGACCCTATCCAAAAAGCAAATACTACGCCAGTGAGAGCAAGCGGAAGGCCGAGCAACCACCCTAAACCAATTGCCAGTTTTGCATCCCCTAACCCCATCCACCTACCAGAAGACACTAACCAGAAAAAAACAAAAGGAAGGGCTATTATCGGGCCTGCAAAAAAACCTAAAATAGTGGGCATATGAGGAGAAAAACCTAAAAAGCCATCAGCTTGAATAAAAAATAAACCCATAAAAGCCAAAAGACCAAAAATAAAAGAAAGAATGTCTGGGATTATTTTGTGTTTTAAATCGTAAACAGCAATTACTACAAGAATAGAAAATGCTATAGCATAATAAGTATAATTAAAACTAAAAGTAAGGATATCTACGAAAAATATATCTTGAAATTTTAAAAACAAAAGAGCAAAAATCAAACCCATTATGAATTCTACAGCCGGATACTGTAATGAAATTTTTGTTTTACAATTCCGACACCTTCCCCCAAGACTAAGGAAACTAAAAACAGGAATAAGCTCATACCAAGCAAGCTTTTTTTGACAAGACATACATCCACTTCTTCCACCAAAAGATCTATTTGTGTTTAGCCGAAAAATGACAACATTTAAAAAACTTCCGATAATCAGACCTAAAAAAAAGAAAATAATTGTAAGAATTGAAGTCATATTTACTCTTTTAAACTAAATACAAGCATATGTTGAAGCGGTGATGAGGGAATTAACTACTTCTTGTTTTGATTTTCCTGTACTGTCTACACACCACATTTTAGGCGAAGCAACCGTACTGCCATTTAAGGGAACTTGCGCCGCCCAAGCATTTGCAGAAGAATTACATGTAGCTGTTATAGCAGTCCCTATGGCATTTGTAGCAACACCAGTAGCAATAACATAATTATAATATGGTGAAGATAAACCAGAAGCTTTAGCAGCAGCTAATACTAATTCACCAACACCCTTAGCTCCATCAACCGTACCAGTATTACAAGCACTTGTATAAGTATTTAGATTTGTAGTTCTGGTACTATAAAGAACCTCTCCTTGAGCTATGGCATTCCTTAAATTTGCTTTTACCCCCGCATCTCCGCCCTTAGTCCTAGCATTATTTAATGCAACCAAAACAACTGAAGCCAAAATACCGATAATAGCCACAACCACTAAAAGTTCAATTAACGTAAAACCTTTCTTAAAATTCTTCATAAGAATAACAATAATGATAATAAAAGTCGGCCTTTTAATTCTTTTTATTATATCACATCTACAAAAAGAAAAAGCCACCTTTTGGGTGACTTCTTCTTAATATCAAGAATATCCTCGCTTACTCTAAAACTAGTTACAAGTCATATCTGCATTGTCTGTCAAAGCTGCAGTTGCTGCACCGCTTTGAGCAGTGTAACCGGTAGTACCAGTACCCTGTGTACCTTTTGCAGCACCAGCGCTGTCAATACACCACCATGTTCCACCCTTTAAAGTAGCTGCAATAGCGTAAGCTGATCCAGCTGCGTTTTGGTTACAAAAAAGAGCAACACTACCATTTTGAACTTTTACTTGGGCTAGAGCTGCGGAAACACTAGAATTAGCAAACAATGTATTTGCTGTAAAAGTAGCTCCACAATCACCCCCTGTATATGCAGTAGTTCCATCAGTGTTGTATTTATTGCCATTAGTATCATACGCAACTTCTGCTGAAGTTCTAACACCAGACATATTTGCCTTTATAGCCGCATCGGATCCTTTTGATCGTGCAGTGTTAAGTGACGCCAAAACAACTGACGCCAAAATACCGATAATAGCGACGACAACCAACAATTCAATTAACGTAAAACCTTTTTTTGAATTCATTTTCATAATAAAATTAACTATTAATATTAATAACAATTTATAATAATTTTCGACTTAATTTCTAATACATCCATTATATCACAGAGATAAAAATGTATGTGCAATTTAGTTATCCACATCCTCTTAACTAATACTCCCAGCCATATTGTAAATCGGCAACAACACAGAAACCAAAAGTATTCCTACCCCAAAACCTAAAACCACAATCATCACCGGCTCTATTAAACCAACCAAAGTATCTATAGCATCATCCACTTCACGTTTATAAAAATCAGTTAGATTTTTAAAAATAGACCCCATAGAACCAGTCTCTTCTCCAACTTGAATCATTTGTACAAAAATTCTAGGAATTTGTTGTTGATATTTTCCAAATGCCTCCGAGAGAACCAATCCTGACCTTAGACTATTTGCCACATCTCCTAATATATTTTTATATGCCAAAGATCCTACTACTTGCGCGGTGATGTCTACTGATCGAATTATTGGAACACCTGAAACAAGCATGGTACCCAAGTTGTCAGTTATTCTGGAAAGATAAAGTTTTTTATACAAATTGCCAATACCTGGAGAGGAAAGTTTTAAAGTATCAAGATAAACTTTTCCTTTGATGGTAGTTGATAAATACCAAATCCAAATCCCAAAAAATATCAAAAAAATCAAAATAAAAAAACCATAATGAACAAATAAGTTTGAAATTGCAATCACCACTTGGGTAAAAAATGGAACTTCTTGACCGGAATCTTGAATAATAACTGCTAACTTTGGAATAACAACCGTAAACATCAGTGTCATCACCACAAAAAAAGTAATAACAACAAAAGCTGGATAAATAAGCGCGTTTTTAGTCTTAGAAGTAAGGGCATATTGACGATCTAAATAATCTGCCAAATGTAAAAAGGTTTGATTGAGTTTACCTGTCTCCTCTCCTACTTTTACCATGTTTATGTAAAAATCAGAAAATACATCTGGATGATGAGAGAGTGCTCCTGAAATAGAAACTCCTGCTTGAAGATCGTCAACTATTTGGGTAAGTTTATTTCCTAAAAGTTTATTTTCAGAATTATTCGCAAGCATAGTAAAAGCTTTTAAAGCAGAAACCTGCGCTTCAAACAAAGTTGCAATCTGACGAGAAAGAATTACAACATCTTTTGTCTTTACTCTTTCAAAAAAAGAAAATTGAAGAATTGATTTTTTTTCTTTTTCTCCATAAATAGAAATAACAATAAGACCTCGATGTTGAAGTCCACTAATCGCCATATCACGATTGGGCGCATCAATTTCCCCTTCTTTATTTTCCCCCTTATCGTTTATAGCTTTATATTTGAATAACATATTATATTAGACGCTCCAGACCTTTTGGATTAAATGAATTTTGATAAGCGTTCTCAATAGAAATTTCTCCAGCTCGCAAAAGCTCAAGCAGTGAATGATTTAAATCCACCATCCCAGACTCCATCCCTGTTTCTATAACCACATCTATTTCGTGCGTGCGTTTTTCACGAATTAAATTAGAAACTGCATTATTATTTAAAAGAAGTTCATAAGCTGGAACAAGTCCACCTGTAATTCTGGGAATAAGTCTCTGAGAAAAAATACCAAGCAAAGAGGTAGAGAGCTGAGCACGAATTTGATCTTGCTGATCTCCCGGAAAAGAATCTATGATTCTATCTATGGTTTGAGAAGCATTGTTGGTATGGAGAGTAGAAAGTACAAGATGCCCAGTCTCGGCGGCAGTTACCGCAGTCGAAATAGTTTCTTGTGTACGCATTTCACCAACCATAATTACATTTACATCTTCACGAAAAACTTCTTTAAGTGCACTATGAAAATCTTTTGTATCGATACCTACTTCCCGTTGATTAATTATAGATTTATTAGGCACGTAGATGTGTTCAATCGGATCTTCAATGGTTACTATATGGCGCGCTTGCTCATTATTTATTAAATTTATCATTGCTGATAAGGTAGTTGATTTACCTTGTCCAACTGGACCCACCACTAAAAAAAATCCTTGTTTTTTGCGAGCTAAATCAGCCAAGATAGGAGGCAACCGCAACTGCTCTATAGTTTGAACTTTAGGCACTAATCGAAAAACAATATTGATTAAACCTTTTTGAAAAAAAGCATTTCCGCGCAATCTGGCTTCTCCGCGAAAATCATAGGAAAAGTCAGCCTCAAAATTTTCTTTAAAATTATCAATTTTTGATTTTTCTAATATCTCACCTAAAATTCCAAGTACGTCCTCTTGTGATAAAATGGGATGCCTAGTGAGGAAAATAAGTTCTCCGGATACACGAATAGCTGGCACACGCCCAACACCTAAATGCAAATCTGAACCACCTTCGTGAATAACATTTAAAATAAGATCTTCAAGTTCTTTTTTATAATCCATGATTTTTTTGTTCTAAAATTTTTACTACCTGTTGAATAACTTCTGCCGGAGTGAAATTCGCTTTCACAATATAACCTACCACTCCCAATTTATTACCTTCATCCATGTCCCGTTGTTCACTTTTGTTAGATAAAATTATTTTTACACAATTTGAACATAAATTTTGAGCTTTTATTTGTGTTAAGGTTTCAAAACCATCCATCTCTGGCATGATTATATCAATCAAAAGAATATCAGGGGAAAGTCCTCCTTTAAGTTTTTCTAATGCGTGAACACCATTTCCTGCAGTATAAACTTCAAAATTATTTTGGCTAAATTTAAGCGCATACATATCCAAAAGAAAACTATCATCATCAACTATTAAGATTTTTATTTTTTCATTTTCCATAATATCAACTCATTATACTATAAAATCACTTATAATAAAACACACTGTGGACAACCTATTCGGGCCTGAAGGCCTCAGGACCTGAACGGCTCATTCGTTTTCATTGCTAAAATTATATACTTCAGTAAATGGAATTATTCCTTGTAAAGATTTTAATATTGCATCTTCTTTCATTATCAACATTCCATTACTCCGAGCTAATTTATAGATTGCCCCATCTGTAGGATTTTTCAAGATTATAGCCTGCATTTCCTTATCAACTTTAAACATTTCAAAAACGGCAATACGTCCTTTTGTTCCAGAAGGACATTCAGGTGATGGCACAGTGTCATACATCTTATCCCCTATATGAGGCTTAAACTCATCAGGTAAATCTTTCAACTGCTCATCTATTTGCTTTTTTACACTTTCATCTAGAGGTACTTCTTTCCGTGAAGATGGAAAAGTCATTCGAGCTAAACGTTGAGCGATGGAAACAATCAAGGTCGGAGCAATTAAATATGGATCAACCCCCATATCTATAAGACGGGTAATCGCACCAATTGCATTATTCGTGTGAAGAGTAGAAAGTACAAGGTGTCCGGTTAAGGCAGCCTGAATTGCAAGTTGAGCAGTTTCCTTGTCTCGAATTTCTCCGACCATGATTATATCAGGATCTTGACGAAGTATCGAACGAAGTCCATTTGCAAATGTATAACCAATTTCCGGCATCACCTGTGACTGATTAATATCCAACATATGGTACTCTACAGGATCTTCCAAAGACACAATGTTCCTCTCTTCTTTATTAAGTTCATTCATCATTGAATATAAAGTAGTTGATTTTCCAGACCCAGTCGGACCAGTAATTAATATAAGTCCATAAGGCTTCTTTATTGCTTCTCTAATTATATTTAAATTTACTTCTGATAATCCAATCTGATCGAGCGGCTTCACTCCTTTTTCAGAATCCAAAATACGCATAACAACTTTCTCTCCATAATATGCTGGCATAGTAGAAACACGAAAATCAATTTTGCGTTCATCAATATTTGCACTAAAAGACCCATCTTGAGGTTTACGTTTTTCGTCTAATCTTAATTTAGAAAGAATTTTTATGCGTGCTACAATCCCACCATAAACATTCGGTGGTAATATTATCGAAGTATGAAGTATTCCATCCACCCGAAAACGCACTTTAACTTTTTCACCTGTATGCTCAATATGGATATCAGAAGCATTCCCTTCTACTGCGTTACGCAATATAACAGCAACAATTTTTATAACTGGAGCATCTTCTACTATTTTTACTTCTTCGCCTTTTTGTATATTTTTAATTTCCTTACTTAAATTTTCCTCACTTAAACTTTTTATATTAATAGTTTCTTCTTTCCCTAACTCTTTTAAAACTTCTTCAACTTGACTCCCTAATCCTTTAAAGGATTGCATGATATTTTCATAACTACTTTTGGAGATTAAAAAAATTTTGAAAGGGATACCAATTTTAGTAGAAATAAATTGTAATGCATCTATCGCCTGGATATTTTCTGGATCTAGTATTCCTACTTCCAATACTCCATCTTTCAATGCTATTGGTACAAAATGATAATGAGCAGCTGAATCTTCTGAAATATATTTCAATACATTAAAAGATACTTCTTTAGAATTTATATTTTTTACTGGGATGCCTAAATATTCTCCTTTTATTTCAAGAATTTTTTCCTCCGGAATACCAAACTCAATAAGTGTTTCTTCTATATCTCCATCGTGTTCTTTTTTTGCACGATCATTGATTTCGCCTATTTGGCTTCCATTTATTAAACCTTTTTTAACTAGTTCTTCTAAAAAACTCATAATAATAATTATATTTAGGGGTTAGTCGGTGCTGGAATAACTGAAGTAGAATTTGAACTATTTTCAGAAACAGGTAAAACAATGTCATTCCCAAATTGGGCAAAAGGATTTGGTCTGCCCTCAGTGCCATCTGGTATAAGTACAATACTAGAATCATGCAAACTAATAAATGCTGGATCAGAAAAAATAGTATCATTTAACTTTAAATCTTTGATATTAGAAAATGTTACGAGAAAATCTTTCGAAATCAAAGAATTTGTATTTGAAGTGTTTATATCTCCCAAGCTGGAACCATCCATATTGGGCAAAGTAGAATTTGCTCTTTCTGAGACTAAATTATCCTGCTCGGGAGATGATTTTATAAAAAAAAGATAAATTAAAAAGAACACTAATGCTATTACTATAAATATTATGATGTTTTTAATTTTTGGCATTTTCTTTATTCTTGTTTTTAATCTTTTTTAGAAATTAATTTTTTAAATAATAAGTTTTAATTTTAAAATCATATTTATAAATTTCAGAAGAATTTATTTTTGAATTATTACCAGCCCCCCCGGTATTAGATGAAAAAGTAATAGACGATATATCTACAATTCTAAGATTGCTTTCTAAATCTTTAGTAAAAGAAATAAAATCATTATAAGTTCCTGATATAGAAAATTCTAAATCAAAAACTCCATAATCCTTAGATGTCTCAACGGCCGATCCGCCCTTAATGACCGTTCCCTTTCCCTCTGTCGTTGCAGTCTTTGTATCTGTCACATTGTATTTTACATCTTTCAAAACCATTCCATAAGGTAATGCTATTTGTCCTATTTCTAAAATCAAACGAATATTATCAACATTATTAGGCAAAAGTTTTTGTAGTTTAGTTAAATTCTCAGGAATAATTTGATTATACTTGGATGTCAGTTTATCACGTTCATCTTCAAACATTTTAGAATTATCAAGTGCCCCATCATATGATGCTATTTCTAAATTTAATGCAGAGATATTATTATAAAGAGGATTGGTAAATATAAAAAAGAATGATCCAGCAATTCCTATCAAAAAAATTGGTATTATAAATCTAGTCATAAATTTAACTTTTAATCATAAGAGCTTGTTTATAATTAACAAAACTTGGATCAACTGAAAACTCTAGGTTAAAAATAACATTGCCATCATTATCAAGTGTTAAATTTGAAAAGATAGGATCAATTAAATTTTTATTTTTTTCAAACAAGTCAGACTGAAGCGCAATGGAACGATAACCAATAGCAATTCCAGACATTTTTATATTTATTTTATTCTTAATATCAGCTCCTAAACTATAACTAAAATCAGTAAAACGAACACTTTTCATAGTAAGCTGTTCTAAAGCATTAAAAATAGGAATAATGGTAATATGTTTAGATAAAATCTCACTTGAAGAAATTAAACGTTTATCAAAAGTTTGAAGCTCAGTTATTTTTGAAGGCTCAAAACGATTTTTAGCTAAATTTAAAGTATCTCCCATACCGGTAATTTTTTTTACTAAAATTCTTTCATAAAAATAAAGACCGCCTGTTGCAACCAGAACTGTAAAAAAAATAAAAAGAGAAATAATAAAAAAAATACTAATAGAGCGCGCAGAATCAATACTCTCCTCCTTTATTATTGGTTTTTTAGGTATAAATGATGTTTGAAAATTTTGTTCCATAGCAATTACACTTTATCTTATTATTATATAACAAAAGAAGATTTTAAAAAAGCAAATTGTGTATAACTTTACTCTCAGTAGGAATGAACACAAGACAATACAGGCACATTTATTTTAATTTTCTTAATGCTAAACCTAAAGCAACTGCAAACTCTGGACCGATAGTCGAGAAAACTTTTTCCAAAAATGCCGGCGCATCAACTTTTGAAAAAGGATGCCCGATTTCTATTTCTGCACGAAAATTATTTATGGCAACCTCTTGAAGACCTTTTATTAATGCCCCACCACCTGTAAATATTACTTTGCTAATAGTTCTATTATTCTTCTTTTCATATCCCAAGAGCACGTTATTGGTCTCAGAAAAAATGTAATCAATATGGACTTTAATAATATCAGCTAAACTTTTTTCTGTAGGATTTCCAAAAAGACCAAATTCTTTTTTCATTTTTTCTGCTTCAGAAAAAGAAATAGAAAGAGATTTAGAAATAGTATTGGTTATATCAGCTCCTCCTCTATCTATGGTGTGATAATTTGTAACCATGCCGAACTCTACGATCGAAAGCTTGGTACGCGATGCACCAAAATCAATCAACAAGACCGGGGAAAGTTCATGTTCAAAATTTGCTCGAATGGAAGAAAAAATTTCAATTTCAAAAAAAGAGGCTGATAGATTGCATCCTGAAACGATTGAACGATATTTAGCCACTACATCATTTTGGGTCGTAATCACTAAAACATTCATTTTTTCTTCTTCTTTTGGAGGTATGTCTACAGCATTCATTTCTTCAAAAGAAGCTTCTTTTTTAGGTATGATAAAATAATCAATAGAAACTTCAGTGATTGGAACTGGAATATATTTACGAGCTTCAATAGGAACAATGTCAGCTATCTCTTTCTCCCCTATTTTAGCTGGAAGTTCAATAGTAAAAATTAAACTTGATTGAATTGGAAGAGAAAGAGCAACGGAAGTGCTCGTGATATCAGATTGTTTGAGAACTTCTTTTAAAGCCAATATAATTTTTTCAACAGGAAGATTAGTAACACCTCCAGAGTCAATATCGGCATAAGGACCGAGGGCTATTGACCCATAAGTTTCAAGCACCGCTTTGCCTCCTTTCATTTTAATCTCAACTACTTTAATCCCCGAAGTACCAATATCGATACCGACAGCAGAATCTTCTCCACCTTTCCCAAGTTTGCCGATATCTGAAAAAAATTTTTTTAACGGATTGTCCATTTATGTTAATATTGTAACATAAATGGACTTTTTAAACACTATTATAAAAAACATATTAAACATAATTTTTCCAACAAAATGCATATTTTGCGGTAAGGATGATAAAGATTTGTGTCTATCCTGTCTGACAGAAGCACCCTCGGCTGAACGTGAAAGCGCTAAATGGATTTTCCCTCTCTATGATTATCGCCATCCGGCAATCAAAAAATCATTATGGCTTTTGAAATATAAGGGCAAGAAAAGACTGGCAAATATTTTTGCAGAAATGATTTATGAGAAAATTTTAGAAGAATTATCTGAGTTAAGTGTATTGGAGAATTTTACAGAAATAATTCTAATTCCCATTCCCCTCTCACCCAAGAGATACAGAGAACGTGGATACAATCAAGCAGAATTAATTTGTAAAGAATTAGTTCGCATATCAAAAACAAAGCACCTCACCCCTCCTGCTTCGCATTCCTCCCCTCTCCAACAAAGTTGGAGAGGGGCTGGGGGTGAGGTATTTATTTTAGAGACCAATATTTTAATAAAAATAAAAGAGCGGGAACATCAAGCGCGCATCAAAAATAGGAACGAGAGATTAAAAAATATAATTGGCTCATTTGAAGCCAAGAGAAGTGAATTAATAAAAAATAGAAATATAATTTTAATAGACGACATTACCACCACCGGTGCGACATTGAGCGAAGCAAGAAAAGTTCTCAAACAAGCTGGTGCACGAAAAGTGATAGCATTCACCGTGGCGCATTAAAAAATTATTTTTGATATAATAAAATATGCCTATTAAGAAAAAAGAGAGCAAAAAGGTTGTAGGATTTACCTGTGGTGCAATGGATTTACTACACGCAGGACATATCCTTATGTTAAAAGAATGCAAAGAACAATGTGATTATTTGATAGTTGGACTACAAATAGACCCTTCGATAGATCGTCCTAAAAATAAGCCTATTGAAACATTAGAAGAAAGAAAAATTCGTCTGGAAGGCTGTAAATATATAGATGAAATAGTAATCTATGACACCGAAGTGGGTCTTTACCATCTTTTAAAAAAATTAAAACCTGATGTACGTTTTATGGGAGTAGATTGGAAAAATAAACCAAATTATTCTAGAGATCGATTGTTAGATATAAAAATTATTTATAACAGTCGCGATCATAGTTACTCCAGTAGCGATTTGCGAAAAAGAATAATGTTTTCCTAATTATCATGATTAAATTAGTGCTATAGTACAAGACACATGAGCACAACGTTGATTTTACTTCTAAGGTATAAATATTTGATTCTTTTTCCCTTAGCAGCCATAGAGGGCCCAATCGTCTCTGTGTTCGTTGGTTTTTTAATATATTCTGGTGTTTTTAATTTTTTGTTAGCTTTTATAATTTTAATATTTGGTGATCTTATCCCGGATACTATATATTTTTATATGGGTTATTTTAGTGATCGGTCAAAATTTATTCAGAAACATTTTTTAAATTCAACTTTAATCGTAAAAAATATAGGTATAGTTAAACATCTTTGGGAAAAACATCCTTTTAAAATGATGTTTTTCGGCAAATTAGCTTACGGTTTCGCTACTCCATTTCTTATTAGTGCTGGTATTACAAAAATGTCCTATAAAAAATTTATTTCTTATACTATTCCTATTACATGTTTTCAATATGCTGCCTTTATGGGAATTGGTTATTATTTAGGTAAATCTTATGAATCAGCCATAAAATACATTAATAATTTTTATATTGTCATGGCTTTAATGGTGATTATTTTTTTAATTATTTATGTTTCTATTATTAAATATGCGCGCAAAGAAATAACCTCTCTAGAATCTGTAGAGGAAAAAAGACAATGAAAATTTCATGCATCATCCCAGCATATAATGAAGAGAAAGGTATCGACAAGATACTTTCAATTATTGTTCCCCTAATTGGTAAAGTTGTTTATGAAGTTATAGTAATTGATGATGGCTCACAGGATAGAACTAGGGAAATAATTAAGAAATTTACTACCGTTAATCTTATTGAAAAAAATGTTAATGAGGGTAAAAGTGCTGCTGTTGCTGATGGAATTAATATATCCAAGGGTGATTATATTTTTTTAATGGACGCAGATTTACAAGATTTGAATGAAAAAAACATACGAGACTTAATAAATCCAATAGAAAATGGTATATCAGATGTTGCTATAAGTTATCGGAAAAATGCCTGGCCACTACCGTTTTCTCCATTTAAGGAAATCGATTGCTTATCAGGAGAAAGAATTTTACCAAAAACACCAGTCATAACCTCTCTGGAAGAGATGAAACAACTGCCAAGTTTTGGGCTTGAAATTTTTCTTAACAAAAAAATCATTCTTAATGATATGCGTATTACTATTGTGCAGTGGCCAAATGTTGAAAATGTTTTCCCACAAAATAAACGTGGATGGTTTCGAGGAATAAAACAAATGCTAAAAATGTGGCTAGATATGCTTTCTACGGCATCCATTATTGAAATATATTCTCAAAACATTAAAATGAAAAAACTTCTAGTACGATAAAATGAAAATAAGTCTTATTATTTGTGCCTATAATGAAGAAAAATACATAAAAGCATGCTTGGAAAGTGCTATAAAAAATTCTTCTGGCAAATTTCATGAAATTATCGTTATAGATAATAACAGCACTGATGGTACAAAAGAAATAGCAGAAAAAATTCCTGGAGTAAAAATTATTCAAGAAATGAAAAAAGGAGCAAATCATGCACGACAAAAAGGTTTTGAACTTGCCACTGGAGATATCTTGGCTTTTATTGACGCTGATACAAAAATGCCAAAAAGATGGATAGATATTTTAATTAATGAATTTTTGAATAATTCAAAAATTGTGTGCTTAAGCGGTCCTTATATATATTACGATTTTTCAAAATCTAAACAATTCTTATCTTTGGTATATTGGTATCTCGCCTACCCTATTTATCTTTTAGTAGGATATATGGCAATAAACGGCAATATAGTAATTAAAAAAGAAACACTAAAAAAAATAAACGGATTTGATACCACTATATTCTACGGAGATGATACGAACCTTGTTCGCCGCGCCAGTAAACATGGTAAAGTAAAATTTAAGCTAGACTTCATCATGCACTCATCTGCGAGAAGATTATTTGGTCAAGGTATTATAAAGACAACTTTTATTTATATTCTAAATTTTTTCTCCCAAGTGTTTGCAAAAAAATCTGTCACTAAATCATATGAAGATATAAGATAAGAAAATAATGAAAGAATCATATTTTAAAAATAAAGGTTTGTATTACAGAACTAATAATTTCGAAAAAGGTCGTCCGACTTTAGTATTTATTCATGGTCTTTCTGGTTCGTCTTCAGCATGGATTCCATATGAAAAAATATTCAATAATAACTATCAGAATAAATATAATATTTTAACTTATGATATCCGAGGACACGGAATGTCAAAAAAATATCCTAATTACAAAGACTATAAAATTAAAAATATGGCGGAAGATTTGAATGACTTATTAACATCTCTAGACGTCTCTAAAGTTTCACTAATCAGTCATTCATTTGGAGCACTAATCGCTTTGGAATATATAAAACTAAACGAAGAAAATGTATCCTCTAATATTTTACTTTCTCCGATATCTGATTTGAATAAAAATTTATCAACAAAATTTTTACGAATTATTTTGAAACTTTCTAAAATTTTTAATTTATTTTCCTTTAATCCAAAAAAAGGGGGGCATGTTGACTATACTAAACATCTCAATACGACGGATTGGGACATAAAAAGGATTTATCCAGACATCCAAAATACAACATTACGTACTTATTTGTATTGCTTAAGACAATCCTTGGGTCTTCCATCAAAAGAGCTCTTAAGAAAAATAAAAACTCCAACTCTAATTGTCCATGGTCTAAAAGACACCATGGTGTCAGTGAAAAATTCAATTATCATGTCCAAAAATATAAAAAATTCTGAATTTTTTATATTTCCAAATGCTGATCATTTTGCCATATTTAGCAATATTCAAGAAATATCTGAAGCTATAGATTCTTTTTTGAACAAAAACAAAAAGACATTTTCTTAAAATTAATTTTAAGCTATAATTAGGTATATGCAAGCTTATAAGATATATTTTGCCGACAAAAAATTTATAATCTCTTTCTTGAGTGGTTTAGTCTTGTTGAGCGCGAGTCTCATCGTGCAATTTTTTGTAAGTGATTATGTTGATAGTTGGGCAAGTGCCCCTGCT
>Ga0172379_10005514_pt1 | contig 17652 bp, 12 predicted proteins | sample GrowelOW334metaG_FD_119756 | JGI IMG/M metagenome (GOLD analysis project Ga0172379, IMG submission 119756) | Groundwater microbial communities from an aquifer near a municipal landfill in Southern Ontario, Canada - Groundwater well OW334 metaG | ecosystem: Environmental > Aquatic > Deep... | reverse complement strand
GTTTAAACCAAAAAAATAAACTAAGTTTGTATCAGTACCAAGAGTTCCTTTTTGCACGGGGGTTCGATTCCCCCCATCTCCACATTAGTGAACTTTTTGCATAGTTTTCATCATTCCACCTATATTTTTCAATACTTTTAGGAGGTTCTAACGAATCATTTATGCGATGAGTTTCAGAAACCACTTCTTCAAGGATAAGGAGTGGTTTTTCTGTTTGAATATGAATTGCACGGTCTTTAATGATATGTTCCGTTCCGAGAGCCGTCAGAATTTGTCTTCTCTTTGCCATATCACCATTCTTGAATTCTTCTCTTGCCCTCTCCGCAAAGGTTAGAGTGCTCTCTAACCGTACAAGCCAGTCATCCACCCTGCTATCATCGCCGTCAACCAACCGTTTAAGAGCCTTCTTCTTTGCAAGAAGCTCTGCCTCTTTTCGCTGGTATGTCTCATCAGCAATTTTATTATCCAATCTCATTTCCGTAAGAGTATCTAATCTTGCGACACATTCACGATAATCTTTTTCGTGGTTAGACATCAATGAATTTCTATCTCCTTTTTCTTTTTCGTGTAATTTCTTCAACTCTTCAACCGCCCATTTGTGGAACTCTGGCGGAATCTCAATTTTAGAAAGGAAATCATCAATCTGCTTTTCTAAAACTTTCACCTCAACCGAATCTTCCAAACATCCTGGCCCTTGACTTCCCGTACACCGATAATAGATGTAGTGGTGAGTATTTCCGTTCTGCTGATGTTTCCATTTTTCCTCCGCCGTAATCCTTGCTCCGCAACCTCCACACCTCATAAGTCCAGTATAAGCAAAAATATGATTCTTTGGTCTTGGCTTTCCCTCCTTTCCTAAGAGGTACTGGATTTTGTCATATTCTTCTTTGGTAATCATTGCCTTATGCGTTCCGACATACCAATTTTCGCTTCTTTCTGGAAACTCAAACTCTCCGTAATAAAAAGGATTAGTGAGTATGCGATAAATGTTTGATTTTCCCATTGGCTTGCTTTTATGCTTGCCTGCTTCACGAGTAGTGAGCTGTAAATCTATATCAGCAATCCTCATTAGTTCCGCGGGCGTGTATCGTCCAGAGAGCATTAAATCAAAAAGTTTCCGTACTTTCGGAAACCTTTCTTCGTCAACAAGGATTTCTTCCATTCCTTTTTGATGATATTTACTGTTCTTGTATCCAAGAGGTGCGATGCTTGGACGAACGCCTTTTTCTACTCTGCTTTTAAGTCCTCTTTTTACATCCTTGCTGAGATTGATACTAAACTGACTGGCCATTCCAAAATGCAAATGCAAAATGAGCGTGTCGCTTTCAGGTGTGTAAACACCGTCCGTTGTTTTGATTTCTTTAATAACCCCGTTTTGAAGAGCCCAAAGAATTGCTCCGCCATCTACTGGATTTCTTGCGAGCCGATTCAATTTCCAACAAACAATGCCCTCTACTTTCTTGTCCGCAATCATTTGCATCATTTCAGTAAAAACAGGACGTCCGAGAGTTTTTGCCGACCTTTTCTCTGTGAGTGTTTTCACGATATGACAACCTTTGCCGATTCTTTCTATTTCTTGTAGCTGATCATCTATTGAGGTGATTTGCTTTTCCTCTTGGTCTGTCGATTTTCTGGCATAAGCAACGTATTTAATTTTTTGATTTTCTTTTTCCATAAGTGATTATTGATGTTAAGTCCTTGAAAGATTCTATTCTTTCAGCTTTCGCCGATATCAACGCTCTTTCAAGCTGTTCTCTCGTCATGTCTTTGACCTCGGCTATCATATCCGAGATTATATAGTCTTTTAGTTCTTCGAGAGATTGCATATAATAACCTGTTTAGAAAATATGGCTTAAATACTATATTTTATAGATATATAATACCACGAGTTTCTATATCTGTACAGGTTTGTGTTAATAACTTGTGAGGATAAACCACCTCTCCTGAAGCAAAAGGGTGGCTTACTCTAACAAGGCATTTACCAACTTATTCCGATACTGTTTCTTTGGTAAAACTCTGTGCAAAATCTGGCATTCCATAGGCGACACGATACACTTCAATCAAGTATTCCGCTTTCACCTTTGCGGTCTCATCTGTAATTTCTTCTTTAAAAATCTTCAAATATAATTGTTTGAATTTATCTATCGCCTTTCGCGTGAATTCCATACTTTATCTTTAATAATCTATTAGCGAATATTGCCAAACGGCTCTCCCAAAAAAGAGAAGCCGTTGCAACATTCCAGCTTTTCAATTGTTGCAAGTTTACCTCGCTGCGAGGTTCAACTATTTGTGGTGAACGTGTGTACGTTGTGCACGTTCCTAGAACAACTCCGTATCATCGTCGCAATCAAGCCAACTCCCGTCATTTGGTTTTGTTTCAACCGTGCTTTCTGCCTCTTTCTCCTTTGCTGGCGGTATCCATTCCTTTGCTATACTCTCCACTTTCTCCAAACCATATCTTTTCGCTAAGAGCAGAATTTTTGGATATTCCTTTTGCATGTCAATAAAGAATCCTGGTTTTCCACGTTCAAGACAAATTCCAAATCTTCGTACATACCCGCCCATCTTTTTTGCCGACACTCTATATCCTGGATAGGACAACACTCCGCGGTCGTTAGATTTGTACTGCTTGGTTTCTTTGTCAGAATACTTTTCGTAACAGTCCCGATTGAATTGTTCAGTAAGGTCATTCCCGATGTATATTCTCCTTTTTGCGAAGTTGCCAGGTTGAGCAAGCCTTACAAGACATCGAAGGATATCGTATTCCGTATTGTCTGCTTGCTCTATTTCAAGTTCCGTTTCGCATTCTTGAAGAAAAGAAATGACACTTTTCAGGCATTCCTCGCCGATCAATTTTGCGATTACTGCTATCGCCAATCCCGTCTGCTTCATCCGAGGAAGTTTAATTTTCTTTATTGCTTCTTCGTCTACGTGCAAAGTTGAGTAATTCTTAAAACGAAATGCGAGCAAATTGTTCCGTAAGGCAAGAGAATCAGCTTCATAAGACTGAGGTAAACTAATCCTTCTGGTGCTTTCATCGCCAGGATACATGAATATGCTCAAACACCTGCTTTCAAAGGCTGGGTTGATTGACCGCTCTTCCGATGCCATAATTTTTGGACCAAACACTTTAAACGCCTTTGTTCGAAATACACCATCTTTGCCTTTATCCATTCTAATAATTTTGAAATTTGAGTTATGTCCTTGTCGTAGAATTCCGAGCAATTCTTTTGCATCAATGTCTGAAAGTTCCGCTTCATCAAAAATCAGTGTTCCGTTAAAACTGTCGATTGTTCGAAAAAGAGCCGCTGGCGTGATTGAGCCTCCCGCCATCATCGACTTGTAGCAAAGCTTGCCGACAACTTCCAATAATCGTGATTTGCCAGTCCCCCACATGCCGACTGCTCGAAGATATGGCACGCAACTGAATTTGTCGTACAGCCACGTCATCATCACGTATGTTGTTACCGTATCCAATGCCGAAGGCGTAAGATACACATACTTATCTATAAACGCTCGCGTTTCTTCAAAAAGCGAAAGTTCATTTTCATATCTCACTGGCATTGATGGAAAAATCAAAAACTCATTCTTCAGCAGGTTGTTATGAGGCGAATATGGCACTATCTTTCTTCCACTTTCAATCTGTATGTTCTCCTTTCTTTTTACTCTTCCGTCTTTCGACCACGCAAAGCTGGTACTCTTCGTCGCTGGGTCATACAGCATTTCAACAAGAGAGCCGTCCGTCATTTTGTACGATACAGTAGGAATATCTTTGAGCTCCTTTTTGGTGTCGTCTTCTATGTTCTTCATTTTCTTTATGTTAGTTAATAATTTTCGATATTTAATTTTCAAAGAACTGGAATCTCAAAAATCTTAGGCGGTGATATCACGATTGTTTTGCAAACTTTGCGCCCGCGATTTTGTTTTTCCGTATCACAACAGACCACAGTATCGCATTTTCAAGCCGTAAAATCTGAAAGCAAACAAGGTGCAAACTTTTTGCACCTAACCATATTCAAAAATATCTTGAAAAACAAAAGCAAAAACCCACTCTGCTATAAAGTGGGTGCAAATAAAACGCTATTTCAATTTCTTACATCGTTACAATCATTTGAACGTAACCTTTTTCTTCGTGTACCTTGATTGGTATTTTCTTCGCTTCAATACGTCTAATGGTTTTTAGCTTTGCGTGGAGTATTTCTACCGTTTTTGGTATCTCTGGCGAATTTGCACCATGAATATCTTTGGCAATATCAAAGTATGTTTTTGTCGCCCCCGTCTGTGGTCGATTACTGATCACTTTTTTATTTTCCCAAAGCACATCAAATATCTTTATAACGATACCACCTCCTCGTTTTGTCTGAAAATCATGCTCTATTCCCCTAAAGCAAAACTTTCCTGTTTTATTATTCCAGTTAATGTCGCCGATTTGTGATTCAACATTTTCAAGTGCCACTCGTTTTTGAAGGTCAACAACCTTTTGAGCATCCAAAATTTGTATAGTGAAAGCACTTGGAAAAAACACGCCTCTTTTTATTGCTGTCGCACCGTCTTCACCTAACTTTGGCCCTTGCCCGTCTGGATATCTAAAATCTTGAGTATGTTCAAAGTCGCCCTCGCTCTCTCTTATTGCTTTTTCAGTTTTAAGATATTCTAAAAAGTTAATTCTATTCTTTTCAGAATCAGGAAAAATCATTTCATCATCGTCATATGCTCCAATTGTTATAGGGTTTTTGATTTTGCCATTATGAATCTGCCCATATTTATCGCTTGTAGTAATCACATTTACCATTACTTGCAGGTAACGTTTAATCACTGGCGTCGGAGCAAATGGCAGTTCTTTTTTCATAATCCTACTTTACACCGTTCTGGTGTGTTTGAAAATGTCCCGAGACTGACCCGCCTGTTGTTACTGTTCATTCAAATGATAGTTATTATATCTTTCGATTCTCCGTTTCCCTCGTGAGGTTCTAGAGGACGGAGAATTGACCGAAAGGTGGTTATACACCTATGCAAGACTGGAGAATACACATCTTTTCAGACTGAGTGCCATATTTTTATACGTTCCGCCATAAAATTTACCAATCCCGATATGAAGAAACAAACAGTATTCTGGACACAGAAAAAGACGAGTAAACTTCTCGTCTTGCCGTCTGCTAGTGTATTGAATTGTTATCTCTAAAATTGATATTTATATTCTTTGTTCTTTCATCTAATCAAATATCTTGTTTCTGTCTTTAGGAAAACTTACAGGAAAGCCTTCCGCCCAACTGAGCAGAACAGCTTATTAGATGTGGATTTTTCTTTGAGAGCATTTGCTTAGCCGTGTTTCTGTCTTTGAGGTCTCTACATTGTTAGTCATTTTGTTTTCGAACAAACTTGACGCTAAGTGTCTATGTTGCAGTGGTTGTGTATCAACAAGGTTATGAGATTGTTCTCATCGAATGCTTTTCACGACCGCCCTGTTATGAAAAACGCCTGTTGATTCTTTAGAGAGGAACTTTCAATCCTCTTGATTATTTTAATGCTCAGTTTCAAAGATTAGCAGAGTCGTGCTCCTTAGGCATTATCTGCGAGCAGCTACCCACAGCTACCTCGTTATATTTTCTTATAGTCTTCCGCTGGATTATTGCTGAAAGGTATCTAATACCTAACCTTCGTTATGAATTTTTACCAACCGCTATAATGCTTGTTACATGCAAAGAAAAACCGCTTAGTTCTACCCTCTACGGTTTCCCCTACTTTGAGTAGAGAATAGAATTAAACGGTCTTTCGTAGGGGATACGATGTTTTTCTTTTCAAGGATAATTTTATTGTAAACCTCTCAGGAAATTGAGTACATGATTTTGTTAAAAACAAAAAAATATCCATCCTCTTATGGATATTTTTTGATTGACTCCATTTCTCTGTTTGCTTTTCAGGCAAATATAGCTCGCTTGTTTCAGAGTTAACTGAAACTCAATTTTGCAAATTGTTTATTTCTTTCAAAGCACCGTCAATTTCATTCTGTGTTTCTTGAATGTCGTGCTGTAACTTTGCTTTTCGGGCTTGTGTTTCTTGTCTTGTTTTTTCTGCTTCAACAGGGTCATACACAACTTCGCCGTCAACCACCATTCGCTTTAGATTCCAAATACCTCCGTCTAATGACATTATCACTGTCCAGTTGCTCCGTAGCATTGCACCAAAACTATTTTGAGAATCCACAAAGGAAGTAACCGTATATACATTTTCATTTTTTGAAACGCAATCTCCGCACAGTGCAGGAAACTCTGCTGTTGCTGGTGCTTTTAATCCTCTTCTTACAAATTCCTTTGCTTCTATAAAAACATCAAGGTCATCCACGGCAGGCTCAAGACTTTGAGAATTTGCTCCAGTCGATGTTTGTGTTGTATTTGTATCAGAGAGAACAAAAGACAACACAATCATTATCAGAATAATCCAAAGAACAGTCTTGAATGCTGTCACAAGCCCAGGAGAGACCTTGCCGTGATTTTCATCAGAGTTTGTTTTTATGCCTTGTTCGACTGGTATGTTTGTATTATTTTCATCGTCTCGCTTATTGATATTTGAGACCTTTGCTCCGCATGCATGGCAAAACGCAGAAAACTCATTTAGTGCCCGCCCGCATTGTGAACAGTATTTAGCAGTTGTTATTTTTTTGTTTTCCAGACAGGCATATATTTCCATTCCATGACTTATTTCAATTGGCTTTTCATTTTCTCCGATATCAGTGCATACTTCCAGTTTTCCGTCTAAACCTTTCCGCAATTTTGGTACTTTTGACATCTTGTCTTCTTCTGGAACATCAAACGTTTCAGCTTCTTGTTGTGGGTTGTTTTCGTTAACAATGTGAATTTTTTCAGATTCTTTGTACATAGACCTTATCCAACAGGCAACACCAGAAATGACAACAACAGAAACCAATGACTTTCCAACACCCGCCATGCTTATAAGTGAAATAGCAAGGATTCCGTAAAATAATATCAAAAGTATTTTTATCAAAAGAGGTGTCTTTTCCCAACTTCCTTTTTCCAAAAAAACAGACTGCTTCTTTTGTGGTTGTGTCGTGTCATTCATAAAAAATATGAAAAAACGAATAACCTGATTTTGGGTACAAAAAGCCCGCTACCAGGAAGGCCGTGAAGCCCCTACACAAGTTTCCCTGTGCAACGTAGAAGACGCCCTGATAACGGGTTGTTTGTCTTCTACGATTTCGACCATGCCATCGCCGAAACGCTGGTTTAGGTCATTCGATATTAAGTTGTATTCTTATATTATTACGTTTTTGAAAAAATGTAAAACCTATTTTTTAAAACCAAGCTATTCGTTACAAAAAAACAGACTCGAAAGAAAAACGAGCCTGCCTTTTTTGATAAGGATTTATTTTAGATATTTTTTGTTCCTCTACATCTTGGAAATCTTGAACAACCGTAAAACTTACCTTTTGAGCCATTCCGTAAAATCATTTTTGAAGAGCATCGCGGACAATTCACGTTTGACAGTATAGGAGCTGGTCTTGAAATGCTAGAAGCTAAAGATTGGCTTTTGCAAAAACGACAAAAACGACCATATCCTCGTATCAGTGTTGTATCTTTAAAATCTGCGGTTTCTCTTATTTCCTTACATTTTGGACATTCCTTTTTGTCGCCATTCTGTAATCCCTCATACGTTTCGTGGATACTATCTAAAAATGGACTGGTTTCCTTTCCACTTCTAAGTAATGAACTTATCCTTTCATCAAGATTCTTAATAGGATTACTGCCGATATTAAATTTATTGATGCGCAAAAACTTATATCCATAACTCTCCAGAACTTTTTCACGATATACATCATTTTCCGAATAATAATGCACATAATTGAATTCATTCACTTCATCAATGTTTTGGAAGTGTTCTTTAAACCCGTCGTATTCAATAATGATTTTGTGTTCCTTGTGTTGTTCGTCATGATATACAAGCAGAAAATCAACTTTATAATTCGGGTGTTTATATGTTATATCCAGTTGTTTCAAGTATTTTCCTATTTCAAACTGAGGAATGAATTCCGCGTTGTGTTTATTCTTAGCCCAAAAATCTGTTTGATAAAACCAGTTCAAAACCTCTTTTTCCATAGGAGAATTCTGGTCTACATCTTCGGAGGTTTTTTCTTTTTTTGCTTCTTCAAGAGTATTGTAATAATGTCGTAACGCATCACCAATCGAGCCGTTGAACTTATCAAGCGATTTGCTCAAGATAAAGTGCATTTGCTCTTTTGCACGACTAAACCCGACATTCAGTCTCTGAACTTTTATTTTTCCGTCTTCTTCACTATCAACATTGTTTAAGTCTTTAATGAATACACCCCACAACCGATCTGCTGATTCTGTTGCAACCATTGAATAAAAAATGATGTCGCGTTCTTCTCCTTGGCAGGTATCAAACGTCATTATTTTCAGATTCAGTTTATCAAAATAATAATCTCTTTCTGGAAGTTTGCTTATTTCTTCCATAAGTAACTTTTGCTGATTTGTGTGCGGTGTAATAATTCCAATAGACAGGTTTTTATCAGCATCGCGCAAAGCTTGCAATTCTGAAATAATTGCTAGGATTTCATTCTTATTTGTATTTTGTGTCGCTTCGGTTTTTCCATCATCTTCAACAAAAGTAAATTTAAGAACTTCCTCAACATTCTTTCCTCGGATCTTCATTACTTGAAGACTGTTTTGATAAAAATGTTTATTTGAATACGATATAATTTCTTTGTACCCTCTGAAATATTTCAAAAGCTGGATATTGTAGTTACTGATTGACTCAAAGAAATCTAGGATTGATGTCTTAATATCAAATTTTGAAAGCTTTATCAGTTTAGAATCCTCCTTTGAAATATTCTGTTTGAATACCTCAGCAAGAGCATTAAGATATTCTCTGTTTGTTTCAGAGCGAGCCTGCGACGCTTTAACATTACTAAATTGTTTTTTATCTCCAAGAATCAAAACTTTTTTAGCTCGTATTAAAGCAGGAAAAGCTTGAGCAATGCTTACTTGTGAAGCTTCATCAATAATAACCAAATCGAACAAACCTGATTCGAGAGGTATAAACTCAGCAAAATCCCGTATTCCAGCTAAAATGCAAGGAAACGCATCTTTAAGCTTTGCAAATTGTTCTTTTGGAAATTGCTTTTTGTCTTTGATAATATCGCGGAGGGTCGCAGCATCACTTTTATTATTTTCGTAGAAATCAATAAGCCGAGAATCCAGCAAGTGTGTCACTTGAGTTGTTATGAGGGTTTCAATGTTTGTCTTTTGTGAAGCATAATTGAATCGTGGTATTTCTCCAAAACGACTGGTAATAGTATTTTTTAAGCCCGCATACCTCACACTTCGTTCAAACTCCATGTCCGTCATTGACGTCAGTTTGTTATCTAACCATGAAGAAAACTCTTCAGTTATTCCTAGTTTTTTGAATGATTTTAGACACAAATCAAAACCTTCTTCCGATTCGGTTAAACATTCTTTTATTTCCTGAGCATTTTCTTTGCTTCGAATAAGTGTATTTTTATCGAGCAGTAATTTTGAAAGCAGTCCGAGATAATCAGAACTTATCGCCATCAAATGGCTGTTAAGTTTTCGTATTGCAACAAGATGTTCCAAAACTTCAATCGCACTCTTGATATCGGTTATCGAATTTTGTATATCCGTGTATTTTGCAAAAGGAAAAGCATTTCTAAATGATTGATTTAATTCTTCAACTTTTGTTTTGCTAAACAAATATCCAAACACAGGAACACGTGCCTCCTCATAATGTTTTATAAAATCTTTAAGAAGAGGGAGGTCTTTGTCTGAAACTTGCCCAAGCCTAAAAACAGAAGGAAGTTTCAATTCATATCTTTCTGCAACAGCAATAAGGTTTCCAGACACAGAAGAAACGAATGCCAAATATTCCTTAAAGTCCTTCAGCGTTTTTATGTCTTCAATAGAAATATCAAGCGCATGCGTAAGAACATCGCTGTTTATCCGATCATGTAAAGATTGCTGAAATATTCTTAATCGTTCCAGATAATTAAAAGAGTCTAAATTTGTAGATAACTCATTTATATCAAAAACCAATTCGTTTTTTTCGTAATATGCTTCAAGGTCATAATATTCGTGAATTTCGTTCAACTCTACATCACTATACGCAAATATTTCGGCTTCAATATCTTCTTTAAGAGAGTTCTGGAGTTTAGAAATAGTTTCAGTTATATTCCCGTAGTCTTTCTGTACAGCCCGATGATGTGCTTTGATTTTCTCCAAAGTTGCCTTTGCAAGAATCTGGCTATAGTTATTACCTGTTTTTCCAAGACGGAGAATCGGATTCCTGAAATCGTGTTCATTAAACCGAACTTTATTCATCGTCTCAGTTATTTTGTCCTCAACAACATCCAGCGCCTCTTTTTTATCCGATAGCACCAAAACAGACTGATGACGTAGTATCGCATCAAAAATAATTGCAGTAATAGTGTGACTTTTCCCTGTTCCTGGTGGCCCTTCAACAATCAGATATTTACATTTCTCCTTTCGCATTGCCGACAGTATCTGTAATTGTTCGCTATTAAGAGGAATAGGGCTATTGCATACAAGTTTTTCAGGAACATCAGAGTTGTCCCACTCTCGTTCTACTTCTGGATTAACAGGCTCTGGATTCTTATGTATAAAATCTTGCACTAAAATATCAAAAACTTCTGCCAATATCCCCTCACTTGAATTTAGTTGCTGTAAAATTTCCTCGTAATCATTAACCAGTGCTTCATCTGACTTATCAAAAAGAGAAAGGTACGCGGAATTTGAAACGCGAGCAAACAAACTTTTTGCGACTTGTGGCTGGCTATTTGTTAGAACTATATTTTTATCAAGTCCGAATACATTTACTATTTCACTTAAAATCGTGCTTAGATATTCACTGAGGTCATTTTGGTGCTGAGAGAGATAAATAATACGGTCGGTAACGCTTCTCAGATTCCCCCTCGTTCCATTCTGTACATTAAATTCTTGAACGATAAATTCTAATGCACGCTTATTTATGTATACTTGCGAATCAAAATTGATTTCAAAAACATCTTTGTCACGTTTTATATCAAAAGGGATATAGAAAATTGGATATTTTGTTTTATTAAACGTTATGTCACAAAAATACAAATAAAATTCTTGTTTATCAAGAATCGCCCTGTTTCTTTCCACCTCAAAAAATTCACTGAACAAATCGCCGACTTGAAAACTATCAAAGAAACTCGTTATGTTTGCTTTTACTTCCCCTTTCCCAAAAACAGTTTTAAGTTGCTTCGTAATATTTACTGTCTCTTCAGCTATCAAATTTTTAAGTATTTCTGACAATTTGCTTTCAAGAAGTCGCACAAGAATATCAGTAAGTTCTTCTTCCATTATATAAACGTCATTCTCATCCCCAAGCTCAAGATTTTCAATCGATTTCTCAATAGCACCAATGAAAGGCAGAACGAGTTTCTCTTTTATTACAAGAGTTGCATTTTCTAGTGAAACAGAAATTGCCTTATCGTATTCTTTTTTATAAACAACGGCTTCCTTTTCCAAATCCTCAGCGATTAAAGAAAGAACATCATCAACTTCTGAACTGGTTATTTTACTAACCTGCAACTTTACCAAATCAAGAAGATTCTTCGGCAAGGCTGTTTTATAGACACCTTTTTGTAAAGTTCGGAGTTCTTCTTTTTGAAAAGACTTGTTAACAAGCGCCCATACATCTTTAGTAAATGCTGGATATTTTGAAAGGTTTATTCCAACCAAAAGATTATCAGAACTACGCAATTTTATAGACCGTTTCGGATTCTTCCTCTTATGAAAATCAGTTTCAAGAAAGTCCATAAAGTACTTGGCGACTTCTTTTACAAAAGCCAAGTTTCCAACCTCTTTATTTGAGTCGGTTTTGTCTGTTTCCATGCTCCTACTATTCTAACACGTTTATACATTTTTACTACCCATGCATGTTTAACAAACAAAGTCTAAAACTTTCTGTTTTTAGGCTTCATTATTATTAAATTAGTATTTCACTATTTTACGTTCAACTTAAGCATTCTCTTTCTCAACGCATCATTTCCCCCCTCAAGAATTCTGATAATATCATCTCTTCTTTTCTGGTTTTCAATAGCGCCTGTGAGATATGAAAAGTCGTATTTTCCACCACTGGCACGTTCAATGTTAGACACGAGTATTTCTTCCGAATCCGAACAAACAACGAGGCTGGCATTATGAGTTACTGCGATTATTTGTCTTTCTTTTTTCTCAGCTTTTATGAAGTTTACTAAGTCAGTCGCAACACCACCTACGTCCAAATCATCTTCTGGCTGATCTATCAAAATTGGATATTTTTCGTCGTCAAACCTAAAAATAAGTTCAAGCAGCGCAATAGCTTTTTGTCCCCCCGTCATGTCTTTAAAACATGTTTCCCCACCTTGTGTTTTAACTGAATTCAAATAATCTATTTCAAATCTATTTTTAAGCAGTTGTGAAATAACACCAGCAACATCATTGGCGTCAACCTTAATCTTTATCTTCCCGTCAATAAGTCCGTTGACAATCAACTTGATTGCTTCACCTGATGGTTTTTCAGGTGAATCACTAAACAGATTCTTGATGACCTCATCTGATTTTATTACCGACTCAGTATCTCTTGTGTTGATGTTTTTTTCAACAAAACTTTTTAGTTGCGGTATGTTATATTTAGCGACAATTTCCACCTTTAGAAATGAAAATTTCTCGTCAAAACTAATAGTGTTATAGATTAAAGCCTGATGTGATTCAAAATCGTTATATGCACCAACAAGAATATCTATTGTTTCCGCTTTTTCTTCTAGCGCCTTTTTTCGCCTTTCTTTAAGTTCAATAACTTTTTCTTGAACACTTTTAAGTTGAGATAGTTCTTTGGTTAAATCGTCAAGTGCCTTACTTTTTTTAACTTTTTCTTCCAATCCTTTTACGAGTTCTTCCTGAGACGAAAGCTTTTTGTTTAGTTCTTCAATTTGCTTATTTATCTTAGCTATCTCCTCCGCGACAAGAGTCTTGAGAGTGTTTTCACTTTGTTTGTTGATTTCTTTTCTGATTGTTTCTTGCAACCCCAAAGAGAGAAGGTTGAACTCCTTGCTGGAAATAAAAATGTTCGCACCATCTTTACTCAAAGCACTTAATATCTCTTTATCTTGAGATAAAATATTTATTGTTTTTTTGTAATCCGAAACCAATTTTTGCCCATCAGAATATGAAACGACTTCCTCGTTTGTTATTTCGGTAGAAGCAATCTTTTGGTATTCTTTTATTTGCTCATTTTTCTTTTTGATTTCGTTATTTATTTCAGTTTCTGCCCCCTGTTTCTTTAATGCAGCTTCTGTCTCTTTTTCTGTGTTATCAGCAAACAAAAGCTTTTGAACGCATTCTTCTATTTTAATTTTATTTTTTGCTACAAAACTTTCAAAGGATTGGATGGCATTTGAAAATCTTGCATTCTTTTTTAACAATGAAGTAAGAAAATCATCCCTCTTTGAAGTATTCGTACCGTCATCGTAAGCAAGAGAACTTAAATAGTTCTGTGGTATGTAAAAAATACTTTTTGGACTTTCCTCGGTTCCACTGTTCGTATTTCCATCTCTCCATGACACGTTAAACTTATTCAGTGGATATGGCGCTTTTCCGTCATTCTCAGCGAATTGTTTTTTGTCTATACTGTTTGCTATGTTTTTTAGCAAAGTTGATTTTCCGGCACCCCTAACCCCAATGATAGAATTTAGACTTTTATTAAAAAAGATTTTACATTCATCACCCGACACACGAGTATAAGTGATATAGTCTATCACCACTCTATCTGGTTTTGAGTCATCAGGATTTCTTTCTTGAATTTTTACACGTTCTTCTGGCTCGTAAAGAGTTTGTTTCAGTCCTTCAAACGTAACATCTGCTTTAGCCCAAGTAAAATCAACACCAATTTTGCTTTTCTCGTGAGAATCTGAACATAAGAAAACTGGCTTCTGAACAGCGCCTTCATATCGAGACGCCTTTAAGAAAAAGTCGGTATCACCATTCTTTCCAAACAGCGCATCTGTTTTACTATCAATCGTCATTGCAAGATTATTCCCCCTCCCCTCATCTTCCCTAGAAGGACGAAAGCTTCCATATCCTCGGGGACACGCCACAAATATATAATCCTCAAGATGTTGTATGTCCTTATCTTCATCCAAGGCCTTTTTCAACGTATCAAAAGAAATTGACGTTTCTTTAATTTCAGCTGGTGTTAAGTTTTTACAATATTTATCGTCTATTGTTTTTAGTCGACCCAAGAAGTCCTCTATTTTCCCTTTCGAAATTTTGTCTGAAAAAATAACATGAACATTTATCTCTTCTTTATCTTTATTTGGCGGCTGGGTTCTAAACTCAAGGTTTGGAAATACCCTTATTCCTTCATTTTCCAATTTTTCCTTAATCTCAGTTAAATCTTCATCAGCAAAACGAAAATAGTTTGTTAAACCAATAGCCGTCAGACCTTTGTCTTTAACTTCTTTTACAAAATCCTCTATGGAACAAGTTCCATATTCATTTGCCAGAAATGTCTTCGGAGAATGTACGTGAAGGTCCCATTTCCTCCATTCAGACCCACGTCTATTTTCATTTTCGTTGATTGTATCAATCATATCTACAGAGTACATTTTTGTTTTTGATATGGCAAACAATCATAAATCCATTTCCACGTTATTCCATATTCATCTCCAGACCCAAAACAGCCCGAAAACAAAAAATGTCCCTATGTGGACAACATGAGGCCTTGTTTTTTTATTTGTTTTGCCGTTCTTGTGAGAAGGTTCTATTGGAAATGTGGTTTTCCTTATATTTTGCGAAAAATGTCCTCAAAATGGGTTTTTGTAACTCTCAACCATTACCAAGTTTGTGTAATCATAAGGCTTGAACAGACATCCGATGGCAACAAAGAGGTTCTAACGTCATTCATTAATCTCCACCAAAATTTATACAAAAATTCCGGCTCGCAAGCCGGTATTTTTGTCTGTAAATTTTCGGCGGAGATGGAGAAACTGAACTGCTTCAGTTTCGTGGGGAATCGAAAGTCGGAGCCATGCCCGCGCACGGGCAGGCGAGACGGGGTCGCGGAAAATTTTTGTCGCAACAAAAATTTATCCGTGACCGACCCCCCCATCTCCACAGATATAGAAGTAGATAGAAATATATGGAAGAATAAAAAATACCTCAAATTTGAGGTATTTTTGTTATGTCAACACTATTAATATAAAAGGATGCGAATATAAATCCGCATCCTTGGTTGTCGCCGTAACCTTATTATAACAAAAAGTTAGTAATACTGAGAAGAATTTCACGGTAAACGTACAAAACAGCTGATTGAATCGCTTCTTTTTCAGTATCGTAGTAGGTTACACGCTCACGATGGACCAGACATCCATCTGGACCCACATAAAAATAAGGTTCCAAACAAATATCAATCTCAGTACCATAAAATGGATTAGCTACCAAAACAAGCCATTGTATTGGTGTTTGGTAACGAAGACAAGATACCTCTGGTGGTTTAAACATTTTCTTCTCCTAAAATATAAAATAACAGTTAAAAAAGAGCTATAAAAGCTGTGTGTATTATATACCACTTGATTATTTTTGTCAAGTATTTTTCAGAGAGGTTCTAACCTCTTCTCCAAATCTCACCTAGACACCCTTTGTATTCAATGTTTTCACAAACTCCGTCATCGCTTGTAAATACTGAGCATTCTCGATTTCGCACAAAGAGGTTCTAACGTCATTCATTAATCTCCACCAAAATTTACACAAAAATTCCGGCTCGCAAGCCGGCATTTTTGTTTGTAAATTTTCGGCGGAGATGGAGGAAGACAACTGCTTGTCTTCCGTGGGGAATCGAAAGTCGGAGGCATGTTTTATCTTTCGCAAAAGATAAAACAGCCGAGACGGGGTCGCGGAAAATTTTTGTCGCAACAAAAATTTATCCGTGACCGATCCCCCATCGTGACAGCGTGCGAAGCACACAATTTCCCATTCGTCATCCGTCAAAAATTATTACAACACAAATTTCAAAAAAGAATCGTACCTGACCCCATTCCCTATAGTTCCCTGATATAGAAGTAGATAGAACTATATGGAAATATAAAAATGGCTTGAAAACAAGCTATTTTTATGTGTGAACTGAAAAAACAACATATTATTGACATAATTGCAAAGTTAGTATATTATGAATACCGGAATCGAAGGTGTTTGAAAAAGATGATATTTTTCGATTCAAAAAGGGTGTTGCGCGAAGCAACACTTTCCGTTTCGAAACGCGAAGTTCCGAAATAATGAAAATTTTCGGCGCGATGCCGAAGGAGATAAATATGTCAGTTACTATCGTTCGTGGACGATCTGTCGTCGAAGAAAAACCATGGTTAATGAGTTATATACGCTTGTACGACTATTACGAAGCGGAGATTGTTGTTTCAAGGAGTTTTCCATGGGACAGGGTTGCTAATTTCAGTTGTCTGAACAACAACGACCGCATTTATCTTTTTACTGACAAAGGAGAAGAACTCGGTTGGGCGGGATTCAAGCACTGGTGGGAAATGAGATTTCCGTGGTATCATAAATTTCCTGCTCACGGATATATTCTTCCCGACCTTGTGGGATGCGACAACCGGATCGAACTTCTTGTCGCCGCTCACAAAATCGATTTGATAGATTTCAATGATTTGCTCAATTCGCTTGATGATCGGGCGTATGAAGCGGTCTTCGCTCTTCACATAGCGCCGGATGATAGCCCAAAAAAATATATTCTTTATCGTCCGCCGAAAAAGTATAAAAGTTTCGAACACTGGCGTGATTCAATGTTTGAAGAAAAAGAACAACGAATCGTTCAAGTAGACAAAGAAGATTTGTCCGCAATTCGCACATTTTTTCAAGAAGAATAACCCTTACCGCCACCCCAAAACATCGGGGCGGTTCCTATACTAAAAGCATACCATCTTCATGGTATGCTTTTTCTGTGGGCGGCCATCACTTGGGGCGTTAAGCTTTTGGCTTCGCAAAAAACCTATGGTCCCGCAAAATATCCTTTAAGATGCGAATATCTTGTTTTTTGTTTCAGTAACGGAAGCAAAAGTATGTCTTATTCATAGAATGAATAAAAAATATTTCGGAAACGAGATGTTTTTGCGTGTAAAAAGGAAAAACTATGCATTACTATTGACATGAAATCAATAATGGTGTATTATCTCCTCGGAATAATCCTCATTGAAATCAACCCGCCGAAGGAGAACACGATGAAAAACCGACCAAATCTGACTCACGAAGAACTCCGCGAGTATCTGCTCGCCTTCTTCTGTTATTCCATACGCGAAATGGAAAAAATAATTTCTTCTCTCTGTAAAGAAGGGAAAGAAACCAAACTATCAAGCGAAATACCGATTCCGTTATTTCAGTTTATGGCGGATACCGTTGCCAAGCACATGCTCACGGGAAACGAAGATGCGCCGGTAATATTACCAGAAGATCGCGACGGACTCGTCAAAACTTTTTATCAATGCATGAATATAAAAGCGGAAATGCTGGATGAAGAAGAGAAAAAATATCTTGAAGCCGTTATTGATCAATTTTTAGAAAAAGAAAT
>Ga0172379_10005513_pt1 | contig 17654 bp, 20 predicted proteins | sample GrowelOW334metaG_FD_119756 | JGI IMG/M metagenome (GOLD analysis project Ga0172379, IMG submission 119756) | Groundwater microbial communities from an aquifer near a municipal landfill in Southern Ontario, Canada - Groundwater well OW334 metaG | ecosystem: Environmental > Aquatic > Deep... | reverse complement strand
CCACATTGCAGACAATGTTTTTTTTAGAGTATTCACTGGCAGTGAATGTAGCGCATCGCTTTGCCGAGTACAAGGGCAAAAACCGTCGATTCTACCAACCGCTTAAAAGTACACTACCCTCATTGTCACACTCCACCCCTGTAATTTAGCCACAAAAAAGGAGAGGTATTACCCTCTCCAAAACACTTACTTCACAATGTCAGTCAGATCGCCAGGATCCTTGAAGTCGCCCCGGGTGATCTGGTATGCGGAAACAGGATAGCCTACACCTTCGCGCCGTCGCCAGAAAATGAATGAATTGCCGTTCGGCGATAGGATGAAGTCAGGGCGCACTATACGTACACATTTCTCCATCACCATCACTGTCTCCTCGCGAACAGCGAAGCCCTGCTCGTTCATGCCAAAGCTAATCTTTTGCTGGGCGTAGGTGATAGCGAATCCGCTGTTACGCATGCCTATGATCCACTCGAGATCGGCCTCAATATCAGCCATGACCATGGGTACAATCACCCCATCCCATTCGGCATACGTCGGAGCCATACCCATCTCGATCATTTCGATCTCGGCCAGGAGATCCATCCCTTGCAGCTCTTCAGAATTGCCGCGGGTCAAGTAGACCTTATCCCCGTTTTCCGTTTCTACTTCGACAACAACCTTGTCGTCATCTTGTCCGTAGCGATAGAACCGGACATCCTTGAGTCGGAACTCAGGCCAAGCCGCCCGTTTTACCTTCTCGCCCTTGGTTTTCCAGCTCAAGAGCTCCTTGAGCTGGGAGAGCATATAAACCGATCCTGGCCCACCGCACGGCGGGTTGTCCAGGCGCACCTTCCACTCGGCCATCTTGGCCAGAAGGTGCTCGTAAACCGTCGTTGCATAGGAACGTAGTGTTTCAGGATCGAAAAAGGCCAAACCGGCACGCCAACCCAGTTGCGAGGCAAGAAATGCTATCTGCCCCCGCCCGGCGCTGCTTCCAGCCTTCCAATCAGCGGGGTTCAATCTCGCTTGCTTCTCGCTTACATCCAAACACCCCAAAATCGTTGTTAACCCGATTCCATTTGACATTTAATTTCTCCTTTGAAACTGTTATTTTTGGAAACGTGCAAAAACTAAATACCCCATAACTATATCATACTTTTCCCAAATATCAACTTTCTAGCCACAAAAAAGGAGGGGTTTTACCCCCTCCAAAAGTCCTACTTCACGATGTCTTCCAGGTTCCCAGGGTCAACAAAATGATCCCGGGTAAACTGGAACATGGAAATGAGGTAACTATCCCCATCCTTCGAAGCACGTCGGCGCCAAAAACGAAATGGCTCGCCATTCAAGGACAGGATAAACGGTTCGGGCTGGCGAGGAGGCTTAATACTCCTCAATGAACCCAAAACCGTCTCTTCCCGGACAGCGAACCCCAGCTCATTCATGCCGAACTCAATTTCCTGCTCGGCATAAACGATTACATTCCCTTGATTGGCCAGACCAAGGATCCACTCGAGATTGGTCTTGATCTTGGCCATAACACAAGGCACGACAACCCCTTTGTACTTCGGGAAACTCTCAGGCTTCATAGAATCTTCAGTCTCCAGAATTGCCTCCAGCAGAGCCATTCCCTCAAGGGAAGTTCCGGTATTATCCGGCATCAGATAGACCGTATCGCCGTTTTCGGTTTTTACAGTCACCACCAGATCTCTCTCACCGGGGCCAAACCGGAAAAATTCAGCGTCACTCAGCTTGAATTCCGGCCAGGCTACCCCTCGCTGATATCGTTTGCCTCTCTCGACCCATTTCAACAGCTCTTTTAGCTGTGAAATCATATAGACGGCCGTAAAGCCGAGGTTAGGCGGCGGAGCAATCCGCATATTCCACTCTTTCATTTTTGCCAATACATTCTCATGAATAGCGGTGGCATAGCTACGAAGAGACTTCGAGCCAAACAAGGCCAAGCCCTGCCGCCAACCAACCTGCTTCGCGGCAAATAATTTCTGCTCGTCGCAAGCATTTGTTCCTGCCTGCCAGCCCTCCGGCTCCAATCCCATTTCCTTCTCACCGGCCCGCAGACAATCCAAAATCGTAGGTAGACCCAATCCAGTCGACATGATATTTCTCCTCTTCTTTTTGAATTTTGAAAGAACTATCAGCCCATATAATATCACGACCTACCCAAAACTGTCAAAAAACCCTCTCCCTGAACCCAACTGCCTCAGCCACGTGCACAGCCTGGATTTCTCCACTCCCCTCCAAATCGGCCACCGTCCGTGCCACCCTCAAAATCCGAAAATATGCTCTGGTCGAAAACGAATACTTTTCCATCGACAAACGCAGTATTCTTTCTCCCTCCATGTCAAGTTTGCAAAACTCCTTTATTTGTTTATTTTTCAGCCTGGCATTACAAAAAATTCCCAATTTTTGCAATCTTTTACTCTGTATTTCTCTTGCCTTCATCACCCGTTCTCTCACTATTTTTGAGCTCTCGCCACCGATTTTTTCATCCATTATTTTTCCCACCTCCACTGCCGGCACACTTACCTGCAGATCCACCCGGTCCAGTATCGGCCCACTAATCCGCCTTTTATACTTCTCTATATCCCGCACGGTACATTTACATTCCACGCTCGGATGACCCAAAAACCCGCACGGGCAAGGGTTTACCGCCGCCACCAGTTGAAACGAAGCCGGATACACTACCCGGCTCATGGCTCGGGAAATCTCCACTTTCCCATCCTCCATCGGCTGTCTCATTGCCTCCAGCACACCTCGCGGAAACTCCGCCATCTCATCCAAAAACAACACTCCCAAGTGCGCAAGACTCACCTCTCCGGGCACGGGATGACTTCCGCCACCGATCAACCCGGCCAAACTGGTCGAGTGGTGCGGTGCTCGGAAAGGTCTTCTGCGCACAATCGCCTCCCCCGGTTGTATTAACCCGGCGGCAGAATAAATCCTGGTTACTTCCAGACTTTCTTCCTCACTCATCACCGGCAATATCCCCGGCAAAGCTCGTGACAACATTGTTTTTCCCGACCCCGGCGGCCCACTCATCAAAAGATTGTGTCCTCCCGCCGCCGCAATTGTCAAAGCCCTTTTGGCTGTTTCCTGACCCACAATCTCGGCCATATCAAAATCACAATCCGCATTCTCAATCAAATTTCCAATATCAATCGGAGCCAGTGGCTCGATCCCTTTATTATTTATCAAATACTCCACCAATTCTTTCAAGCTCCTCACCGGCATCACCGTCAACCCCGTCACCACCGCCGCCTCATTGGCGGACAGTATTGGTACAAAAATCCTTTTTTCACCGTTTCTCTTGGCAAAAAGTGCCACCAGCAAAGTTCCTTTTGTATGTCTCACACTTCCGTCAAGTGATAGTTCTCCGTAAAATATTCCTCTCAAATCCGCTTCCATCTCTTCGCCAGCGCTCAGTATTCCTATTGCAATGGCCAAATCATACGCCGAGCCTTCTTTGGGTACATCGGCCGGAGCCAAATTCACCGTAATCTTTTTCTGAGGAAAACCAAATCCGCTATTCACCATCGCGGTTCTCACTCGCTCCCGAGCCTCAGCCACTGCTTTGTCCGGCAACCCTACAATATTAAACCCGGGGAAACCTCTATCGGCTACATCTACCTCCACCTCCACTCTAAAACTTTCCAAGCCCACACTGGCTACACTCATTACTCTAGCAAGCATTTATTCCAGTATATCTTTGAAACCACCAAATAATCCAACATCTTTGTCATCAAACACTTCTTTCATTCGCCCTTGCTCCTTTGTCATTCCCGCGCAGGCGGGAATCTATATCGATAAACGCCATCGTCATTGCGCGTTCCATGTCATTGCGAGGATGTACTCAGCCGTGGCAATCCCACTTCACCAAACACCTCTGTCATTCCCGCGAAGGCGGGAATCCACAAAAATTTACCTCTATTTATTTTGTGCAACATGACCCTTGCGGATGTTCCTTCAAAAGGAACTCCGCAAAAAGGTCGTGCAGAAAAAACCAAACCATTCTCATCGAGTCGAGTCTGTTGTCCTTCATGCGACGCTTCTATAAAATAATTTGAGACTAGGCCGTAGCCTAATCCTTTTGAGAAAAGATTTCGCAAAGAGCGCAAAGCCTACTCCACCAAGACTAATCAACCATTCTCATCGAGTTGAGTCCGTTGTCCTTCATGCGACGCTTCGCAGGTGTAAATTGCTTGGCTTTTTGTATTCAAAAAAATTTACACCGAGAATCGAGATAATCGACTCCCGCAGGAGGAGTCGAATTAACGGTCGCCAGTGAAGGATGACGGGCGAAACACTCGATGAGAAATAATAATTTACACCACCGCACAATATTTTCCCTCGCTCTCCTCCACCATTCCCATCAAACCCAAATACGCCAACTCCGCCATCAACTCCGTCACCGAAATATTTAGTATCCGAACCATCTCATCGGTCGTTCTCGGACCACTTTGTAATAGCGCTATCACCTTACTGTCATTTTTTCCTCCGAAATTCATTTTCATCTGTCCTTTCTCCATTCCCAGTGCCTCATATAAATCATTCACGCTCAAGGCCATCTCGGCCTTTCCATTTTTAATGAGCGAATTTACTCCCTCTGCCACTTTCACCCCCACCTGTCCGGGCAGTGCCAACACTTTCTTTCCCATCTCTCTCCCGAGCCGAGCCGTGATCATGCTCCCGGAACTCACCGCTCCTTCCACCACCCAAATCACATCGGACAACCCAACCACAATCCTATTCCGCGCCGGAAATGTCCACCTGTCTGCCGGCACAGCGTCAGGGTACTCGGACACTATCAATCCATCTCCTTCTAATATTTTCCGATACAATTTTTCATCCATACCGGCCACCTGTCTATCTATTCCCCACCCCAGCACGGCAATTGTTTTTCCACCGCTATCCACACAGGTTTTATGTGCCGCCTGATCGACTCCATACATAAATCCGGACACGATCTCTACCCCGCGTCCCGCCATAAGCTCCACCCATTTTTCTATTATTCTTTTTCCATAGTCACTCATTCTCCTACTCCCCACCACTGCCAGTTTCGGCAAAGTGTCAAACAGCAAATCAATATTTCCTTTATAGTACAAATTTTTCAATCTCGGTCTTATTTTCTTCAATCTATCCGGCCAAAGTTTTTTCTCCAACTCCATACCTCTATTATGACAATCATTTACTCTCCTTGTCATTGCGAGTCCCGCCTTGGTGGAACGTGGCAATCTCAGACCACTCGTTACATGTTTGTCTCATCCACTGACAAAGAAAGCTGTGTCGGTTAAAATCAAGGCCATGTCAAAAACAGAGAATGACTCCATGTCCAGAAGGGAATTCTTGAATCTGACCAAACTTGCACTTGGAGCAGGTGCACTAGGATACGTACCCGAATGGCTCAGAAGAACCATCCCCTACATCGCCTCAGGTGACAGAAACTCAAACAAAGTAGCCATAACCATCGACGACGGTTGGTATCCGGACAAGGTTGAGCAGGCCATGGCATATCTTTCGGGCGTACCCGCTTCCTTTTTTATTGTCGGCACGGTCATGCAGGCCAGCCCAGATCTATACAGAAGCGCCATAGACAGCGGGGTAGAGATCCACAATCACACCTGGGATCATCGGTATCTTAACGCCGAAGGAGTAAACGTCAACGATGAAATTGTCGGCTGGGAAAATGCCTACCTGAAGCTGGACAGAGGTGTCTACAAAAACAAAGTCCTCAGAGCCCCGGCAAACGAAGGAATCAACGATCCGGATGTTTATGGCGCTCTTGATTATCACGGCTATTCTGCTCTACTAGGCTGGACCTATGGCAGCCCCGGAGTCTACAGCCGTTACACCAGTACCGACGTAGTCAACTTTGTATTACCCAAACTCCTGGGAGGAGACATCATTCTTATGCACTTTACTCCGGCAGATATCGAGGCGCTACCGGAAATAGTCAAGGGAATAAAAGACAAAGGACTCGAGCCGGTCGGCCTCACCGGTCTGCCCGGAATTCCCATTTACATTGATACCAGAAGGAGCACTCCCAGATATTTGCCAAGATAGGGCTATAATAGAACCTAGTGATCATCGAGTATTCAAACGCACCTGCCTCTCGACACAATTCTCCTCTTGGAGGGTTGGCTTTTGCCGTTTCCGGTTTGGTTTTTCTCATTGTTCCTATTGCTCTTATGGTCATCGGCTACTACTCCGGCCGTCCCACCGGCACTCTACTTTCACCCCTTCCCCAATCGATATTAAGCGAAGACACTCCCACTCCAACCCGGCCAATCACAGAGAATCTTCCCTTGATTGCCTCGGATAATACTTCCACCGATTCTGCCGTCACCACCGTCTCCAACTCAAACAGTTCAGACGGCACGGCCACACTCAAAGCCGGCGCCACCGAAGTCAAAATAGAAAGTAACAAAATAAACTCCAACAGCCAAATTCTCATCATCCCCAAATCCCAAGATAGTTCGGTCTATTTCGTCAAATCCAAAGACACCGATTTTTTCATTCTCGGCTCAGACAAAGCCTCAAATCAAGATCGTCTCATTGACTATCAGATCGTCAATCCTTAGAATGGCTCTATGCGCCCTATCATAGACCGATTCTCCACCAACATCCTGCGTTTCCTCCCCGCCTTTCTGGTCTTTGTCATTCCACTATTTTTTCTCACCATCACTCCCGACTTTTTTACCTTCAACAAACAATACCTCGTCTTCGCCATCGCCTCGATAGCTCTGATTTTTTTCTGTTTCCGTTTGGTTACCCGCGGCCAGTTTCAACTTTCTCTTTCTCCTTCGCTTCTTCCTTTAGCTCTCTTCGCTCTTGTTTTTCTTGCCTCCACTCTTTTCAAACACCCCATCCCCCGCATTGCCCTGCTAAATTCCGTCCCCTTTGTCATTTCGTTATTTTTTATCTTTCTCACCACCACCTCCACTCAGAAAAATGACCGCGCCATCAAAAGTATTATCATCGCCGCTATTTCCTCGGCTACTCTGCTCAGTCTCTTTTCACTCCTCAAACATTTCGGCGTCATCGATGCCCTGCCACTGCCGCTTTGGGCCAAAGCCAAGTACTTCAATCCGGCCGGCAGTCCTTATCACTTTCTCACCTTCGCCGTTCCGGTTATTGTCTCAACCATCGGCTACGGAGTCATTTCCCGCAACTGGCTCATCAAGCCCCTGGTTCTGGCATCCGCCATTATCATCGCCGCTGGCTCGATTTTCTCCCTCAAACTGCTTCTCACCACCCCCGACCAACAAGGACTTGCTCTCCTCCCGTATTCTTCCGGTTGGTCGATCGCCGTCGATACTCTCAAAACTCCCAAAACTGCCTTTCTTGGCACCGGCCCGGACACTTTCAATCTGGTTTTCACCAAGCTCCGTCCCACGGAGCTCAATCGGAATTCCCGCCTCTGGAACCTACGTTTCCAAAACTCAAGTAGCGAGTTTCTTACTCTCCTTACCGTCTCAGGGGTTCTCGGACTGATCTTTTTTTCACTCTCCTATCTTCGTTCTCTCAAAGCGCTTCTTAGTACTCGCTATTTTTCCGATCCGGAAACAAGCTTTCTTGCACTGGGTATCACTTCTGTCCTACTTTCCTTCACTCTCCTGCCCGGCAGTATTCCTTTGTCAATTCTCGGCGTTTCTCTTCTCATCGCCGCCACCATCAAACTCAAACTCGAAAATCATAAATCCACAAGAGCTATTCAGATCAATCTTTCAGCCAAAAATCTATCCCCTCAGGCGTCATACCAAGACATCACCGAGAAAAATACTCTACCTCAACTCCCACTCATTCCCTGGCTCCTCACCCTCATATCCTTTATCCTGATTGGAATCTTTTGGAATTTTTCCTCCAAAGTCTACACCGCCAATCTTGCGATCTTTGAAGCGGCACAGAATATCAAAGACAATCCCCTCAAGGCTTTCAACAAACAAGTAGAGGCAGTCAAGATCGACCCTGCCAATCCGTATCTCCACCTCAATCTGTCCCAAACATATTTTTCTGTCGCCAACTCCTATCTTTCCCAAAAAGACATCACCGACGAAAACAAAAAGCGAGCTTTGGAGTTTGCCAATCAAGCCGTCAACGAAGCCAAGACAGCCGCCAACCTCAACTCTCAAGACGTCACCGTCTGGGAAAACTTTGCGATCATCTCTCGCCGGCTTACCGAATACAATGTTCAAGGTGCCCCCGACTGGACTCTTGCTACGTACGGCCAGGCAATTGCTCTAGACCCCACCAACCCCTCCCTCAGAGTCCAGCTTGGCACTTTCTATTTTCTACTGGGCGATCTAGATCAGGCAATCAGGATTCTCAATCAGGCCATCGATCTCAAACCTGACTGGAACGTTCCCTATTACAATCTTTCCCTCATCTACAAGACCAAGAAAGACTACCCAAGAGCCCTAGCCTTCGCCAAAGAAGCCCAAAAGTACACCCAAGCAGGTAGTGACGATGCCAAACAAATCGATTCTGAAATCAAAACTCTCGAAGACCTGGCTCCCAAAATCCCCACCCCCTCACCCACACCAAACTCTGGAGTCTCGAACTAATCTGGTTTATAATACCTATCTGAGGGCCTGTAGTTCACCGGTAGAATGTATCCATGGCATGGATGAGAAGAGGGTTCGATTCCCTCCAGGTCCACAATTTCAAATTTATCCCTATCCCTTGTCATTGCGAACGCAGTGAAGCAATCTCACTCCACACCACTCTGTCATTCCCGTGCAGGCCTGCCTGCCGGCAGGCAGGCGGGAATCAATACCGATCTATCCCTTCTTCTCTCTCCGATTTACGCTAAAATACACCCATGGGCCCGTAGCTCACCTGGTAGAGCGCTGCATTCGCATTGCAGAGGTAGTCGGTTCGAGTCCGATCGGGTCCACAAAAATAAATCACTATCATATATTTTCAAAAAACACATGCCTGACAAAATCCTCACTTGCCAAAATTGCCACAATCCTTTTGTTTACTCCGAATACGAACAAAATCTCCATATCAAAGCCGGCAAACAGGCGCCTATCTACTGCCCTATCTGCACCGCCATCAAATCCGCCGAAGCCACCCACCCTCCCAAGCCAAAAAAATAAAGTCGTCTCCAATCATTTTTCCAATCCTTTTCTGCTCTTTTTCACAAAAAAAAGAGGGGCTACAATACCCCTCTCGGACCTCTCACGCAAAAATGAAAAACAACAGAATACAGCACGTTGTAAAAACAAGAACAGTCAGAGCCCCAAGGCATGTAGCGCTAAAGTTATTTTTTCCTGCCTTGCCCATCAGTCTCATTCCGGAGACGTTAATGTTCCCGGGAGAGACGTTGACATGGCCACCGGAAACATTTTGAATTCCCCCGATAGAGATAGATCCACCATCTACATCCATCTCAAACTCAACTACCTTGCCATCCTCCAGAAGATAGTGAGCCCCACAAATACATTCGTACCGTCCGTTCCTGTTTGGCAGGAAATTCCCGCATCCATCAACCACGCACCTCATGAAACACCTCCTCGTGTGATAGTATCAACGTTCTTTACCCCATATTATACAGTCCTTTTCTAAATCAGCCAGACATAGCCACCTCAGACTTGACAAATCACTACTTATAGGATATACTACCCCAAAATCTAGGCGGAAAGGAGGCTGGTGCCATGCACCTGTCTCGAGACAAGATTAAAGACGGGGGCTGAACCCCTCCTTCATAATCTCTCATGTTTCCGCTGTCCCAACCCAAGTTGGGACTTCATTGACACCCCACTCGGGTGTCGAATAGGAGGCTACCAGTAGCTCCGAAATAGACCCTCGATCACCACCAATACGGTGTGTGCGGGGGTCTTTCCCTTTATATAGGCAACTCCAGTTTTTTGTAATTCCCTACCACCGCAATCGACATATTTTCTTTCTTGAATATCAACTCGGCCACTTTTCGCACTTCTTCCATGCTTACTCCATCGATTTTTTTCAATATCTCGTCCGGTGTATGGATTAAACCCTCAAACATCAGATCTTCCAAGGCCGATCCCAACACCTCCTCGGGCACATCAAAGGCAAGAGATAGTCTCCCCCTAAAAGTGTCCTTAGCCACTTTCAGTTCTTCGTCCTTTATCATCCACTGATTTTCCCCTGCCAAGCCACCACAGATGTCTACAATCAGTCCCACAGCCTCGTTCAGTTTACCCTTAGGTAGTCCGGCTCCGATCATCACGTCTCCTACATCCTGATACTGATCAACCCCGGATCGTATCGAGTAAGCCCAGCCTCTCTCCTCCCGCACTTCTTTCATCAACCGAGATAGCCAGCCGTCTCCCAGAATAATATTGGTTAAATCAAGCGCGTAACGCAGTTTATGTGTCAGTTCTATCCCTCTAAAGCCCACAAACACTGCCGCTTGATCCAGTTTGCGCGAAATCAAATTTGTTCTGGGTGTTTTTTGTACCCCCCAATGGTATACATCCTTCTTCGGTGCTTTCCGTTTATCGTCAATAAGGCAAGCCATCTCCTTCTTTATCATCTCCAGCACCGTTTCTTCGTCTCCATAGTCACCCACCACGCCGATTATCACGTTCTCGGCCACAAACCATTTATCAAAATAGCGTCTCAATTCCTCCACCGTCATCTGTTCCAGACTCTCCACCGTCCCTATAATCGGCCGACCCAAACTGGTTTTCCCGTACATCAGTTTCACCATTTCCTCCGCCGCCTTGCTACTCGGTCTGTCCTCGTACATATGTAGCTCCTCCAAGATCGTCCCTCTTTCTTTGTCGAAGTGTTCCTTCGGTAGTAGCGGCTCGGTGATTACCTGTCCCACAATCCTCATGGCTCTTTCCAAATGGGTCTTGTCCATCTTCACCCAAAACCCCATCTCATTTTGCCCAGTATAGGCATTAAATGCTCCTCCTACTTCTTCCACTGCCGTATTTATGTCATACATATGGGGAAACATTCTTGTTCCCTTAAATACAAAATGCTCCAAAAAGTGGGCACTACCGGCCTCAGCGTCACTTTCTTCTCTGGAACCTGTTCCGATCATGGCTCTTACCGTCACGCTTTGACGTGATTCCTTTACCAGTACTACTCGTAATTTTCCTAAGTGAATTACTTTTGGTTCAAATCTCATAGAGCCAATTGTAGCCTATTTTTTCCTCCCTCACCCTGTCATTGCGAACGAAGTGAAGCAATCTCACACCATCACTCATTCCACACCCCCTTACCTTTTGTCATTCCCGCGCAGGCCTGCCTGCCGGCAGGCGGGAATCGACACAAATATTCCCTTTTTCCTATCATTTTTTTACCGTCCAGATTTTCTCTCCATCGGTTACTACCTCAATCGTACCCAGAATATCGGTTCTCATTATCTTCACCCCAACTGCATCTAACCGCATCAAAGTATCCTCAGTCGGATGTCCGTACGAGTTTTTCCTTCCCACCGATATCACCGCTAGTTCCGGGCTCACCGCCTGCAAAAACTCCATCGACGAACTGTATTTAGACCCATGATGAGCCACTTTCAAAACATCGGTTTTCTTTATCACTCCCTCGGCTATAAGTGCCAATTCCTCACTTATTCCCATATCCCCGGTAAACAATCCGGAAAAATTCCCCAGAGTCACTCTTACGACCTGCGAGCAATCATTTTCATTCTCACACCCCTTCTTCTCGCCCACTCCACCTCCGCCACCCCCATAAAGTATCTCAAACCACAAATCTCCATATCGTAATATATCTCCATTTTGAGAATTTATTACTTCTCTTTCTACTTCATAGACCTTCTTAATTTTCTCCAGCGCCCCATTATGATCTCTGTTCCGGTGCGATACAAAGACAGCTTCCAGTCGTCTGTCCCAAAACGGAACGAAATCCGACAAACATTTAAGGATCTTGGCTTCATCCTGTCCGGTGTCTATCAATGCCTGAAAATATCCTCTGATAACAAGTGCTCCATCTCCTTGCCCCACATCACAAAAAACCAATCGCAGTTTTCCGTCCGGCATCTGTACCCAAAGCCAAGTACCAAGCAAAACTACTGTCAGAATCACCCATTTGATGATTACATTCCCCATTCTGTCTACTTTCCAAAAAATCTAATAATCACTATCATCCCATGCGACAGCGCATAAAGAAAAGGCGCCGCGATCTCTCGAAAAGGCAAGGCCAATGCTCCCAGTACCATCACCCCGGGTACCAAAGGTAATACCAACACATTACTCAAAAGGCCAATCAAGTTCACTCGATTAAAATGCCACCAAATTACCGGAGCCGTCGTTAGCATTGTTGAGAAAGTTGTCATCATTCCAATCTTGTCCAAAAATCCTATCAATCTATACTTTTCCGTATCAATCAATCTCATCAACTTCGGATAAATTACCATCAGTCCTACACTCGCCATCATCGAGAGTTGGAAGCTCGCCTTCTCTATAATCTGCGGCTCCACCATTATCATCGCCCATCCGGCCAGCAAGAGAGTCCAACCGGAGACTCCCCGCCTGCCCAGTAGTTCACCCAAATACAAAACGGCCGCCATCACTCCCGCCCTTACCACCGGAGCCTCACCGCCGGCCAACAGCACATACCCAAGCATTACTCCCAGCGTGATCATGGTCGCCACAGACCGCCTAAAAGCCCAGAACAGTCCGCTCATCACCGCCCCTGCCACCAGCATCACGTTGTAACCGGAAGCCACCACAATATGAATTGTCCCGCTGTCCACCATCTGCTGATAAAACCCTCGCGACAAGCCCATCTTGTCTCCCGTCACCATCCCCGCCACCAAGCCTGCTTCGTCGTAAGGCAAAATAGACTGGTAAATCTCCCTGATTTTTTCACGAAAAGCAGGGAAAAAACCGGTAACGCTCTCCTCACCACCCCCTCCGTTTAGTTTTTTCTCGGAATCGTCTATTATCGCGTCAAGTAGCCTTATTCGGCCAAAAAATAGGTCTATCACTCCTCTTTGTGTCCTGCCAATTACACTTATTTTTTGTCTTTGTGAAAACAAACATTTTCCTTCTGTTTCAAACCAAAACTCACCCATGTCGACTTTACAGTTTGAGCCAGTTTGAGATATATTGTCTATGTTCCCTGTGACTCTTACCTTTACATCCGTTTTGTATTTATAGGCATCCATCTGCGGCATCGCCAATCTCATCTCTAACAAAATCAGTAATACCACTACCCGGAAAAGCCATGTCTTCTTTTTCATCTCAATAGACAGTAATACTCTCCCTGATCCCCTCCAATATAGATTTTGTCAGCACTCCTTTTTCTACCAGATCATCGACTTTTACATACGGTCTATTGTCGATAATTGCTTTTGCTCTAACACTTCCGATACCCGTAAGGGTATCCAATTCACTTTCGGTGGCGCTATTAATATTTATCATTCCTCCTTCATTTTTGATCTCAGAATACCCTACGCCGGTACCACTATCTCCTTGTATTGGAACGTAGATTTTTTGCCCGTCTCTTACCGGCTGGGCCAGGTTGATCGCTTTCGCGATTATCTCCCTGTCGGCAGACCCGGATAGACCTCCGGCAGCTAGTAGTGCATCTTTCATCCGCGAGCCATCTCTTATTTCATACACCCCCGGTATTTCTACACCCCCTTCTACATCCACCAATATCGTTTCTCCTTTTTCTCCACTCATTGTCTCTTCATTCTTTATATACTCCACCTGAACCTGACTGCTTTCCTTAATACCTCTAAAAAGCCCCACAAAGATAAACACTGCTCCGATGAGCACAGCGCCTTCCATCAGCCGTTTACGAGGTATTTCTCTTAGACCCATTCCGTTCATATACTCTAATTACTCATCATACACCAGAATTTATATACAGAATTTATGTAACTTTTCATGCAGGAAATTAATACCCTGGAATAATATGTGTTTTTCGTTCTCCGCCCCATAGTACACTCAAACTTCCCCTCGTATCAATATCCTAAAAGATAAATGAGTTATTGTGCTCAGGCGCAATTTTTCAATCATATCAAGGACGCGAGTGATAATTACGAAACAATCTATATCACCTATTTCCGCAGACGACATTCAGTTCTCCGCATATTCACGCATAGTTTATCCTCTCACCAATAGGCTTAGATTATCCCTTTTCACTTCATCAATATAAGCTTTCTTTATCGATTGCAATTATCAGAGTCAACCAAACAAGTAATTCAAGGCATATTCACGATCGATCATTTTCTAGTATTATTAAGGTATGAAAGGCGAATCCCCGCTCCATACCACCTACCTCATGCTCTCGGTTATCTTCGCTTATCTTTGGTCATCCAGTCCGGTCCTCTCAAGATACAACCTTCAGCTTACCGGAGCCCTTACATTGCTCTATTTTGTCTTCAAAATGTATCACACGACCAAACGATCAAGGATCAATACCGGGATCTTTTCTACCCTTATTCTGACAGTCATTTCACTTTTACTGATATTTTCCACAGGCTCCATCCAATCTCCATTATTCTTTCTGGTGGACTTTTTGCTTTTTGCCTTGGCTCTCCTATTCGGATCCTTTCAAGCAGGAGCAGTGGCCGTGCTCATCATTTCTTTTTTCTCCTGGCAAAATCGTACCGACTTCACTCCGGAAGTCCTCATTGGCCTCGGCCAGATTATCTTTGTTACTCCCCTAGCCATTATCTTCGGCAAAACCTACCTCGCCAATCTTGAGTCGGGTGGCAAAATCAAGATCCTTCGCGAAGTCATCGAGGCGGAAGAAGCGGACTCCCTCCTCTGGATCTCCACTTCAGCCAAACCTACCCTCTCCACCATCCTTAACTCGGTCTCCGACCTGGTCATCTTCCTAAACTCCAAAGGGAGCAATGTCACCGCCATTCCCTCAGGTCTCATCGACAAACTAAAAATCATTCAAAAAGATCTTATTACCCTTTATACCTCAACTTCTTCTTTTGAGGAGTCAATTAAAGGCACAGCCGATAACATCGATCTGGAATCAGAAAAATGACACATCTCTTCGGGTTATCTCAGCCCTCTCCGGCACAAAAGCCAACTATATCAACTCTCCGGAGAAGACCATATCATTGTCAATCAAACATCTGTCAACCAAGCCCATCTCACTCATCCAAATACCCAAATATATCCCATTTTTTGGCAAAATCAAAGTGTTTCTACCTCATATTATCTGCTATTGTATTTTATTTTTTCACGGCCTCCGTTTCATTGGCGGACGAGCTCGACTCTTCCTCTTTCAGAATCGACATGAGCACCGTCAACATCGGAGGTGGCCAGCTCAGATCCCCTTCCTACGAGCTCAACTCCACCCTCGGCCAAACAGCCCAAGGTCAATTCGGTCTGACCGGCTTCATAGTCAAGGCCGGTTTCCAGTACATTCATCCTCTGACCCCTTTTTCATTCACCATCTCCAATCTTGATATCAATTTCGGCAGTCTCGTTCCTGGGACTCCCTCCACCGCCACCACCACTCTTACCGTCACCACCGGTTCCGCTTTCGGCTACGCCGTCAAGACAGTCGCCGATCACGCTCTCAGAGTCATCAATGGCTCTACCACCATCCCCAATACTTCCTGCGATCTGGCCTCGCCCTGCACCATAATCGATGCCACCGCCTGGACAGACAACGCTCGCTACGGCTTCGGTTACAACATGTCCGGTTCGGATGTTGATACTGCCGATTTTGTCGACTCCACCTATTACCGCCCCTTCCCCATGCAAGGAGTTGACTCTCCCTCCACCGTCATGTCCCGATCCGGGGTGGCTACCAACTCGGCCGCCGTTGCCACCTACAAAGTCAACATCTCCGGTGCTCAAGCCGCCGGCACTTACCAAAACAATATCCAATACATTGCCATTCCCTCTTTTTAATCACATGATCATGAATCCACTGAAAAATAAAACCATTGTCATTCCCGATCCAATCGGGAATCTATACAGAAAAATCATTATTATCTTCTTACTTTTTTTGTTTTTTCCTCTCTTTCCCCAAAGCGCTCAAGCCGCGGGCATCGGCCTTTCAATAAATCCTCTTTTGGTAAAAATCGTCATTCGTCCGGGCAAAACCATTACTCACGTCTTCAATATCGCCAATCTTTCCGGAGATGATCAGACCCTGATCGCCCGGCTTATCCCCTTCACCTCCTCCGATGATCTGGGTAACCCCAACATCGACCCTCGCTCCACCGCTCCCTGGCTTGGATATTTTTCGCTCGCCAATTCTCTGATCCGGCTCGGAGAACCATTCGAGCTTAAAGCCGGAAAATCGGATCAACTGATTCTCTCGATCAATATTCCCTCTACGGCTCCACTCAAAGATCTCTACGTCACCCTTCTGGTTACAAGTTACTCCAACACCACCACTCCTATTTTCCAAGGCACCGCCCTCTCCGCCTCCATCGGTAGCAATCTACTCATCAGTGTTAGCACCCAAGCCGCCCCACCCACCATACTAAAAATCACCGATTTTGTTCCGGAAGAGGGCAAGTACTTCAAGGTTGGCGATTATTATTTCCTAGACAACATCACCCCGCTCTATTTCACCGCTCTGGCTAAAAATGAAGGCGAATTCACCGCCGAAACCAAAGGGATTTTCAAAATAGAGCGCAACGAAAACTCACCTGTAGAACTCCAGTCGGTTCTACCTCAATATGTATTATCCAAGTCCCAAAGAAAGCTAGGCAATCTTTCCGGAAGCAAATTTTATTTCACTCCATCTTTTGGCATGATCGGCAAATACTCGGCCAAAATCGATATTCGCTCCGAAAATTCAAACTCCGCTTCACAAATAAATATCATCTTGGTACCCGCAAAAATTCTCTTTGGTCTTTTTGCCGCCATTATTTTGCTCAATCTTATTATCAAAGTCAGCTCTCTTTCCATCACAAAATCGGTTGACATCGATTGATTCAAGTGTCACTATTAGTCAATGAAGTCACCTCGATCTATTTTCGTGCTGTTGTGCCTCTTTGTTTTAGAACTCACAAGCCTTATCACCGCTCCATTTATCGACTCGGCCAATCTCATCAACACCAAAGACACGCTTCAATCCTCTCGCATTTCTTGGAATGGCCGTGTCAAATCCCCCACGGTAGCCGGTAGTGCTCATGTTTGGATCTATACAGCCGCCGCAGGCATCGCCAACTCTATTACCACAGCTAATCTCGCTCCCGGTGATTCCGTAGAGATCGGCGGCACCAATAGCTATACCATCGAAAGTATTGTCGACGCCGACGAATTTACCCTCACCACCAACCTGGCCGCCGGAGACGCCGACGACACCGACACCATCTATTTCAGAGCTAAACCTCAACATGTTGTCACCTTCACTACAGCCTCCGCTATCGCCAATGGTTTTTTTCAGGTACTTCTCCCCGCCGACACTACCACTCCCAATGATGGTGACCCCGACGATGGCGGCTTCGATTTTGGCGGCGGCACCGTCACCGTTACTCCCACCGACGCCACCGGCTACACTTTTTCAAACAACGCCGCCACCGCTTCAGGCACTACAGGTTGTACCGCACCGGCCAACTATCACTGTTTTGAATTTCATTATTCGGGAGCCGGGGGCAATGGTACCGCTATTGAGTTAAAAATTGGCGCTACCGATGGTTCAAACACCCCCATCTCAGCTTCTCCGGCCAATACTACCGTTGGCGCCGCCGAATCATACAAAGT
>Ga0172379_10005512_pt1 | contig 17658 bp, 16 predicted proteins | sample GrowelOW334metaG_FD_119756 | JGI IMG/M metagenome (GOLD analysis project Ga0172379, IMG submission 119756) | Groundwater microbial communities from an aquifer near a municipal landfill in Southern Ontario, Canada - Groundwater well OW334 metaG | ecosystem: Environmental > Aquatic > Deep... | reverse complement strand
TGGTCGTAATCTTGGAGCAATCCAAGGTAACAGCTAAGTGTAACAGAGCTAAATAATTCTGTAGCCGTAGGTATTGTACACCTTACGCATTGATTCAGTAATGAATCTCTCAGAGGATTTAGACTTCGTTTTTTGGACTAATCGCAAAAGTTTGTGATAACTTAAAAGATGCGGGGGCTTGTTCCCCGTTTTTTGGTATAAAAATATGCTTAAGCGTTTTATTGCCAAAATCGCTGTTATCTTGCTTGTTCTTGAAGCGGGCTGGTTTATTTTTGTTTATTCGAAAAATAACCCTAGCGTGATAGATTTTTTCAGGAATATTGAAACAGATGCTTGGACAGCTATTGGTACGATTTTTTTAGGAACCGTTGCCTTATTAACTTTTTTCTATGATAGGTATAAAAATAGAAGAGCCAGAGTTTCTATGGCAATTAATACTACTCCGCCTGATTGCCATCAGATTGCGCTTACGAATTCTAGCACTGGAGAATTTGCATCTTGGTGCATTTATATTAGGATAAGAGTTGACCACATTACGGGTAACTCGGCTGAAGACGTAGAGATAATGGTATCGAATTTTTGGAATATAGATGAAAACGGCAAAAGAAATGTAAAAAAGGCTTTTCTGCCGATGAATTTGAAATGGAGTCATTTTGGTGGGAAAAAAAGAAGTATACCAAGAGGTATGTTTAGGCACTGTGACTTTGGGTGTTTTCAGCCAAAATATACGAACAATACCCATACGGTTTTACGTCTCGATACTGCGGTTCAGCCGAATATAGTCAGTGAAGGCGAAATTCCCAATGTAATCGAGCCTGGAAAATATGAATTTGAACTTATACTAAGTGGTATTAATACTAACTTTATTAGGAAAAGATGGTTGCTAGAGTTTGATGAAAATTGGACTGAGAATGAAAGTGAGATGTTAAATAATCATGTGCAAATAAAAGAGCGCAAATTCTATAATTTACTTTTGCGTTCTTTAGGATAAACTACTAGTAAAGGATTGGCTAGAAAAATAATTATGTATAGACTGAATTGGAAAAAGATAAAATCAATAAAATTACAAAAAATCAAGATATTTGATTCTACTTTTTATTTTCGACATACTGTTCGAACAATTTTGGCGTTGATTTTAATATGGCTAGGAATGGTAGCGTTTTTTAACTGGAATTTTTTAGTGAGGAGTGCGTCTTTCAGTCAATATCTTTTCATTACTCAAGATGTAGATTCGATTCGGTATCTCTTGAGTTCTGCATTTCAGGGATTAGCTGCTCTTTTTGCACTGACTATTTCTGTTTCCTTTGTGGTTGCTCAGCTTGCCAGTAGCTATTCGCCCAGGTTGGTTATGAAAATCGTCAGAAAAAGGTGGTTTGTTTTTGGATTAACTTTGTTTGTGGTGTCTTTGACGTACAATTTATTTTTATTGTCCTTCGTAACTAACGAAACCGTAATTGGATTCAAACCGTGGCTTCTATTTGGTAATGTACTGGATATTGCGTCAATAATTTTTATAATTCCATTCGTTTTCCTCTTTATCCGAACAATTGACCCATGGGAACTTAGTCAAGGATTAGCTAAAAAATTTAACGAGGCTTATTTTGAAAAAATGACAAAGAAGCGAGAGGTTGATGATACGTTGCCATTATTTCAAACGTTTGTAATAAAGGGTCTTGAAAATGGAGATTTGGATATGGTTTCAGTTGTTTTAAGCACATTTTTCAGTCAATTAGAAAAATTTATTACGAGCGAAAATTATCATCTTGTGGCTACATATTTTAAGCCGTTTTTTTATAAACTCATAAGAAAGGCGACTGAGTATAAAGAAAATACCATACTCGAACAGCTTATTTTCAGCTTTGAGCGTGTGCAAAATAAAATTACGTCCTCTGATTTTATGAAGGTTTCAAAATTTCAAGATGAATATTTCAGTTCTATGCCACATATGATACTTTTTTTGATGAATGAGTCAATTAAGTTTGGAGACGGAGAAATGTTGGGCGTTGGATTTGGTGCGCTATCAAGATTAGAGAAAAAATTAGTTCCTATGATGCCAGTTGATGATGTAATCTCAGAGATTAGGTCAATGAAAGAAATGATGAACAAAAACTATGATTATCGAAACGGCCAAGAGGAATACGATAATGATAATATTTTTGAATACATCGATAATGTTTTTTTGGCTGATGAGATGGTGATGTTGGCCGAAACTGCCATAAAAATAAGAAATAAAAAGGCGACCTCTCGAATAATTCGACATATCTTTTATGCTAGACATGACATTTTCAGTCTTGACGAGAAAAGAATTGAAGTTAAAAAAAGGATTTTCGGGAGCCTGCCCTACCATCTCAGGGAGATAATGAAGTCAGCATCTAATAATAGTATGGGTATCACTGATAATATCGTGACTGGAACCCAAGAGCTATTGCGTGAAATTGTCGACATGGATTCAAGAACCGCAGAGTATTACGTTTCATTGATGTGTGATGCCTTGATGCTTATGATTAAAAAGGAGTACTTTACAACTTCACCCGAATGGATTTTAAATATGGCTGGAGCAGTGGGAAGGGGGATTATCAGTAAAAAAAATAAAGAAGTCGGAAAAATAACAAAAGAAATTATCGAAACATTTAAAAGAATATTGGCGCTTATAGACGAACGTTCTAAAAAATCAATCGGGTCTGAATATGAAAAAATAAGAAACGAAATTGCTACTCAGCTTAAGTCATTTCAAAGCTGGGGATTGAAAGAAGTTGATGAGAATATGGATAAAGAGTTAGGAGAATTTTTGACTAAGAATTGGAATGATGTTTTTTTGAAATCTTTAGATAAGCCAACTGGGCAACGAGTGGGTAACTAAAGGTTGACTTCAGGTGTTACAGAGTCAATTAGACTATGGTTGTAAAAAGGATTAAGATGAGAATAAACATAGGTAGTTTGCTAAGATAATTTATAACATTATGAAATTTGGCTTTAGGATACCATCTCTCAAGAAGAGGATTTCGGCTAGGATTTCTATCAAAAGGGTTATTAGACATTCCTTAGGAATAAAAGCCCCTCGTGGTTTTGGTATTATAACTAATCCTAAACGAGCCATTTATAACGCTGTATACAAAAGAACCACTTTTGGGCTGGGGGGTATAAAAATAAAATCAAAAAAAAGAAAAGTATCAAAGAGAATTGGGAACGAAATCATCGAATCAGATAATCTAGTATTTCAAGAGAAAGTTACAAATTCCAAGTCTAGCGTTTTAGATAAGCATTTTGACCTATCAATTCAGATACCACTTCTTTATAAACAAAGAAACGAGCCAGGCATGCTTGAAAAAACCATCGAAGCCTGCCAACAACAGATTTCTATTTCTCAGAGTGCGGCGAAAGATTTTTTAAAAGAGTATCCTGGGAATTTGCCTATTCATGTTGGGTATGAAAAATTAGCGATTATTTTTGAGAAGCAAGGGAAAATAAAGGAAGCAATTTCTCTTTGCGAAAAAGCAAAGGGAGAGGGCTGGGCCAATGACTGGGACAAGAGAATTGAACGTTATAAAAAGTATTAAATAAAAAAATATGAGCATCATAATTTCCAAACAAGGGCAAACTGCCCAAAAATTAGACAAAGCAGAATTCGAAAAAGAAGATTATCTGCAGAACTATATCCACGAGAATCCTGAATCAATCCCAGTCTATGAAATCGCAGAAGACAAAAAACTATTTGTAGTAGCCAGAGAGCTTTCCACGGAATCGGGACCGATTGACGCCCTGGCAATCGACAAGGACGGAGACATCTATGTAGTGGAAACTAAACTCTACAAAAATCCAGATAAAAGAACAGTAGTAGCTCAAGCCTTGGATTATGGAGCATCGCTATGGAAACACACCAATGACTTTGATGAATTTATCAACATCATCGACAAAGAAGTCCAGGCTAAATTTAAAATGACCTTTCAGGAAAAAGCTAAAGCATTCTTTGATATTGATGAGGAGCAAATCAACCTGATGCTGGAAAATATCAAATTCAATCTTAAAGATGGTAATATCAAATTCGTAATCCTGATGGATTCAATGGACGAAAGACTGAAAGACTTGATAATTTATGTGAACCAAAACAGTCGCTTTGATATTTATGCGGTGCAACTGGAATATTACAAGTTTCAGGAATATGAGATTATGATTCCGAAAATGTTCGGGGTGGAAGTCAAAAAAGGTATGGGCAGTTATTCGGGAACAAGGAAAAAATGGGAGAAGGAGGATTTTCTCAGGGAAGCGAAAGAGAAAAATAATCCAGGGACATATTCAGTTATTGAAAAACTGCTGGAATACTCATATGCTAATGCTGACAAGATAACTTACGGAACGGGAAGCTCGGGGGCTTTCAGCTATAAACTGTTTACTCCAGCTGGAGAAATTACGCCATTTTTTGTGAAATCTAACGGTATAATGAAGTTCGGTTTTAATTGGATTAAAGAGCAAAAGAAAGTACCAGATGAAATCATCGATACAATGGTGTTGCAACTAAAGGAAATACCCGAGATACAGATAAATGATGCTGAGGGAAAGTCTTGGCTAGTCCTGAAAGAATTAAAAGATGTGGATAAATTTCAAAAAATAATCCGAGAGTCTTTCGGGGAGTTTAATGAGAAGGTGCGAAAATTATAGGAGGACTAATTAAAAATGCAATTCTATGCTCACAAAATCAGACTACATCAGATATCTCCAATGTCCTAAGCTGGCTTGGCTGAATAAAAACAGACCAGACTTAATTTCGGATGAGATTAAGGCTTCGTTTGCCGAGATAATAAAGAAGGGTGATGAAGTTGAACGCTATGCTTACAAACTTTTTCCCAATGGTAAACTTGCCAAGGGAGAAGCAGGAACTAAAGAGCTAATGAAGGAGGGTGGCGTAATTTTCCAGCCAACTGTTATCAGCGGAGAACTGCATTGCCGAGCAGATATAATTGCTTATGATGAAGAGAGTAAAGCCTGGGATATCTATGAAGTGAAAAGTTCGACTCAAGAAAAAACTATCCACGAGTATGATTTATCCTTTCAGAAGTTCTGCTTTGAAAAAGCTGGTCACAGAGTGGGCAAGCTAAACTTGGTGCATATCAACAATGAATATGTTAAAAATGGAGCAATCGATGTCCAGGAGTTATTCAAGATTGAAGATGTAACAGCTGATGTGACAAAATTAGCCTCGGAGACAAAAGTAGGCATAGCCAGTCTAGCTAAAATATTAAAAGGCGAAACAGAGCCGAGTATTAGACCAGTCAAACAATGCAAGAATCCCTACGTGTGCATATTCAAGGACTATTGCCTGCGAGACTTACCCGCCAAATCAATCTATTCGATTATTGGGAAATTTTCCGAAAAAAAGATGAACCAACTGCTGGATGCTGGCATAGTGGAAATTGAGAATGTGCCAGAGGAATTTATTTCAGAAAGTTTCAAAAAACATTTTCACGCAATGAAATATGATGTGGTCAGTATCGAAAAAGCAGGCATCAAAAATGAGCTGGAACAAATAGCCTACCCAATCTATTTTTTGGATTATGAAACCTATGCAACAGCTATCCCCATCTTTGACGGATACCGACCATATCAAAATATTGTTTTTCAATATTCTTTGCACATCCAAAAATCAGCCGATTCAAAGCTTGAGCATTTCTCCTTCTTAGCAGACAAACTGACCGACCCAACCAGAGAGATGGCAAATTCATTGAAAAAGCTGATTGGCAAAAAGGGCACTCTCATCGCTTGGAATATGGGCTTTGAGCAAGGATGCAATGAAGGGATGGGCGAAAGAGCGGAAGAGTTCAGGGAATTTTTTGCAGACATCAACGAAAGAATGTACGACCTGATGAGTGTCTTCAAAAAAGGCTTATACATCCACAAGGATTTCTGTGGCAGTGCTTCACTGAAAAAAGTATTACCAGTACTCGTGCCCAGTCTTTCTTATGGAGAACTGAATATTCACGAAGGAATGACCGCTTCAAATAGCTGGTATGAAATGGTTAGTGGAAAAGCTACGGAAAAAAGGCAAAAAGAAATCTATGCTGATTTGTTGAAATATTGCAAATTGGACACACTGGCAATGGTGGAGATTTTGAAAGAGTTGAGAAAGGTGATTAAGTAATTTTTTAATTAAACAAAATGACAAATCTAATTTGTACTCTTTGTGGATACTCAGGAGAGGTAAGTCAAAAAAATAAAGGCAATGGTCTCATTGAACTTATTCTCTGGTTCTTCTTTCTAGTCCCAGGTCTCATCTATTCAATTTGGAGACGTGCTGATAAGAAAACCATTTGCCCTAAGTGTAAAGGAACTGTGATGATTCCAATAGACACACCCAAAGGACAAAAACTGGCTAGCGAGTATATAAATAATCCAAATATAAGCAACATATCGTTGCCAGAGAAAAAATCAAATAGTGTGAGAAATGTATTGATAGGTGTGGTAGTATGCACGCTTCTTATTTTGGCTTTAGCTATCTCAATCTCTATGGATGATGCAAGCAAAAATAATAACAACAACACCCAAAATATTGCAAAACAAAATGAACCAGCCATTCAAAATAATTTACCCACTGAACCACAGGCAAGGATTGGGGCTATTATAAAAAGTGTCGGAAATTATGAAGTTACGCTGTATGACTCAAGGGAAAATCTTGTCACAGCTAAGACTTTACCACCTTATGAGGTAATCATTAACGCTGGAAACGGAAAAATATCTGACTGTAAATATGCAAAGAATGTGGTATTTGATATTATGAAAAAACTTTATACTGATTCAGCAGTAAAAGATAAAATTTCACGAGTAAGATTTACTTCGTGGGGTCATTTGAGTGTTAGTGTCGGAGGAGAAGATGGAGCAAAGACAGATTGGAACTCTTCTGGACCGACCAATTTCTGGGTAGTGATTATGAAATATAAGCCATACGAAGACGAAACTGGGAAATTGAATCAGAGGACGTGGGGTAAGGAAATAGCCAATAACTGTGACTAATGAAAATGCCAGGGGGAAACCTCTGGTTTTTTTGTAGGGTGGTATCAATCACCCAATCTCAATAAAAAATCGCACAAAGGCTAAAATTTAGCGAAATTGGGGCTATTTTCTTTACTTTATAGCTAATTGGGGGTAATATAAAAAATATAAAATAGATTATAAAATGAAAGATACAATGAATCAAAACCTTGCCAATTTCATAAAATACTGTTTGGGGTATATAAATATAACTCGCCAAAAAGGATTCTTTTCTCAGCAGAAAAGTTCCATAGAAATATCGGAAAATATTTTGAATTTGGAGGGGTTGTTAAATGGCGAGCTTGATGAAAAAACAGAAGAGCTTATTAACCTAGAAACTTTTTATAGTTATGACCCAAAAAAAGTTCCAGAAGAACTCAAAGAGGAATACCAGAAACAAAAAGAGTTAGCTAATAAAATTGAGGATATTTATAATAAACACAGGAATGACCAATATCGAAAACAGATTATTTTGCATTTCGGACATTTTGAAATAGAAATTCCTCAGATAGAAGAAGAAAACGGCGATGTGACGGAAAGTGTGGAATTGAGCGAAGAAAAAGCTGGCAAGCAGGCTAAGTTATTCGAAGGAAAAGAATTTAAGAACGAAAAAGAGGACAATGAAGTAAATATAAAAAAAGAAAGTTACCCTTTATTTAGTTTGCCAATTCGTATTGAGAAAGATTGTGGCAAGTATTTTATGTACACTGTTGACCCAGAAATTCAGGTCAATATTGGTTCACTGGAAGGTGTGTTAGGAGAAGAATTATATTTTCAACTTTTGGAGAAAATTAGTAAGTATGAGATAGATGATAGATTCACAATACCAATAAATGATTTAGCAATTCTTCAAGAAGTTTGGCACGAAGTAAAAAATCAGTTGAAGCTAAAGGATGTGGTCTTTGAAGAAGAGTCGTTTAGTTTAGAAGAAATGAAATTAACCCTGGGGCTCAAGGCAAACTATTTTTTATCGGAAGATTTACGAAAGCTATCAGAACTTTCAGGAGATTTGGAAAAATCATCTCTCATAAGCTGGGTAAATAATGATGGGCTAAACGAAGAGACTAAGACTATAAAGAAAACAGAACTGTATTTTCCTTTTGCTTATGATAAGCATCAAGTTAGAATTTTATCACTTCTTAAAAATAAGGCTTTTATAGTCGAGGGTCCTCCTGGTACAGGAAAATCCCAAACAATTTCCAATTTGCTATGCCATTTAGCAGCCTCAGGAAAAAAAGTACTTTTTGTTAGTCAGAAAGCTCAAGCCTTAAAGGTAGTAAAAGATAAGCTCAAGACTTTGGGGGTGGATTATTTATTTGGTTATCTGCCTAATCCAGCATCGGCTCAACTTAATGAAATAGATGAGCTGGATGGTATTGCTCCTCAGCTCTCCGCAATGAATCAGCATATCGAAAAAATACTTCACGGCTCACAAAGAAGTAACGCCAATAAAAGCTCCGAATTATCTGAGGCGGTAGAAAAAACTTATCAGCTAGTGGATGACCTGAATTTAGCCGTAGAGACACAACGAAAAGCATATGGTCTCTATGGAGAGTTTGAAAAGCTTAAGGAATTTGAGATGAGTATCACTGAATTTGATGTTTTTTGTCAATGTTTTTCACGAGAACATTGGAGGTACATAAAAGACTTAAAGGGGAAGATGGAAGAGCTTAGCCATTTTTTAGAAAAATATGGAAATTCCAAGGAAAAGAAGCAATTGGATAAGGTATTCTCTAAATTGGATTTTAATGGAACTAAGTACTTTGGCTTTATAGACACAATACTGGGGGATGTGGAAAAAACTTGCTATGACAAACATTCGAAGTTTTTTAGGAACATAAACAATACAAAAAGAAATTTTAGATTAAAAACAGTTCGCAATAGTCTCCCAATGGAAATAATAGATGTTGTGGACGAGCTTTTATTAGAAGACTTATCCAAGAATGAAAAGGTTAAATTTTTAAAAATGCTTTCGGGCTATTGTCAATTCTTCGAAGTGAAAAGTGAGCTAGAAGAGCACCGACTTCAGCTGGAGAAATCTTTATGTGAATGTGGAGTTTCCCACGATGAATTTCAGATTATTGACAAAAAAATATTAGAAACGCCTTCTTGTGAGTTGGAGGAAATAAAAGATAAGATTGTTAGGGTGCAGGCGATAAAAGAAGAATTGAAAAATCTCAAAGCTGGAAATCAAAATGCAATTACTTCCCAACTTCACGACATTCGAAATGATGTTGGTCTTCGAGTTGCTCATTATCTCAAGAACATTCTCAACAAAAATATCATAGAAAAATGCAGTACCAGTATTACGGTAAGACAAATAGTAAGACGTTTAGCAAGTGCCTTCAAAAAATCAAAGACTGCTTTCAAGACTTTTGATAAAATCAGGAAAGATGCGGATAACTTCAACACCATCTTGGACCTCATACCGATTTGGATAATGGAACTCGATGACGCTAGTCGTATTGTTCCATTGGAAGCGGGGATTTTTGATTATGTGATTCTAGATGAAGCATCACAGTGCAATGTTGCCTATACACTTCCAGTAATGTTTAGAGCTAAACACGCTATTTTTGTTGGAGATAGTGAGCAGATGAGAGATAATACGATAATGTTTAAATCCAATAGGACATTTGATGAGCTGGCGAAGAGACATCAAATTTCAGATGAATTAAGAATAAAGAGTACAGGAACAACGGTGCAATCTGTTTTGGATATAGCGTATCTTAGGGGTTTTCAAAATAAAGCGTTGACTTATCACTATCGTTCTCCTAAGGAGCTAATCGGTTTTTGTAATAAGTATTTTTATATTCCCAAGGGTAAAGAATTGATAGCATTAAACAGTCAATATTTAACTTACAAGGACACAAACAGGATAATGATTGCCCATTATATTGAAAATGATTGGAGCGAAGAATTTTCTGATGCGGTTAATGTGGCAGAAGCCAAAGCCATTTTGAGTTTATTTAGGGAATTGAGGAGCGATGAGAGGTATAAAAATAAATCTATTGGTATTCTTTCATTTTTCAACGCACAGGCTACTTTTATTCGTGAATTGCTGGAAAAAGAGGGATTTAAGGAGGAGAAGAATGACTATGTTGTGAGTATAATTGATGGTATTCAGGGAGATGAAAAAGACATTATAATCTATTCTTGTGTTATTAGGGCGCCTCAACAAAAAAGAATGTATATTCCGCTTACTGGCGAAGGAGGTGATGTGCAGAGGGATATAAATATGGGCAGAGTAAACGTGGCTTTTTCTAGGGCTAGGTTGCAAGTGCATTGCTTTTCCAGTTTGCCTGTTGATAAAATTCCAGAAGGGATTTGGATTAAAAAATTTCTTAAATATATCGAAGAAAATGGCGAGATAGATTTCTATTCTACTGAAATGAAACCCTTTGATTCATATTTTGAAGAAGAATTTTATCATTTTATTCGAACAAAATTAGGAAAAAATTATATTACTCAGAATCAAATAGAAAGTTGTGGTTTTAAATTGGATTTTGTTATTAGCAATAAGAAAAATGGTAAAAAAATAGCAATTGAATGTGACGGTCCAACTCATTTTGAGGATGAATTGGATGAGGAATGCGGTATTTATGTAGAGAGCGACCAAGAGAGACAAAGAGTATTGGAGGCAGCTGGCTGGAATTTTTATCGCTTAAAATATTCAGATTGGCTAGATGAGCGATTTAACAGAGATGGTGTATATGCGGATGTCAAAAAGTTGCTTCAGTAAAAATATTCCAGACAAAAGAGGTAAAAATAAAATGTGGCGGAAAACACTCTGAACAATTAGATGGAGTGAGATTTGAGAGGGTGGAAAATGTGTTGCAGATGTTTGGATAAATATAAGCCGAACAAGCTCAGCGGTATTAAGTCTTGGTAATATTTATGTCCGTTTATTTTTCATTTTGATATATGTTAATTGATTATGTTGAAGTAAAAAATTATAGGTCATTGTTGAGTGAAAAACTCTACTTAGAGAATCTCACGGCACTTGTTGGTGCGAATGGTGCAGGAAAATCAACTTTTCTAAAAGCACTTGAGATTTTTTATGCTTCTGCTCAAACAATAAAACAGGATGATTATTATAATAAAGATTCATCGTCTCATATAAGCATATCAGTTGCATATAAAAACTTGTCAGATGAAGCTAAAGAGCTTTTTTCTCCATATTTGCAAGATGGTGGATTGGTTGTTGAGCTAGAGATTGGTTGGAATGAGGGTAGGCCAAGTTTCAAGTATCACGGCTCAAGTTTACAAAATCCAGATTTCGTTTCAATTAGGAATGTTTCTGGTGCAAATGAAAAGAAGGCATCGTATGCAGAACTTAGAAAGCAGGAAAAATATAACTCTCTTCCAGCAGTAAGAAGTGGAGGTGCTGTGGTAGATGAATTAGCAAAATGGGAAAATGAAAATATTGCTCAATGCGTTAGGTTAAGAGACGATGGTCAATTTTTTGGATTTAAAAGTGTTGCAAAGGGGTATCTTGGAAAGTTTTCACAATTTTTATTTATTCCAGCTGTGCGAGATGCTATTGGAGATGCGGAGGATGCAAAAAATTCAACATTTTCACGCTTGATGGATTTAGTTGTGAAAAGTGTTATTTCTAGAAAGCAAGAGTATATTGATTTGAAAAGTGCAACTGAAGAAAAATATAAAGAAATAATGAATCCAGAAAAACTTACCGAGTTGAATGTGTTACAAGAGCAGATGAACGAAACAATTAAAACTTTTGTGCCCAATGCTAGTATAGGTTTAAATTGGCTTCCGCTGGGCAGTATAAATATGCCTCCTCCACTGGCTGATATTAAGTTGATAGAAGATGGTTTTGAATCTTCGGTTGAAAAAACTGGGCACGGATTGCAAAGAGCATTTATTTTAACCCTGTTGCAACATTTGGCTATGGAGCAAGTTAAAGCAAATGATAATGGTGAATCAACTTCTTCAACATTGCCAACACTTATTTTGGCAATAGAGGAGCCAGAAATTTATCAACACCCCAATAGGCAAAGACATTTAGCAAAGATATTAAAGAAACTCGCTCACGGGAAAACGCCTGGTGTTGCTGAAAATACTCAAGTTTTGTATTGCACGCATTCACCTCATTTTGTAGGAATTGATAGAATTGACCAAATCAGGCTTTTTCGTAAAGTTGGAAATGAAGGGAAGCCAAAAATAACAAAAGTTATTAGTACTAATTTGGATGATGTGGCTAACAGTATCTGGGAATCAGATGGAAGTAATGGACAAAAATTTGATAGTAGTAGTTTAATTCCAAGGCTTCACGCAATAATGACCCCTTGGATGAATGAAGGATTTTTTTCTGATGTTAACATATTGGTTGAGGGCGAGGACGATAGGGCTGCAATTCTGGGTATCGCTAAAGCGAACGGATGTGAATTAGAGGGAGATGGCTTTTCTGTTATACCTTGTGGAGGAAAAAATAGTATCGATAGACCTTATATTATTTTTACAAAATTAGGTATCCCAACTTATATAATATGGGATGGAGATTTTGGAAAAGGCGAAACATCTGGAGAGTGCAAATTTTGCGGTAAGGTTCTGGATAATAAAGCAAAGCCTGAAGAAAATAAAAAATTACTTCGATTGGTTGGTCGCAGTGAAGAGGAATGGCCTAGCCATATAGATGATAAGTCAGCTTGCTTCAAGGATAAGTTGGAGACTACCCTATGCGAAGAAATTGGTTCTGATGTATTTGAAAAATGTCTCCAGGAATGTCAAAAAGAATATGGAATATCAACAAAAAAACACGCAATAAAAAATCCAAATGTAATTACGGATATAATAAACAAAGCTAAGGAACAGGGTAAAACTAGCAAATCTCTTGAGGAAATTTTGAAAAAAATATTGATGCTAAAAAATCAGAAATAACAAATGCAAAAAGTTTATGTATAAAATAGACATATTTGATTTTACAACTGGCAAGGAAACTCAAAGAAAATATACCAAAGCCAAGATAATAGATATGATTTGCTTCATTGAGGGGCAAAATAAAAAAAGATGAATCAAGCTATTTTGAAAAAACTAAAGAGCTGGCGTCAGCAAAAAGCGGATTTAGAGAACTGCGAACTTTTCAGGGTGTTTCAAAATAAAACGCTTGAGGATATCGCTACTATTTTGCCAAATACGAAAGATGATTTATTTACTATCAAGGGAATCAAAGAAAAGAAATTTGAAAAATATGGCAGGGACATTTTAGATATTATCAATGAATGCACGGATAGTAGTGAGCGCATAGAAGTAGAGGGAGAGACTGAGCCAGTACTAATTCAGAAGCAGGAGCAAAAGGTGTATTCGGTTAGTGATTTTCTCAATCTCGTTAACTCATCACTGCGCCATATCAACATTGCCGTGAGAGGCGAGGTGTCTAGCGTGAAACTTCAAAATCATCTATATTTTTCGCTTAAAGATAAGACTGATGGGAGTGTGGTTAATTGTTTTATGTGGGCGAATGATTATGAAATGTGCGGTGTGAAAATGCAGGAAGGTATGGAGATTACCATCCACGGATTCCCAGAAGTATATAAACCAGGAGGAAAATTGAATTTTAGAACCAGTGTTATTGAGCTGGTAGGAGAAGGTGCGTTGAAAAAGGCTTACGATGAGCTCAAGGATAAACTTGAAGCGGAGGGGCTATTCACAGAGGAAAGAAAAAAGCAACTTCCAGATTTTCCCCAAAAAATAGGATTGATAACTTCGAGGAATGGGGCGGTTATTAACGACTTTATGAGTAACATTGGTAGATTTGGATATCATATAACATTTGTTGATTCCAGGGTGGAAGGAATTACAGCTGTAAAAGATTTGATTACTGCGGTGCAATATTTTAAAGATAAATCAATTGATGTGCTAGTGATTATTCGTGGTGGCGGAAGCCTGGAAAGCTTACAAGCATTTAATAATGAAGCTCTGATTAGAGAAATAGTGAAAATGCCAATGCCAGTGTTGTGTGGAATTGGGCACGACAAAGATGTACCGTTGCTGTCCTATGTAGCTGATAAAGCAGTTTCAACTCCATCCATTGTGGCAAAAGAAATAAACAAATCGTGGGAGAGGGCGGTGGATAGGCTAGATTATTATGAGACGACCATTATTTCCAAATACGAAGGAACTTTGCGAGATAGCAAATACAAATTGGAAAATGCTTCAATTCAAATGAAGGAATTTTATGAGAATATTTTTAGAAAGTTTGAGCAATATCAGCAAGCTATTGAGAACTTTATTGCCAACATAAATCAGACAATTAGACACGAAAAATATAAAATTCAAAAACTTGGTGAGTTATTGGCGACCAGTTTTAGTAGGAATCTAGAAAGTGTGAAAGATGAATTGGATAATTTTGAAAAGGAGTTGCATCAAAATAATCCTGAACGCCAACTGAAGCTCGGGTATAGCATTGTTACCCTTAATGGCAGGGTGGTAAAATCAGCCAGTCAAATAAAGAAAGGCGATATTTTAATAAGTAAATTGGGTGAAGGAAAAGTCCAATCCGAAGCTCAAGAAATTTTTAATAATTAACTCCAATATAAAAAATATGGAAAAACTAAATTTATCGCAGTCATTGAAGAAGTTGGAAGAAATAACAGAGTGGTTTAATGACCAGCAGGAAGTGGATGTTGAAAAGGGGCTGGAAAAAGTGAAAGAAGGTGTGCAATTGGTAAAATCCAGCCGAGAAAGGCTCAAGGAAGTGGAGAATGAGTTTGAGGATGTGAAAAAGGATTTGGAAGGGGAGATAGAGAAATAAAATATTATGGATTTTACTCTTGAACGATTTAAAGAAATTCACAGAAATGAATTTGCTAGAAGAAATTTTTTGGGAATTGCAGACTACGAATATGTTAGCGCAAGAACTCTATATAGAAATGAATGCTATGACCAGTTTTTGACAATGGCTCATCAGTGTGTTGAAAAATATCTAAAGGCAATTCTCTTGTATAATAATCAAAATACAAAATTTGGCCACGATATTGAAAAAGGGCTAAATAGGGTTAATAAAATTAGTGAAGTAAAACTAGAAGGAAGCACTAGTTCATTTATTAAAGAACTTGACCAGGTCAGATTTGCAAGATATCTCACTGGACCCTTTTATGGTAGGGGTGATTTTTTACTGAATCTTGACTGCTCCGTTTGGGATTTAAGACTCTTTTGTCACAATCTAAAAAAGCCCAATTTTAGATTAAAAGATGATAAGTCAAAACAAAACATTTTGAATATAACATTGAAGGGATATGGGATTATTTTTTCGGGAGAGTTGGAGAATATAATAAAGAATCGCAATGGAAAGCATTCAAAATTAAAAGAAAATCTTATTTGGAAGAATTTTAGATACGGAAAGAGAAGAAAAAATAGTATAAAGAATTTTTCAGATAGGAGTTGGTCAAAAAATCCATCCTTTCTTCTGAATGGAAGTGATGCAGAAAATAAAAAATGCTACGAGTATTTAAAGGAATATGTTAATTTTGAAAAAGAAGTCAATGACTATTTTAGCAATATTTCTTGAGTGTGTAAGAGTGGATAACTCGATTTGACTTAATCGCCCACGAAGGTAACATTGGACAAACCATAAAATCCAATGTTATTTTTTAGAAAACAAAATTTAATAAAACTGAGTGAAGCTGGCAAAACAGGCTCACGAAAAGGGGATGAATATGGATAGCTGGCTGTAATGGATTTTTTCTGTCGTTTGTTTTATAATCGATATATGGTTACCGCAAACGTAAAATTAGTAGTTTTCACCCCTATCGCCTATTGTGATATTGTCCGAAAGGCGTTGGGCGAAGCAGGGGCTGGGAAAATCGGTAATTACGATTTCTGCTCATTTTCTTCTCGTGGCATTGGGCGTTTTAAAGGGAACGAAAAATCTAATCCAACTATTGGCGAAGCGGGTAAATTTGAAGAAGTAGAAGAAGAGCGAATCGAAGTGATTGTGCCAAGGGCAATCTTGGAAAAAGTAATCAGAGCAGTGAAAAAAGTCCATCCTTATGAAGAAGTTGCTTTTGATATTTATCCAATAGAGAATTAATATGAAAAAATTATTTATAAAAAATAGAAAAAATAAAAATATTGCGGTTGTTATAGATAGAACTGAAAGTCAAAAAGGTTTAGCATTTGTTATGCACGGACTTGGAGGAACAAAAAATGAACCACATATCGAAACATTTGCTAGTGCTTTCACTGAGAAAGGATTTACGGTCATTCGTTTTGATACGACAAACACAATTGGAGAGAGTGATGGAAAATTGGAAGATGCAACACTTACAAATTACTACGAAGATTTGAAAGATGTAATTGAATGGGCAAGTTCACAAAAATGGTATGAAGAGCCATTTGTTTTGGCAGGGCATAGTCTGGGAGGAATTTCAACAGCCTTATTTGCCGAATCTTATCCTGAAAAAGTAAAAGCGTTAGCACCCATTTCAGCTGTTATAGCTGGAAGATTCACGGAAGAAACTCCTGATTTCAAAAAAATAGGTAAAGATTGGGAGAAAAAAGGCATCAGAGAATGGGAGAGTTCAAGTCAGCCTGGGCTAATAAAAAGATTAAAATGGTCTCACGTTGAAGATAGGAGAAAATACGACTTGCTTCCAAATGCGGATAAATTAAAAATGCCAGTGCTTATGATAGTTGGAAGTCTTGATGATGTAACTCCACTTGAGCATCAGCAGTTGCTTTATGATAAACTTCCTGGCAAAAAAGAATTGCATATAATTGAAGGTTCAGAGCATACATTCAGAAAAAAAGAACACTTGAATGAGATAAAAAAGATATTTTTAAACTGGATAAGTAGCTTATAAAAATTTATGTCAACAATACACAAAAAAGTCTGGAAAGAATATTTTGAGAAGATACTGGCTGGCAAAAAGAAGTTTGAACTTCGTCTGGCTGATTTTGAAGTTAGTGAAGGCGACACGCTAATTTTGGAAGAATGGGATAAGGATAAACAAGAATATACTGGCAGAAAGATTGAAACAACCGCAACCTACATCATCAAAACTAAAGACGTGTCATTTTGGTCGCAGGAAGATATTGATAAATATGGATTTCAAATAATCCAGTTTGATGTAAAGAAATAAGTTAAAAATTTATGCTTAAAGAATACATCGCATACCTAAAAGACAATCCTAGAGGTTACTGGTTCAAGCGAAAACTTTATGGCTGGGGCTGGGTGCCAGCGAAATGGCAGGGATGGTGCATCATATTTCTCTATATCTTACTCATCCTGAGTCTTGTGCTCGTCAGAGAAAAGGATATCCCAGGAAACTCTGATTCAGGAAGCAATTTTTTAACATTTGCACTGCCAATCATTGTATTGACCACCCTTCTCATTATTGTCGCCTACAAGAAAGGAGAAAGACCACGCTGGCAGTGGGGCAAACCAAAGGAATGATGCCGTTTCCTCCCACGAATCACCTCCTTTCTAGGGAGATATTGGTAAAATCGTAGAGCATTGCATGCTAAGACATTTGGGTCAAACTAAATGTTGTGCAGTGTGGATTTTACTTGCTGGTCGTAATCTTGGAGCAATCCAAGGTAACAGCTAAGTGTAACAGAGCTAAATAATTCTGTAGCCGTAGGTATTGTACACCTTACGCATTGATTCAGTAATGAATC
>Ga0172379_10005511_pt1 | contig 17661 bp, 16 predicted proteins | sample GrowelOW334metaG_FD_119756 | JGI IMG/M metagenome (GOLD analysis project Ga0172379, IMG submission 119756) | Groundwater microbial communities from an aquifer near a municipal landfill in Southern Ontario, Canada - Groundwater well OW334 metaG | ecosystem: Environmental > Aquatic > Deep... | reverse complement strand
ATGGTTTTATGGTTATATGGTTTTATGGTTAAAAATGCCAACCATTCAGCCATAAAACCATATAACCATAAAACCTTTATCCGTAATTAATAGAAGAAAATATGTAGGGTGCCGAGAGGTAGTTAGCTAGAGAATTATCCGCCGCCGGTGTCAACTTCTACAATCTACTTAATAATGATAAAATAGACTAAACTTTATGTGTGGAATAATTGGTTATATTGGCCCAAAACCGGCTTGCCCAATTTTGTTGGAAGGCCTGAAACGGCTGGAATACCGCGGTTATGATTCCGCGGGTTTAGTGATTTTAAACCCCAAAGCCACCCTCGCCAAAGCCGCTGGCCGGGTGGCGGTGCTGGCGGAGAAAGTCGGCCCGGGCGGCCTGCCGGGCCAGGTGGGTATTGCCCACACCCGTTGGGCAACGCACGGCGAGCCGAATGAAGTTAACGCCCATCCGCACACTGATTGCCACGGCGAGATTTTTATTGCGCATAACGGTATTATCGAGAATTACAAAGAACTGCGGGACGAATTGCGGGGCCGCGGCCATCAGTTTAAATCTCAGACCGACTCGGAAGTGGTAGCGCATTTGATTGAAGAAAATTATCAGGGCAATCTAGAGGCGGCGGTACTCGCGAGCTTGAAAAAAGTCCGTGGCACTTACGGCCTGGCGATTGTTTCGGAGCGCGAGCCGCAAAAGATTGTGGTGGCGCGCCAGTCTAGCCCGCTTCTCATCGGCGTGGGCGCGGACGAGTATTTTGTGGCGAGTGATGTTTCGGCTTTACTCGGCTACACCCGGCAGGTGATTTATCTCAATGACGGCGAGGTGGCGGTGCTGACGCCGGGCGACTTCAAGATTTTGACTTTAGATAATCAGCGGGTGGACCGTGCCTGCCAAGCGGTGGAGTGGAGTTTGGAAGAATCGCAAAAGGGCGGTTATGCCCATTTCATGCTGAAGGAAATTATGGCCGAGCCGGACGCGATTATTAATGCCATTCGCGGACGGTATATCAAAGAAGAAGGCCTCGCCAAACTCGGCGGGCTGGAAATCGTGGCGGAACGGTTGCGCCAGATCAAGCGGCTGATTATTGTTTCTTGTGGCACTTCTTATTACGCCGGGCTGGTGGGCGAGTATATGATAGAGGAATACGCCGGCCTGCCGGTGGAGGTGGAATATGCCTCGGAGTTCCGCTATCGTAAGCCGCTCCTTGACCAAGAAACAGCGGTGCTGGCGATCAGCCAGTCGGGCGAGACAGCGGATACGCTCGCCGCGATTCAAGAAGCCAAGCGCAAGGGCGCGCTAACCCTCGGTCTCGTCAATGTCATCGGCTCGACCATTGCCCGCGAGACTGACGCCGGTGTTTACAACCACGCCGGACCGGAGATTGGCGTTGCTTCCACCAAGGCGTTTGTTTCACAGTTGGCGCTCCTGGCGCTCTTAACCGTTTTTTTCGGTCGGCAACGGGAGATGTCGCTCGTCACCGGCAAGCGGATCTTGGAAGAGCTGGAAAAACTCCCCGAACTTTTGCGCGGGATTTTGACTGCCGACGGGCAGATTAAAGCCATTGCCGAAAAATACAAAAATTATCGCGGTTTCCTGTATGTTGGGCGGAAATATAATTTCCCGGTCGCCTGCGAGGGCGCTTTGAAACTGAAGGAAATTTCTTACATCCACGCCGAAGGTTATCCGGCCGGCGAGATGAAACACGGCCCGATTGCGCTGATTGACGAGGATTTCCCGGTGGTGGCAATCACGCCCGAGGACAGCGTTTACGAGAAAAATCTCAGCAATTTGCAGGAGATCAAGGCCCGGCGGGGGAAAATTATCGCTGTGGCAACCGCTGGCGACGAGAGTATCCGGCAAACCGCCGACGAGGTGATTTATATTCCGAAGACTTTGGAAATGTTGACGCCGATTTTGGCGATTGGCCCCCTGCATCTCCTCGCTTACCAAATCGCGGCGAGCCTGGGGCGGGATGTCGATAAGCCGAGGAATTTGGCGAAGAGTGTAACAGTAGAATAATTTTTCATTTCCTATTTCTTTATTTCTTAATTTCTTAATTTTTCGTGTTTATTTACTGGAGATAAAGAAATAGAGAAATAAAGAAATAGGAAATTAACCTCGAAAATCTATGGAAATTAAACAAACCGACATCACCGCCCGCGGGATTAAGTTTTTTGTGATGGAAAACGGCGCCGAGGTCGCCCGGGCGCACCTTTACTTGATGGCGAACGGCCTGCACACCAAACCGTTTGGCTTGATGGAGGATGTCTTTGTGGACGAAAGCTTGCGCGGCCAAGGTATCGGCACGGAATTAGTCCAGAAATTAATAGAAGCCGCTAAAGACGCCGGTTGTTACAAACTGATCGCCACCAGCCGGCACAGCCGGCCGAAAGTCCATGAGCTTTATGAAAAGCTTGGGTTTAAGAATCACGGGGTGGAGTTTAGAATTGACTTTTAGGTGGCCGGCGGTTTAACCCTCCTAAATTCTAACTCCTAAGTCCTAGCCCCTTCAGGAAAGAATTTAGGAGTTAGAATTTGGAATTTAGGGGAAAGAAAGTTGTTTTTAATAATAAGTAACAATAAATATGGGCAGTTTCGTTGAACTTAATGACACTTTACAGATAACTACCGAGCAGGGTTTTCCGGCTGATTTATTGGATTTAGAAAAACATCGCCAGCAGCCGATTAGTTTGGCGGCAGTGCAGGACCAAATTTTTGAATTTCAAGACAAACCCGGCGCGCGGATTTACCACACGCCGCCGACGCGTTGTTTTCTCGTGCATAACTTGGGCGGCAAGTGGCTCTACTGGGGCAAATGTTTAATTTTAGAGCAGACTATCTATGGCGCCGATCCGGAACACCGAACCACTGCCGGTAAGTTTAAAATTATTGAAATTTACGAGCCGGTTTATCAAGAACAGATTACCAAGCACGAATCTTCGGCCGGTTTAAGTCTTTTTTAAACTTTTATGGCTAAGCGAATCGTCACCATCGGCGGGGGAACCGGGCAATACACGCTGTTGTCCGGCTTGGTTAATTACCCGGAAGTGGAGTTGACTGCTATTTGTCCGGTCTCGGACAGTGGCGGCAATACGGGCGATTGCTTACAAAAAAATCTTCAACCGCTTCTGGACCACTCCGGCGCGTTGTTGCCGCCGGGGGATATTGGCAAGTGCCTACTCGCGCTCTCGCCGCACCCCTTGCAAGCGCGGCTGGTTCACCGCATTAGCGGGGTGGCGGGGCTGGAAAATTATAACGCCATCAACGCTCTGCTGGTGGTTTTTTGGCAGTTCACCGGCGACTTCTTAAAATCAATCGCCGCGGTGAGTGAGATTTTGGAAATCCGCGGCCGGGTGTTGCCGGTTTCCGGTGAACGGGCGCAGTTAGTGGCGGAATTGCCGAGCGGCGAAATTTTGCAAAGCGAAGACGAAATTTATTCGGCGGTAAATTGCCACGGCGGACAGTGCCTGGCCGCGCCGATCAGAGAACTGCGGCTGGTGCCGCCGGCGATCAAAGCCTTGCCCGAAGTTGTAGTGGCTTTACAAAACGCCGACTTAATCGTGATTGGGCCGGGTTGTATGCCCTCCAGCCTGATCCCGATTCTCCTGGTACCGGGAGTGAAAGAGGCGATCAAGGCGTCGGCGGCCAAAAAAGTTTATCTTGCCAATGTCATGGCGCATCGGGGCGAACAAGCGGATTTTAAACTGTCATCTTTTGTCCGGGAAATGGAAAAGTATCTGGTCGGCCGGTTTGACGCCGTGCTCGCCAATGCCGAACGGCCGGCGGATGAAGTTCTGGCGCGTTATCAGGAGCAAGATCAGGCTAAACTGGTGGAAATTGATGTGCCGGCGGACTGGGATGGCCGACAAGTGGTCAGTGCGCCTTTACTTTTGGCGAGCAACAGCTCTAAGTTTAAAGAATACGCGCGGCACGACGCCGGCAAGCTCGCCGCCGCGGTGGTTAAGTTAATATAAAATTACTCTTACAGATCAGGCGTTAGCAAGTCTCCTCCCCTGCGAAGGGGAGGGGCAGGGTGGGGTGTGGGGAGTTTTTTGCTCCCACCCCCACCGCCCCTGTAAGTTCTCGCTCCGCTCGAACAACAGGGGCGACTCCCCCTCGGGCAGGGGGAGATACTTATTTCGCGTTGGTTCTTAAAATTTAGTATATGCAGTATATTACTGATTTACATCTTCATTCCCGCTACGCTCGGGCCTGTTCGCCTCAGCTGACATTGCCGAACATCAGCCGGTTTTGCGCGCTGAAGGGCGTCAATGTTGTCGCGGTGCCGGACTTCACCCATCCGAAAATGTTCGCCGAAGCCGAGCAACAGTTAGAGCCGGCGGGCGAGGGGATTTATAAATTAAAAGGTAGCGCGGACGCTACCCGTTTTATTTTTAGCACCGAGATCAGCTGTATTTATTCCCAAGGCGGCCAACGCCAAAATGGCGGGGCAAGTAAAGTCAGACGCCTTCATATCGTCATCATGGCGCCGAGTCGGGAAGTCGCCGGCAAAATCAACGCGGCGCTGGGCAAAATTGGTAACCTCCATTCTGATGGCCGGCCGATCCTGGGCTTGTCCGGTAAGCGCCTCGCGGAAATTGTTTGGGAAATTTCGCCCGAAGTAATGGTAATTCCAGCGCACGCCTGGACGCCGTGGTTTGCGGTATTTGGCAGTAAGTCCGGGTTTGACAGTTTGGCTGAATGTTTTGAAGAATACACTGACCGGATTTACGCGATTGAAACCGGCTTAAGTAGCGACCCGGCGATGAACTGGCGTTTGTCGGCCCTAGACCGCGTGGCGCTGGTTTCCAACTCGGACTCACATTCGCTCCAAAATATCGGCCGTGAAGCGAATGTTTTTGATTTGCCAGAGTTGAGTTATGCTTCAATCGTTAATACCATCAAAAGTAAAGACCCGAAGAAATTTCTTTACACGATAGAATTTTACCCGGAAGAGGGGATGTATCATTTTGACGGCCATCGCGACTGCGGCGTTAGTTTTAAACCGAGCGAGACCAAGAAAAATCAGGGCATTTGTCCGAAGTGTAAACGACCGCTGACAGTGGGCGTCCTCAACCGCGTGGAAGCGCTGGCCGACCGGCCCGAAGGCTTTGTTCCACCCGGCGCCATTCCTTACAAAAGTTTGGTGGAGCTAGACAAGATCATTGCCGAAGCGCTGGATATCAAAAGCCGTCAGTCCAAGCAAGTGCAGGCGGTCTATAATGATTTAGTTAAAAAAGGGGTGAGTGAGATGAATATATTGTTAAACTTGAGTTATTCTGAATTAGCGGCGATTACCGAGCCGAAAATAGTGGAAGGCATCCGGCGGATGCGCGAAGGGAGGCTGAATATCCAGCCCGGTTTTGACGGGCAGTACGGCAAGGTTGAAATCTTCCGGCCGGATGAGCGGGCGGAGAAGTGGCAGAAATCTTTATTTTAGTAGATTAAGTACATATAGTTGACGAATTATAGGTGTTGTGCTAACTTCTTTATACAATCGTGTTCAACCATTAACAGGAGAAAAAACATGACAAAGCGCAGTGATTTTGAGGGTAGTTGCCCGATTTGTCGCATCGGCGAAGTGACCGGCACCAAATGCCAAAAGTGCGGAGCGAAATTTTGTTCCAAGGGCGGTGGCGTCAAAAACAGGTCTTTTAGCCCGAATGTGGCGCTTTGCAAATGCCCCAAGAAAAAGGCAAAAAAGTAAAAGCGGTTCAACCGCGGATATTATCGCCAGTATAGTCAGAGCCCTTTTAGGATTAATTTCCGGGGGCTCATTTTTTTTATTTAATAATAACAAAAAAGCGGCCGATTTGCCGTTTTTTGATTATAGCTGATGTTAAGGCAAATAATTATTTTGGGTTATTGATAAATATCATGATCGCCGACAGAATGAAAATACGCTGTATTTTTGTCTTCCACCAACTCAAAAATTATCCGATATTTATAACCGATAGAAAAAGATAAAAACCCATTTAGTTTACCTTTTAACTTATGGATTTTTAGTGTTGAGTCAAAAGGATTTTGGCGGAAAATCGTTTCCTGTTCTTCGGCAATATTTTTAATGTTGCTAGGCAGTTTTTTGTATTCGCGAGCGAATTTTGAGCTGTAGATTATTTTTATACCGCCCGGCCTATCTTAAATTTTTGAGAGATTTTAAAGTTTTGCCTTTGCCCGCCGTTATTTCCAGTTGGCTGTCATTTAGTTCGTTTAATAACTTGCCCGCCTGCCAATCTCTCAATAAAGCCCTAAAAAATTCGCTAGTTGAGGCATAGGCGCCGGCTTTGACGGCGGTTTGAACGGTTTTGGCCATTGGGGCGGGGAGGGAGATATTGATTACTGCGCGCATAAGTTTATCGGTTAATTGTAATAGTTTGTATTACAATACTATCAAAGCGGAAAAATGTTGTCAAGTCCAGCCCCAGTTTTGGGATAAAACCGGGACTGGAATAAAAAAAATCGGCGATTTTCCGCCGTTTTTTAATTACCACTTTTATTTTTTAATCATCGGGCGGAAGTTGACTTGATAGGCTGGGATGCCGAGCGAGATGCCGTATTGTTTCGCTTCGGCGTATTGCTTCGCGCTCCGGCGGTTGATCTTAAAAACCCGGCCGTGGAAAATAATATAGTGGATTTTGTCATTTTTAAAATCAGCGTACCAACTGTGCCGGGAATCCAGCGCCAGACTTAGCTTTTTGGCGATTATCTCGGCTTCTCCCTCTGGAACTTCAATGCTATGCAAAGTCCATTTTTTAAGCCAAGGCGTTTGGTGCCGGGCGGTGATTTTCTCCACTTTAGTTTTAGTGATGGTGATTTTTCCGAGAAGCGCCGGCCGTTCCAGGCTTTCTTTAATCACCACGCCGGTAAAGTTTTTGGTCATATTATATATTTCGGCTAATGTATCGGTCTATCCGAAATTTCGCTGAATGAAATGAAGTTAAATTTGGGGGTAGCCATGGAAAAAATTTCATTTACTATTTATTGCTTCCCTAAGTAATTTTGCGGATTCTATATTCTTAAAATCTATCTGGTTTACCATCGACTTTGCCTTGTCGTTTAATCTATTGTACATAAATTTGATTTTGTCGGTCGTTTCATCATGGGTATGTGTTTGTCGATAATGCGATAAATTGTTAAAAAATGTGAGACTGTCGGCTGCCATTAAAATTTCAACATCGCCTTCACCGCCAATTTCGTGATTTTCTATCAAGAGTCTAACTCTATTTATTGTGGCTTCGTCAAAATTATGTTTTTTCAGTATATCGCATGTTATTTTGGCGGATAGTAAGGCGTGTTCCTTTTTGTATTCTTCATAAGTCACAAATCTTACTTTCATCTTTCGGTAGTCTTCAAGGCTTCTATCAATGTCGTGACCTAAAGCGGCGATCTGAAGCGCGATGTCTGCTTCCGGTTTAAGCTTGAGAACCCATTGCCAAACCGATTGCGAATGGTTGTACTCAGTTTTGTCTGCTGCATTTTTTGTAATCGTTTTTATTTCTTCTAAGACAAAATCAAATTTATTCATATAGAGGAGATAAATAATAAATGAATTTCTTTCTCTGTAGAGTCAGATAACCCGTTAAGTGACCTAAGCAGAACATAGTGGAGTGAGAGTCTAGGGTGGCTTGAGTTCAGAATTTCATCGCCCCCCATTATTTAATTGCATGCAGAATTGTTTGTTCTAATTTTTTCGGTTCATCCGTGCCTAGCCTGTAAGTTCTACCATTTTTCAGTTTTATTTCAACCGCATCAAAACCGGAAACATTGTAAACCCACATCTTGGGCCATAACCAGCCTCTTATTCCCCAGCCATAATACCAATGATTCCGTACGGTTTTAGCGGATATTATATCATTAAGCGAAAACTTTCTCTGATAAATACCATAGCCAAATTTGATTCGTAAATATTTTTTATCAATAATTACTTGAAGTGACAGAAAGGAAGCCAGGATAAACAGAATTAATGCCATTATAGCCGTAACGGCAAAATTTGTACCGGAGTCGGCCGAGGGTGGCTCGCCCGAGGCCGTAATATAAACCCAGGTGAAAAACGCCAGTACGGCCAGTGTAACAATCAGTATCAGGTAACCAATTTGAGTGTGTTTGTAGTTCATAATTTATATGTTTATAGGCGGAATTCTGAATTTCAGCTAACGTTTCGGCATATCTGATGTTTTACGGAGCGAAGTGAAGTAAAATATGGGAGGAGGCTCGCCGGAGGCGAACCGTAACCAGATATGTCGTGTTATATGATTTATGCTTTTCTTTTGTCTCGCCTTAGCGAGACCACTTTTCTGTAATAAACAAATTTTATTTTCGTCTTGGCGTAGGGGCACAGAGGGGCTGGGGGTGAATGCCCCGAAGCCAAGACATCTTATTCTTTTATTTCTAAATTGGTGATGGTTATATTGCCACTTCTGAACGTGATCACTATTGGCACTTTATTTTGATTTAGCGTAGCAAGCAAGCTAAGAATTTGTTGATCACATCGTGCCAATGCTAAATCACTCTCTTTCAAAACTGCTGGTTCTCTATAAAGACCACTAACTGGTGGTTCGGTGTAGGGTTTAGCAGGAATTTCGTCATGCCGAATTCCGTAAGCCAAGGGTCGTATTTCAACAGTTGGCATAAAAACAGCGCCATATTTTTTTGTATGTTCTGCAAAATCTTCTTCAGTTGCTTGGGGATTGAGCAGACGTAATTGCAACGATTCCGATCCTTTAATACGAGAGCCGTGTGCTTCATCTTCGACTCGTGCTTCTCCCAGCCATTGTTTTAATAAATCAATCAGGGCTTGGATTTGTGGTTGATCGATTTGCAAATAGAGATCAGTGGCGTTTTCTAAATGATGTCCGTACCAAAAATTTCGTTGCCGAGGATTGAATGCATTATATAAATTTTTTGTTTCCACCTCATCATATGTGCGGGCGGGGTTTAGTTTGAGTTTAGGATTTTTAGTATTGGCCTGTTTCCTAATATATGCAAAAGCAAGTTCAATAATTTCGTTGGGGCTATATTTTTTTTCTCGGTCAAAGTCCTTTGCGAGAATTGCTAAGTCTTTTATTTTCCCTTCTTTGCTTTGCAATAAACCATAAGGATCAATTTTTTCGATTGTTGATAAGTAACCAAGGTATTCAGAGAGGGCGTGCGCTTTCTCTAGCCACTCTGCAAATTTTTCTGGATCTGTCTCAATATCCGGACAGCCACTTTGTTCGATAAGTTTTTGCCGAAGTTCTATAAATTCTGGACTTTCAGGATTTATCAAATCAAACTGCGAAGACCGAGGGGTTTGTTCTTTTTTCGGTATTTCAGGATTGATTAAATCTTCTGGCGGTGTTTGTTCTGGGGTTTCAGTGGACATATTTTGATACAGTTATATTTTTAATAAATTGTTTTCTGAGTGACGAGAGGAGCGAAGAAAACACCATATACCCCCCCCTCTTAAAAAATAAAAATAAAATTTGTTTATTATAGAAAAGCGTAAGGCGTTAGCCGTAAAAAGAAAAGCATATTTCATATAATGTTTCGGCATAGCCGAAATTTAGCGGTGGTAAAATTTACGCGCTAGCGCTCACCGCCACTAAATTTTGGTGAGCGAGCATTAAAAATATTCAAAGATTTTAAAAATTATAATTGTTAGCATGCAAATCATTCCAATAAAAAAAGAAAAACGCCCAATATCTTTTTGAAGATTAGATGGATATCTTGGTAGTATTGCCGTATTAAAGGTCACTAGTAAGCTTATAAAGGCAATTGTTGCAAAAATTTTTATCATAGCTCACGAACCGGCTATGCCGTGTTAAGTGATGTAAATCTAGAGCCCTCGGTCATTTTGGTTCCCGCAAAGGGGGCATGTAATTATTGATGACAGTGGGCCAGTGCAAACGAAAGAGAAAGGCCTCTGACAGATTTTACATGTCATAACAAGAGAACTTAATCCTTGATTCGTACTAAATCCAACAGCTCTTCTTACGTTTTCCGCCTTAAGACTTGCTCTAACATTTGATAAATTAGCAGGTTGATTGACCTCCATGCCAATAGCCTCATCAACATTTTTAGCTTCTGTTTCAAAGACGGAATCTTTAATATCAATTATTTCAATCTGTTTTTTCTCCAATCTATCTAAGATACAATTTTCGTGGTCGCTTTTCATTTTTTTTAAGACATGACTAGTATATGTATCTCCGTCAGAATCGATAATTTTATGATGTTCTCGGCAAAAAAGGATTAAGTTCTCGTATTCGTCTACATTCGGAAAATTTTCTATATATCTCGTTGAATTATTGTTCTGGTCTACTATGTGACATTCTTCTCCTATAATCACATAATTGTCATTTTCCGAATGAATTAGTTCTTTGTCGCAGATGGCCCCATTATGTCTATATGAGCATCGATTTCCAGCCTTTGCCCAAAGTAATTTCCTAGTTTTGTCACTAATACTCATAATAGTTTGGTTATTTTGTATTTGGCTCTAGATTTATTTCACTTAACGTTTCGGTATATCCGTAGTTCTTATTATCTTATGATAAAATCGTGCGGAGCACAATCATAAGATAATAAGGATTAGGATGAACGAGCTAATAAAATTATTTTTAAACATTTTACTTCATTAACTCTTTTTCTTTATTATTAAATTCTTCTTTAGTGTCACCAAAAATTTTATCATCTATTTCTATGTAGTATGAAACTTCTTCATTTGTGAGGCAGTTTGTTATGTGTTTTGAAATACTAAAAGGTTTTTCTGTACCTATAAAACCGCCGGAATAGTAGCAGGCGTTTTTATCTTCGTTGTAAATATATTTTGGATTCATCACTGTACCGTCTGGTAAAGATTCTACTTCCATTTTATAAATTGCCTCACAAATATCGTGGCATTCCTTTTGTTTATTAAAGATAAAATTTTGTTGTTGATTTTTAGGTAGGTAAAATATAAAGAAGTATGCAACGGCAACTGCCACAATAATGATACCAGTTCCAATATATTTTTTCATAGAGTTGAGTTTAAAAATAATTTTATTAGTGAGCGAATCGGATATACCGTGTTATGTGACGTAATAAAAATTCTTCCCGGTTATTATTGGAGAACGGAGTAATAACTTATTATAGCAGTTACTATGGTGGCTAGGGCTAAAATTATTGTAAAAATTGCCAACACCCACGTTGCTTTAGTTAAACTTCTAGTTTGCTCAATGATTTTTTGATTATCTTCTAAAAGTTTACTATTGAACGCGCCTTGCTCTTTGATTGATTTTTCTTGTTGTTTAATAAATAGTAATTCCTTTATGTAATCAAAAAATATTGAACTTTCAGGGGTTTTTAGCCCGCCAGTATAAGATTCTCCCTGCAAAGCTTTAACAAGATCTTCCTCGGGAGTGTTTTGGTTATATTTTTCTAATGAATCTTTCAAAGTCATAATTTAATAATGCAAGAATTTTTTATTATGTCATATAACGTTACGAGTATCCGAAGTTTTTCTGGAGCGAAGCGGAGGAAAAATTTGGGTGGAGGCTTTGTATAAAAGCCGTAACCGGATACTCGTTGTTAGCTGATGTATTCCTTTTCTTTTTTCCGACAGTAGTCGGAATTGTTTTAAAAATTTTAAAATTTCTTTTTCCGTTTTGGATTTTGGGCAGAGGGGTCAGGGGTGAATGCCCAAAATCCAAAACTCCTTATTATCTTCTCTTAAAACAAACAGTCAAAAAGGAAGGGGTTTAAGGGGAGGGAATTTTTGACTGTTTGTTTTCTTTTTCGCCTACGACTTGTCTTTATGGTGTACTATAAATTTAGCTCTTTCAAATAATTCATCAAATGTTATAATCTCAATATTTCTTGAATCTCTACGAAACAGCTCGAAACTCTTGGCTTTTATTTGCTGTTCTTTTGTTTCGCCTGAATATTGATCAGTATTTCCTATTATTAAAATTGTTTTAGGATCTGCTGTTTTTTGTTTAATAATTTCGCCATTATCATTATAATTATTATTCGCATTTGACTCCGCCTGTATCTGCCAACTTGCTTTTTGTTCAAGTATTTGAGAAAAGGCATTGATCAAGTCGTCTGACAATGACCATGAATTAGAGCGATTTTTATTTTTGAATAAAGCTGTATCGGGTCGCTTTAACTCAACGATAACCGTAAATTTATTACACCCAAGCAGAAAATCGCCAATAACTCCTTCTTTTCCCGACAAATCGGTATTGGAAATGTGGGCTTCTTTCTGCAAAATCCCTAAAAATTTATAATCTAAACCATAACCAAAAATCCAATCGTTTATACCGAAGAAATGTTGCCATAACTTTTCCAAACCCGCATCATTTATATTGTTTTCTTGTTTGTAAATTGCAATATAATCTGGATTGTGTAACAGCTTATCAAAAATTTCTAGTTGTTTTTTTCGATACCCAATATTTACAATATCCGTTGATGTAATCATCCCACTATTTATCAACTCCTCGATTATTTGTTCGCCGTCTTTTCGAAGTAAAAAAGTTTTTATTTTCTTCTTAGTATCATCATCAGCTGGTAAATCGTCCTCCGCTAGAGTTATTCTTCGTTCGTTAATATCAGCAAGGTTTAATTCTGAAAGAAGTTTTAAATAATTGATAATTTGTTTAAAAAATGAAAACGAAAAAACAATTTGCTCATCCTGCTCAACATAACCTTTATTTTTGTAATACTTAAATCTTTTAAATGAAACTTGGGTTATTTTATTGTTTTCTTTGATAAAAGTAAACGTAGTTTTAATTTTATTTCTTCTAGGGTATGGGTGTTCTGCCTCAACTGCGTCAGGAACATTATTTTCATCTCTTGAAACAATAGTAAAAAACTTGCCCGCTTCATTTTTAAATTTATGCGTGTAAAGTGTATCCTCTCGATATTTATCAACAATTTCTTCTTCTGATTTTTCTGGGTCTAATTGCATAATTTTATTTCAAATCCAATACCTCCCACCCTTTCATTGATGAGTCAAAAGAATATTTGGCATTACGGTTAATCTTCCAGCCATTTGGCCCGTCTTGAACGGCGATACCGCCGTCAAAATCTTTTATACCTTTTAGCCACAATTGCAGGGCTTCCGCTTTGTATTTAGTATCGTTGCTTTCGGCGGTAATACCTGCTTTTGTATCAACAATCAAAACGCCGTTTTTGGTCTTGATTATCCAGTCAGGATAAAACAATTTTTCTTTGTTTTCATCAGGGTTATAGTAGGAAATTGAAAAATGTTCGCTTCCGTTATCGCCGTTTTTATGCCACCATATAACGCTTTTATTTTGAGGCGATTCAAGAAACTTGATAAAATTTTTCTCATTATCATTGCCCCCAAATAGGCCTGCTTGGGTTTTTTCAAACCAAAACGGTTCCATTGCTGATTTTTTGACCGCCAATTTCTCGTATTGATCGGTAAAAAATAATGCTTCGCGCGGTATTTCAATATGCTCCACGCGTTTCGCGCGCGCCGCCTTTTTATTCACTTCTTGCTCGCGAATAGAACGATATGCTAAAAGTGCGTCGCCGATTACTGGCGCAAGTGCGCCTGCTTCACCTACTAAATCGTTCACAATGATTTTGTAAACGTCTGCGCGCGAAAGTTTTAATTTTTCCATTAGATAAATATTGAGCGCGGTTTTGAGCTTACCCCATGAGCGTTCTGGTGCAAATTTGCGGTTTTCGTCAGTTTGCTTTGCCACAATTTTAAAACAAAGCAAGTTATACAACCGCTCAAGATCATGGCGAGACATTTCCTCGTCATAACTTCCACCTTCCTCAAAAAGCTCCTTTGTGAAATTGTCGTAATCATCAATATCAACGCCGACCGGTCCTTCTCCGCCAGTTCCTTTTTGTTTAATTGGCAATTGCAAAACTTCATCATAATCAAATTTTTCTTCAAAGTATTCGCAGTTTGCAAAGAAGTCGAAAAATTTGAAATGGTCTTTTGTTGCTTTGTGCTTTTCGCCATATTCATCGGTATATTCAAAAGTGAATTTTCTTGTTCCTCGTCCTTTTATTTGGATAAAATCAGTCGGCGAAAAGACGGGGCGCATAAGAGCAAGATTCAAAATGTCTTGGCAATCATAACCAGTCGTCATCATTCCAACGGTTACGCAAATTCTTGATTTACTTGATTTATAGTTTTCCAGAAATTTGGTGTGTCCGTTCAAGTTGTTGTTTGCAAAATTGATTGTGAATTGCTGACTATCCGTAATATTGGAAGTTATTTGCACGGCAAAATCGGAATTGTATTTATCAGTCCAAAGCTGGCTCGCCATTTGATTGAGTGTTTGAGTGATTTTTGAAGCGTGTTTTTGACTTACGCAGAATATAATACTTTTGCCAATTTCACCGCTTATTGGATCTTTTAGAGAGTTTTCGATAAATGTTTGGCAAAAGACACGATTTGTCTTTTCGGAAAAGAATTTCTTTTCAAAATCCTTTTGGAAAAATGTTTCTTCGCTTTCGCCACCTTCTTCGTCTTCAACCATAACTGCATAGCCTTTTTCTGAAAGCAATTCTGTTGTGATGTCTGTTCGAGCGTCTGAAACAATAGGATTGATCAAGAATCCTTCGCGAACGCCGTCAAGCAAACTAAAACGGAAAGTTGGCTCGCCATTTTTACAACCGAAAGTCGTATAAGTATCAAGCAATTGCCGTCTTTCCCAAGCTCGCGGGTCTTTTTGCGATAACTTTTGCGGATCAATATTTTTCAAATAGTCTTTCGGCGTTGCGGTTAAGCCCAATTTGTAGCCGATAAAATATTCAAAAACTGCGCGCGAGTTCCCGCCAATTGCTCGATGTGACTCATCGGCAATAACTAAATCAAAATCGGTCGGCGAAAACAGTTTTTTGTATTTGTCTTGCGATGAAAGACTTTGAACGGTTGTGATAACCACTTCCGCCTTTTTCCAGTCATCACGATTTTGCTTGTAAATAACAGATGAAAAGTCATTGCTCAAATATCGGACAAAGTTTTTATGTGCTTGATCTTCCAATTCCAAACGATCAACTAAAAACAAAATCCTTTTTGCGTTTCCCGTTCTTAAAAATAGTTTGATGATTGCGGCGGAAATAAGGGTTTTTCCTGTTCCCGTTGCCATTTCAAAAAGAAAACGATCATTTCCAGCTTCAGCGGATTTTTGCAAAGCGTGAACCGCTTTGAGCTGATACGGGCGCAAAATCCGCAAATTTTCATCCCAAAGATACTGTTCCCGTGTTTCTTTGTTGAGATAGCGAGGATCATCTTTGAAGTTTGGATTTTGCGTAAATGCAATATAATCTTCTTTGACCTCCTCATCTGCTAAACGCTGATTGTCGGGTTTGAAATCTTGCCTGTGTTTCAAAGATTCTTGCGTTGGAAATTCCGTGATAATTTCAGGATCGCCTCGTTCCAAATCCCAAAAATAATGAAGATTGCCGTTTGAAAGAATAACGAAACGAGCATTTTCAGTATGAGCATATTTTCTCGCTTGTTCTTTTCCGTCTAGTGGATTTTTATCTTCTTTCTTGGCTTCCAAAATAACGAGCGGGAAACCTTTTTCATCAAGCAATAAAAAATCAATGAAGCCGTTTTTTGTAGATTCAAAATCCTCACCAAAAGCGTCAATGTCTTTTTGGGTAAGTTTTACATTTGGTTCAAGCGAAATATTTGCTTGACCTTTTTCATTATCAAAAAATCGCCAGCCCGCTTGTTCAAGCAGTTTGTTTATTTTGATTCGTGCTTTTGCTTCTTTAGAGTTTGCCATAATTGTATATCCAATTTAAGTAATTGTATTGTATTCGTTTTCCCCTTATAAATAAATCGTTTTCGTAGCGGAGCGGAGAAAACACCTTATACCCCTTTATAAATTAATAAAAAAACAAAATTCAAATTCTTTTTTAGAGCTGGGCGATAGCCCAAAAGTAAAACATGCATTTCACATAACGTTCGCGTGTATGCGATGTTGCGTTAGCAATATGGGTGAAGCGAAGCGGAACCGCATACACGCTGTTAGGCGATGTAAAATTTTTACACTTTTTGTTTTTTTTCGCTTGTCATTTAATCAGGGGGGGCGTCAATCACTATGGCGAAAGGGGGCAGAGGGGAACAAAAGGGGTGAATGCCCCCTGTAGTCATTCCGTTTTATTGGTCATCGTAGTAATGTTTGTTGCTTTATCCGATTCTTGCCCTTTTTTCTTATCGTAACTTTCTTCCGTATTAAATTCTACTAATAATCCGATCGTGATATCTTCTTTCTTGCCTCGATAGTCATTTAAACTAAAAAAATAGTCTTTTTTATCATCTCCCGTGATAAAACCCGCTAATCCATTTGGTAGAATATTTTTAATTTTTCCTTCAAATTTAGGTAGGTTTGATTGTAGTACAACCTGCCAATATTTTTTTAATTCGTTTTTTAGTTCCTGTAATTTTTCAATAGGAATATTTGGATTTGTAAACTGTGATAAAGTTGATTGTAACTTTGGGGGGATTTTCCACCCTTCTTTTATTCTCAATAGTTGAGATAACGAAAAATGTTTGAATGCTAAATCATTCTCCCGTTTTGTTTTTAAAAGTTCTCCCAATAAAAATAATAAGTCGACTTTATACTCCATGTCACCAAAATTATTTATTGCCGATATTGCGTAGTTAAACGATTTGTTAATGTCTCCGCATTCTTGGTACAAGACAGCCAATTCCTTTTGAATAAACCATTCTTTTTTTCTTTTCAAAATTTGTTGAAGTTCTGCAATTGCGTCAGATGATTTGCCTAAATTCTTTTTGGATAATGCGATTCTTCGGGCAAACCAGATATCATTGGAGTAATGAAATTTATCAAATGTTTCAAGGGCTTTTTTTGAAATTTCGTAGCACTCTTGGAACAATCCTAATTTTATAAGCGCCTTAGATTTATAGGCAAACCAATTTTCTTTGTCTGATGCCAATTCCATTGGCTTTATCTGTCCTTTTCTCTCAATTTCAATAGTTCTGCAATCTGTGTGAAGTTGGTCAGGAGAAATTAAATCACATATCTCGTTAACCAATTTCCAATTAGCATTCGGTTTCTTTTTTTCTGCCTTAAGGACTGAATTAAATAACATTGAGACAACAGAATATGCATAATCGTTGTTTACTTTAAGGATCAACGGCAAAAAAGATACTATTTTCGTAATTATGTCATTCTTTGTGTAATGATGAGCAGCTGTCGTTGTAATTTCTTCATCATCAAATGTTTCATTTTCAATTTGATGGTCTTCATTAAGTTGATTTTCTGCTTTAAATTTTGAATATAAAAGCCAACCGTATGCAGTTAAAATTATTTCTTTAGTATTTTCATCAATGGTTATTTTGTATAGTTCCAAAAACTTAAAAGCATAATCAAAATTGTCAGTTTGTCTTAGCGCTGTAAGCATTGCAGAAATCAAATAGTCATTTGACGCAATTTGTTCAGATGTAAATTGAACTTTATTCTCCTTGAAATATTTTAAAGAATCACTAAACTTTTTCTCTTTGTTTAGTTTTGATATCGCTTGACTAAATTCGAATAGTGTTGCCATAAGCTACAATTTTATTTTCTCAATAGCAGTTTTGAATTCTTCCCAAATTGAGGGATTAGAATAATATTTAGCTGTGGCTTTTGTAAATGCTCCGCTGCCACTATAATCAATTTCTACATCCAATTCCTCTGTTT
>Ga0172379_10005510_pt1 | contig 17663 bp, 12 predicted proteins | sample GrowelOW334metaG_FD_119756 | JGI IMG/M metagenome (GOLD analysis project Ga0172379, IMG submission 119756) | Groundwater microbial communities from an aquifer near a municipal landfill in Southern Ontario, Canada - Groundwater well OW334 metaG | ecosystem: Environmental > Aquatic > Deep... | reverse complement strand
CGTTCGCCATTTAAAAAGTTTATATTGTTTGAAATGTTTATATTGTTTGAAATGTTTGAAATGTTTGAAATGTTTGAAATGTTTGAAATGTTTGAAATGTTATCTCAATTACAGCCTCCCTATTTTTTCATAACTCATATCTCATAACTCATATCTCATAACTCATATCTCATAACTCATTTCTCATAACTCATATCTCATAACTCATATCTCATAACTCATATCTCATAACTCATATCTCATAACTCATATCTCATAACTCATATCTCGTCCTTCTCCACATGCAAATTTTCAATGATAAAATCCTGCCGGTCAGGAGTATTCTTCCCCATGTAGAATTCCAGCATTTCGACGATCGATTCATTTTTGTTCAGGATGACCGGATCGAGGCGGATCTGCTCTCCGATAAAATTCTTGAACTCATCAGGGGATATCTCTCCCAAACCTTTGAACCGTGTAATCTCCACACCTGTTACAAGAACCTTGACCGCTGCATCCCTTTCCTGTTCGGAATAACAGTACTCGGTCTTTTTCTTATTTCGTACCCGGAATAGCGGGGTTTGCAGAATGTACAAATGGCCTCTGCGGATCAGTTCGGGAAAAAATTGCAAAAAGAAAGTAATCAACAACAACCGGATATGCATTCCATCAACGTCGGCATCTGTCGCGATGATCACTTTGTTGTAACGAAGTTCATCGATTCCCTCTTCGATGTTGAGGGCTGCCTGCAGGAGGTTAAACTCCTCATTCTCGTACACAATTTTCTTGGTAAGGCCGTATGAATTTAACGGTTTGCCACGCAGGCTGAAAACCGCCTGTGAATTAACATCCCTTGATTTGGTGATGGAGCCGCTGGCCGAGTCACCCTCTGTGATGAAGATGGAGCTGTTGTCTTTGTTTTCGTGTGGCGTATTGTAATGTAACCGACAGTCTCTCAGTTTTTTATTGTGAAGACTTACCTTTTTTGCGCGTTGCTTTGCCAGTTTCTGTATGCCGGATATGGCCTTGCGTTCCCTTTCCGACTCCTGGATTCTCCGCAACAGCACATCGGCCGTCTGCGGGTTTTTGTGGAGGTAATTGCCAAGCTCTTTTTGGATAAAGTTCATCACAAAGTTACGTACCGACATGCCATCCGGCGAAATATCCCTCGATCCCAGTTTGGTCTTGGTCTGTGATTCAAACACCGGTTCTTCTACTTTAATACTGATGGCAGCCACTATGGAGGCCCTAATATCCGAGGCGTCGAACTCTTTTTTGTAAAAATCACGGATGGTCTTGATCAGTGCTTCCCTGAAGGCGGCCAGGTGCGTACCTCCCTGAACGGTATGCTGACCGTTGACAAACGAATAGTAGTCCTCACCGTATTGGTTGCCGTGTGTGATGGCGCTTTCGATGTCTTCGCCCTTCAGGTGGATGATGGGGTAGAGCGGTTCCTGTCCTATATTTTCGTTCAACAGGTCATAAAGCCCATTTTTGGAGAGGTATTTTTCTCCGTTGTAGTTGATGGTCAACCCGGCGTTGAGGTAGGTGTAGTTTTTCAACATGGCCACCACATACTCATCTATGTAATGGTAGGTCTTAAAAATATCCTCGTCGGGAGTGAATACAACTGTGGTACCGTTTGGTTCATCGGTCGGAAGTTCATCATTTTCAGCGATAACATCCCCTCTGGAGAAATCGATCACCTTAACATTCCCGTCGCGGACAGATTTTATGGAGAAGGAGGTGGAGAGTGCATTAACTGCTTTGATCCCAACGCCATTGAGACCGACTGATTTTTTGAAGGCCTTGGAATCATATTTCGCGCCGGTATTCATCCTGGCAGCCACATCCATCAGCTTACCCAGCGGAATACCACGGCCAAAGTCACGGACCGAAATCCGCTGGTCCGAAACGTGGATGTCGATCTTCTTGCCATTGCCCATCATGAACTCATCGACCGAATTGTCTATCACCTCTTTGAGCAGGACATAGATGCCATCATCGGCCGCTGAACCGTCCCCTAGTTTGCCAATATACATCCCCGGGCGCTTTCTGATGTGCTCTTTCCAGTCGAGCGTACGTATCGAATCTTCAGAATAACCTTGAACCATTCTTTATTGAGTTTGCACAAATATAAAGAAATAAGGGAGCGATTTCTTACGATCGCCCCCTCAGTAATGAACAACTAACGGTTGATAAATATTGTCAAAAAGGGCTTATTTATTTTGAATCTTTGCCCTACTTGATTTAAAAGGATCGTCATTTTTGATCCGGTTTAAATGTAAAATGATAGCTACCGGCCGAAAGCGAAAGTTTTGATGATTTTTTGTCATTCGTGATTATTTTGATAAACTGATTGGATTCAATGGGTTGGGCACCCTCTTTTATTTTTTGCGCCGGTAGCAAAAGGGTAGCGTTGCTGTTGGCAGGAACGGTGACTAAATAGTCAATTTTTTCATTGGATTTTACCCATTTTGACAAAATTAAGCCATAGGGCCCAATGTGTGACGCTTCAAAATAGGTCAAGTCCTTCACAAAATGGGGTTCGAGCAGGATATTTTTAAATCCGGGCTGATTTGGGTCTGGTCTTATGCCACCCAGGGCTTTGTAGAACCAGGCACTAATTTCCCCAAACATAATGTGGTTCAATGAGATACTCGATTTGGCGTCGATTGGCCAGTTTTCGTACAAGGTGGTAGCTCCGTTGACCATCCACCAGCCCCACGATGGGAAAGTCTCCTGCGCGGCAACTTTGTAGGCAACTTCTGTGTATCCGTTTTCGCTCAAAGCATTCAACAAAGCTTTGGTACCTAAGAGGCCAACATCCAGATGAAAAAGGTCAGCCTCCACCCGTTTGGCCAGATTAGAGGCTAGCAAAGGTTTTGCATCTTCGGGTACTACTCCCCAAAAGAGTGGTGCAGCCAGTTCTGTTTGTAAACCGGTGGCATAAATTCCGGTAACATTGTTAAGAAATTTCCTGTTGATGGCCAGTTTGATCTTTTCAGCCAATGCCGAATACTTTTCGAAATCATCCAGTTTTCCAAGCATTTGAGCTGTTTTGGCCAGGATGTTGGCATCGGCATAATAATAACAGGAGGAGGTTAGCTCTTTACTTGCCTTTGATTTGACCGGGATCCAGTCGCCCAGGCCCCAGTTCGTCAAATTCTCCGGACTGATCCTGTCAATGTAATCGACATATCTTTTGATATTGTCGTAAGTCTGCTTCAACAGTCGGTTATCGCCGTAAAACTGATAAATATTCCAGGGAATGATAGCCAGGGAACTAGTCCAGTCGGGACCGTTGGCCCAGTCGTAACCCCATCCCGATGTGGGTATGATGTTCGGAAGAACGCCATTGGGCTGCTGCTCATCGCGGTGGTCGGCCAGCCATTTTTCGTAGACCGTGATACCATCGAAGTTGAACAATCCGGTCTCCACTGCGATCTGTCCGTCTCCTGTCCAACCGTTTTTCTCCCTTTGCGGGCAGTCGGTAGGGTAGCCGTACAGGTTGGAGAGGTAAGAGTTGTTGGCAGCAAACCATATTTTGTTGAGGGTTGGATTTGAACTCTCAATTTTTCCGGCCGAAGGAACATCACTGTGCATAAACAGCCCAACCAGGCTGCTTTGGCTCAATTCGACGGGTTTACCGGAGGAGATTTCGATATACTGAAATCCCTTGTAGTTGAAGTATGGGGAAAAAGTTTCTTCTGCTCCACCTTTCAGGACGTAAATATCTGTTCCAAAGGGGTCTTTGTCATCTGTCGGACGATAATGAACCGAAATGTTTGACTGATCGACCCTGCCGTTGTCATAAATCCGCTCGCCGTGTTTGACGGTCAGTTTCGTACCCGGAAGGCCCCTTAGGGTCAGTTTGCTCACCCCGGCTATGTTGCGTCCCAGATTGAAGACATAAAGCGTGTCGCTGAATTTTCTGCAGGATACTGCTTCAATCACTTCTGTTGCCCGGATGGGCTGAAGTTGTTGCGAGACAATATTTTGAGAAGGGGCTGCAGTCAGTATGGCATTGGTCCATTTGGAATCATCGAATATATTCATGTTCCATCCTGTCTTTTCCAGATTTGCATCCTGGTGTTCACCGGTATAGATACTGTTGAAGATTACCGGACCTGTTGATGTTTTCCAGCTTGTCCCGGATGAGATGGTTTGTACCGAACCATCCTGGTAAGTGATACGAAGATCCAGGCAGAATTTTGGCCGGGCGCGCCATGGGGACTTGTCGAAATACCAAACGGCTGTCGATTGGTGGTTGAACCAACCATTGCCCAAAAGTATGCCAAGGGTGTTTTTGCCTCCAGTCAGGTACGGTGTCACATCGTGGGTAACATAGAGCGTCCGCCGGTCGAAACGGGTGTACATCGGGTCCAACCGGTGATCTCCGATTTTCTTCCCGTTGACGTATAATTCAAAGAGTCCGCCAACGGCTACATACGCACGGGCCGAGACCACTTTTTTAGATATGTCTATCTCCTGGCGGAAGTAGGGTGCAGGTTTCAAAGCAATATCCCTGGAGTCGGTGATCCAGGCGCCATGCCAGTTTTTCACCTCCATCATGCCGGTTTCAAAGGAGGATACCAGACTTTCGACACTCATTTTATCCTCATGGTCCCAGGTAGTGACCTGCCAGAAATATTTGGTGTATGGTAGTAGTTTTGATCCATAATAAGTTACAAGCATGCTGTCAGACAATATTTTGCCGGTATTCCAGATTGCTCCCCTTCCATTGGCCACTGCAACTGAGTCCTTTCCAACAATTATTTGAAAGGCGGTCTGTTTGGCTCCCATTCGCGGATCATTCAGTTGCCAGGACAGCCTGGGATTTGGAACATCAATACCCAGTGGATTGAACAGGTGTTCGCATTGTAGCTTTACCGGAATGGGTTGCGCATTCAATTTCAGGGCAAGGAAGATAAGTAGTAAGAAGTTGAATTTCATTTGAATATAACAAAAAGTGTGAAAATTTAGCTTTTATAAATAGCCACTGGCTTCAGCCAGTGGTGGCAATTAATGAACCTCCAGAATCACCGACTCCAGAGGCTTCATGTTTAGCTTAATTTTACCGGTCTGTTTTTCTACCAGAAGCTGATAGTTGTTATTATTGTTCAGATGATCAGTCAGGGCATAGGTCCCGTCTTTCAGGTTCCACTGGCGGATGAGGTCGGATGGCAAAAGAAGGTTAAATGCATTCGGGCGTTCCGGATCAAATCCAGCCACGATTACCAATTTTTGGTTAAAGCTCCAGCGCCCGAAGGAGAATATTTTGTCGGAATAACCAATCGATTTCTCCCTGTTGCAGGATTGTAGTTCCTGGTATTTTCCCATCAAAGCAGGGGAGGCAATGGTGAAATTGAGCAACCGTTTGTAAAACGCACGAAGGGACTTCTCCTCTTTCGAAAGCTTGCCTCCATCGAAGGCTCCTCCGTTCATCCAGCGCTGGTGTGCCGGGACGCCGATGTAATCGAAAATAGAGGTTCGGGATGGTTTTCCAAATCCTGCATTCTCAGCACCCTTTTCTCCAACTTCCTGACCGAAATAAAGCAGGGTGGGAGAGGTGCTGATGGTTGTAGATACCACCATTGCTGGTTTTCCTTTGGCTGCGTCGCCCGCAAACTCGCGACTTGCAAGCCGTTGTTCATCATGGTTCTCCAGGAAATGCAACAGATGGTGTTCGATATCGGCAAAGTTTGACTGGATCTTAACCAACAGGTCGGCAGGCTCTTTCCCCTGCACTATTTTTTTCAGCGTATCGTAAAAGGCAACTTTATCATAGAGATAGTCCATTTTCCCTACATGAATGAATGAATGGACGAGTGATGGATTGTACACCTCCGCTACCAATATTGTCTTTGGATACTCCTTTTTGATGGCGCTGTTCAGGTAGCTCCAAAACTCAACCGGTACCATCTCTGCAATGTCGAACCTGAAACCATCTACCCCTTTTTTTAGCCAGAACAGACAGATATTCCTGAATTTCAGCCATGTATCCGGGACGTTTTTACCCTGCCAAAAGGCATAATGATCGAGTACCGATTTGTTGTCATAGCCATCAGGCAGCGATTCGAAATCATTGGTGCCGTCTGGTTTGACACCATAATTGATTTTAACCGTTTCATACCAGTCATCTGCTTTAGGTTGCGCAAGCCTGGAACCGTTTCCGGTCCATTTGGCAGGGCTTTCATCAAATTTTCCATCAATCATGGGGTTTGGTGAACCTCCAAGTGGTTTTTCAATCAAAACCGGCACTCTAAATGATTCTCCCGGCAGGTAGTAAAAATTATTGTCGCGTGCATAGACAACACTTTTGTCATCTTCCTCCCCAAAGTCTTTTACTCCGGCCGGTTTGGTGATGGAGTGGTAATTGCGGGCTACATGGTTGGGAACAATATCTATGATGACCTTTAATCCCTGTTCATGGGTACGCTGGACAAGGGACTGAAACTCCTCCATTCTTTTGGATGGGTCGACAGCAAGATCCGGGTCTACGCTGTAATAATCCTTAACGGCATAAGGCGAACCCGCCCGGCCTTTGACCACATCCGGATCGTCGTTCGAAATGCCGTAAGCCGAATAGTCCCTAATAACATCATGGTGAAGGATACCAGTATACCAAATGTACGTAACACCCAGATCCTTAATCTCTTTGAGCGCTTTCGGCGTGAAATCCATGAACTTACCTACTCCATTTTCTTCGATCGTTCCCCATGGAATGTTGGTCGTATTTGAATTCCCGAAGAGTCGGGTAAAAACCTGATAGATTACTATTTTATGGTTGGAACTATTATTTGGGGTTATGCTCTTTTGGTCAATAGGGTCGGTTTTGAATCCAAAACAGAAAATGATAACCAGAAAGAAAAATGATATGTAAAGATATTTCATAAGTTTTGGAATTTTAGTTAATTATTCTGGTCTTTTCCAGTAATGGCAGCAAGTTTGATTAACTCAGACAAAGGTAAATATTAAGTTATTATCTTTGCTGGATGAGCAAGAAAACTATGGGTTTTTTAGACAATATTGACCGGAAAGATTACCGGCCAAAGTTTGGCGGACTGGAAATAATTAAATATCTCGGTCCGGGGCTTTTGGTGACAGTAGGTTTTATCGATCCGGGAAACTGGGCCTCCAATCTGGCTGCCGGAGCCAATTTCGGGTATCTGTTGCTTTGGATGGTAACTTTTTCGACCATCATGCTCATCATGCTTCAGCACAATGTGGCGCATCTTGGGATAGCAACCGGACTCTGTCTTTCTGAAGCTACCACAAAATTCATCAAACCGGCCTTTTCGAAACCCATTCTTGCTTCCGCTGTGCTGGCCTCTATATCTACCTCCCTGGCAGAGATCCTGGGAGGGGCCATTGCCTTGAACATGCTTTTCGATATCCCGATCAGGGCTGGGTCCGTGATGGTGGTTATTTTTGTGATCATCATGCTTTTTACCAATGGCTACCGGATGATTGAGAAGTGGATCATCGCATTTGTCTCTGTGATCGGACTCTCCTTTATTTATGAACTCTCGTTGGTTCAGATTGACTGGAACAGCGCCATTCATTCATGGGTAACCCCTCATTTCCCCAAAGGATCAATGGTCATCATCATGAGTGTGTTGGGTGCAGTCGTTATGCCGCACAACCTCTTTTTGCACAGTGAGATCATCCAGAGCCGACAATGGAACCTTCAGGACGAGAAAACAATCAAAAGGCAGCTTAATTACGAATTTTTGGATACGCTTATCTCTATGCTCGTTGGTTGGGCCATCAACAGCGCCATGATACTGCTGGCAGCGGCCACATTTTTCAACACGGGCATCAAAGTGACCGAATTGCAGCAGGCCCAGGGTTTGCTTGTCCCCTTGCTTGGCGTACATGCAGGGATTGTCTTTGCTGTCGCACTGCTTTTTGCAGGGATTGCTTCGACGATTACTTCCGGCATGGCGGCTGGCTCGATTTTTTCAGGTATATTTCAGGAGCCATACGATATCAAGGACAACCACTCAAGGTTGGGAGTCGCCATCTCCTTCGTGGTAGCATTGCTCATTATTTTCCTGATCTCTAATCCTTTTAAAGGGCTGATCTATTCTCAGATGTTGCTAAGTATCCAGTTGCCAATCACCATTTTTTTACAGGTCTATCTCACCTCTTCCGAAAAGGTGATGGGGAAATACAAAAACAGCAAATTCAATGCAATTGTACTCTACCTGATTGGCGCCATCGTAACAATGTTGAATATAGCGCTGCTTGCAAGCTTCCTTTGATATTATAATGAGGTAATGAGCTCAAAAATGGCTGGTGAGTTTTAGGAAAATTTATTATAATTTATTGGCGTAAATCAGAAATTACTTCCCAATGCTGAAATCAACCAATTGATGAACAAATATTTTCTTCTTTTATTCAAATAGTTGTAAATTAACCTATTCAAAACTAATCCAGGAAAAATGAAAGAAAAATTTGGAAATCTTTATCAGGAGTATCTGAAAAATCATCCGCAAAGTACAGGGAAAGTCGGTTGTACCGGCTTTTCTCTTATCCCAATACAAAACATGCCTTCAACAACGATACCAACCTTGAACGGTACAATGAGGAGGCCGCTAAGTTGGCATGGAAGCGGACAGTAGACTTCTTTAAAGAGAAATTGAAAAGCTAGTACCAATTTCCTTTTTCTTAGTGAAACCTAAGTGCATTTGTGGGCTCGTTTTCCTGCCACTTAGACGCTAAGACACTACGAGATTGTTTAAATTTTATTTGAGGTATTGCAAATTTAACAAAAAATTATTTAGAATCATTCAAAAACATTTGGAATTGTAAATTGGAGTGTTTATGTTTGCAGCCAGTAAATATTTTTCGCGCAAGATGATTGGATTGATTTACACAGATGTTTATAATGTCAATAGGACCCAACAGCCATGTTGTGTTTGCAATGGCATTCCCTCTTCTTTGCGCACCATGTCTATGTTTATGCAATAGCCTTCTTTCGGGCTTTGTCCTGTTTGAAGGCTTTCCAATCCCCGTCTGAAAAGACAAAATACAGCAAGTTTTACCTCTTAATTTTATACAATGACCAAAATTGTAGTGAAATTCGGTGGATCAAATCTTAGAAGCAATGAAGAGATTCACCGTATCGTTCAAGTAGTTAAAAATTACGATCAACCACTGATAGTTGTCGTTTCAGCCTTTTATGGCGTGACCAATTTTCTGGTCGATGCATTGGAAAAAGCCCGTCACGATGAAGGAGTCGCCGAAAAGAGTATGCAATACCTCTACAATCTTAAAATTGATTCTTTAAACTATTTTATCCAGGATACTGAACTTCTGTCAAATACGGTAAAATTAATTCGGGATTTGCTGGATGAATTGAAAAACTACCTGGTTGGCATTGCATTGACAGGTGATGCCTCAAAGGCGCTCGAAGACCATGTCCTTTCCTATGGCGAGCGATTGTCCGCTATTTTCCTGAACGGGATATTGAATGCCCAAAATTTGGAATCGAAGGTTGCCTTTCCTGAAACCATCGGATTGATTACGGATGGTGAATTTGGAAATGCTTCAGCCGATTTCCATCTTTCAACAAACAAGGTGCGGGAATCGCTAAATGAAGAGGTGATCTTTGTGGTCCCTGGATTTTACGGAATATCCCAGGACCAGAAGACTACTTTGTTTGGCAGGGGAGGCAGCGATTATGCCGCTGCAGCCCTTGCAAGATGTGTGGGAGCTTCCTCTCTGGATATCTGGAAGGATGTAAATGGTTTTCTGAGTTCAGATCCCAAACTGGTAAGCAATCCTGTGCTGATCGAAAAGCTGTCGTACAATGAAGCGGCCGAACTTGCCTATTTCGGGGCCAAAATTTTGCACCCGCGAACAGTCGAGCCCCTTACGGACCCTCATATTGCTGTTCGTATTTTCAATATCTATGGAACGTTGGACGTTACAAAACCGCTGACCATCATCAGTCGTGAGAAATCGGTTTTGACCGGAGTTGTCAAGAGTGTGACCTACAGTGATAATTTCGGATTGCTGAAATTAAAAGGCCCTGGAGTCGGTCTCAAACCGGGTATTTTGGCCAAGGTTACCACGGCGCTTCACCTGGCTGGTATCAACATCAGTTCTGTATTGACCTCGCAGATTTCAATCAATATTCTTCTTGCCAAAAAGGACTTGCAAAATGCATTTGCTGTGGTGAGTGCGATTGAACTCTCTGCAGTTGGTAAACTCCAAATTGAGGATGATATTGCCATTGTAGCGGCTGTTGGTCATGGTATTACAGACAATTTCGGTATCGCAGCAAGAATATTTACAGCGCTTGCCACAGACAGTATCAATGTGGTAATGAGTTGTTCAGGAGCTTCTCCCATTGTAAGTTATTACCTCGTTAAATTATCCGACAGGACAGCCGCTGTCAAAGCAATTCACCGTGAATTTTTTGAAAAGTAAGGACAAATATTTATGCTTAATCAATTAAAAATCAAATTATGAGTACACAAAAACAAAAATTCGAGACGCTTCAGGTCCATGCAGGCCACACACCCGATCAGGATACCCTTTCGAGGGCTGTTCCTATTTATCAGACCACTTCCTATGTTTTCAAAAATTCAGAGCATGCGGCCAATCTTTTTGGTTTGAAGGAATTTGGAAACATCTACACCAGGCTGATGAACCCGACAACCGATGTCTTTGAGAAAAGAATTGCTGCCCTGGAAGGGGGAGTCGCAGCTTTGGCAGTAAGTTCGGGCCATGCCGCTCAATTTATTACCATCACCAACATCGCTGGGGCGGGTGATAATTTTGTAACATCCCCATATCTTTATGGCGGTTCGCACAACCAATTCAAAGTCACCTTTAAGAACATAGGCATTGAAGCAAGGTTTGCTGAGAATTTGAATCCTGCTAATTTTGAGAAGTTGATTGATAGCAAAACTAAAGTCATCTATCTTGAAACCATTGGAAATCCTAGTTTTAACATTCCGGATTTTGAAAAATTTGCTGAACTGGCAAAAAAGCATGACCTGCCACTGATCGTAGACAACACGTTTGGTTGTGGAGGTGCCCTCTTTCGTCCGTTGGAGCATGGTGCAAATGTTGTTGTTGAATCTGCCACAAAGTGGATTGGCGGCCATGGAACTTCTATTGGAGGGGTCATTGTAGATGGAGGCAATTTTAACTGGGGAAATGGCAAGTACCCCGGCTTCACAGAGCCTTCTGAAGGATACCATGGATTGGTGTTCTGGGACGTATTTGGCACAAACGGTCCTTTCGGTAATATTGCTTTCATCATCAGGGCGAGGGTTGAAGGTCTTCGCGATTATGGTCCGGCAATCTCCCCATTTAACTCCTTCCAATTGATCCAGGGTTTGGAAACACTCTCTTTAAGGGTCGAACGGCATGTTCAGAACACGGAGAAACTGGCTTTGTGGTTACAGGATCATCCAAAAGTTGCTTCGGTGCTTTATCCCGGTTTAAAATCGGATGAAAACCATGCACTTGCCACCAAATACCTTAAAAAAGGGGCCGGGGCGGTGCTTTCATTTGTTTTGAAAGGGAGCAAGGAGAATGCCATCCAACTCGTGAACAATCTGGGGCTTGTCAGTCACCTTGCCAATGTAGGGGATGTACGTACCCTGATTATCCAGCCTTCGGCGACAACACATTCCCAGTTAAGCGAAAAGGAGCTATTACAGGCCGGGGTTCTTCCATCGCAATTGCGTGTTTCTGTGGGAATAGAACACATCGATGACATTATTGCCGATTTTGAACAAGCTTTGGCAAAGATTTAAGTTATTTTTGAACCAATAAAATTTTGAGTTATGCCTTTAAATCTGCCGGATGGATTACCTGCCATCGATTTGTTAAGAGAAGAAAATATTTTTGTTATCGATCAGACACGAGCTGAACACCAGGATATTCGTCCGCTCAAGATTGTGATTCTAAATTTGATGCCATTGAAGATTGCAACCGAAACAGATTTGCTTCGGTTGCTTTCCAACACTCCTCTTCAAATAGAGATTGACTTTCTGCAGATCGAAGGGCATACGCCAAAAAATACTTCAAAAGATCACCTTAAATCGTTCTACCTAACCTTCGACCAAATTAAAAAGAAAAAGTTCGACGGAATGATCATCACGGGTGCACCTGTCGAACACCTTCCATTTGAGGAGGTCGATTATTGGGATGAGATCCGCGAAATATTCGACTGGGCTCATCAGAATGTCACGTCCACCATGTTTATCTGCTGGGCCTCACAAGCAGGACTCTATCATCATTACGGCATACCCAAATATCCATTGGGTAAGAAAATGTTTGGTGTATTTGACCATACTGTAACAGACAAAAAACTTCCGCTATTCAGGGGTTTTGATGATATTTTCAGGGCACCACATTCCCGGCATACTGAATTGAAAACAAAGGATTTCGCCTCTGTTCCCGGAGTTAAAATCCTCTCTGTGTCAGATCAGGCGGGTGTCTACATGGCCATGGCCGAAAATGGCAAACAGATATTTGTTACCGGGCATCCTGAATATTCCCTTAGAACGTTGGACCGGGAATTCAAACGCGATTCAGAAAAAGGTCTCTCCATTGAAATTCCAAAGAATTATTACCCGCACGACAATCCTGAATCACGACCAATTTTAAGTTGGAGAAGTCATGCCAACCTGCTTTTTATGAATTGGCTAAATTATTACGTATATCAGGAGACTCCGTATGATATTCAGGATATCAGCTAATTAAATAGCGCTGTTGTGAAATAGCCGATCAATATTCAGGAGGGGATTTATTCCGTTCCGGTATCAATTCAATCCGGAACGGAATAGAAAGTTAAACTTTGTTAAGACTAACTGAACCGTGTTTTCCACCATAGCCGTAGTCTTTCCAGAATCTTTTCTTCGGTAGGGTTTTGCTGTGGTTTGTAAAATCGGTTTTCCCTGATTTTCTCAGGAAGAAAATCCTGATCAACAAAATTGCCCTCAAAAGAGTGGGCATATTTGTACTCTTTGCCATATCCCAAATCTTTCATCAGTTTGGTTGGGGCATTGCGCAGGTGCAAAGGAACGGGCAGGTGCCCTGAAAGTTTGACCTCTGCCAATGCCTCATCGATGGCTGAATAGGCAGAATTGCTTTTGGGTGAAGTGGCCAGGTAGATGGTGCATTCCGAAAGGATGATCCTCGATTCGGGCATGCCAATTTTGTGGACCGCGTCGAAAGTGCTTTGTGCCAGCAGCAACGCATTTGGATTGGCCAATCCTACATCTTCCGCAGAAAGGATCAGCAACCTTCGGGCAATGAATTTTACATCTTCACCGCCCTCCAACATCCTGGCAAGGTAATAGACCGCCGCATCCGGATCACCTCCGCGAATGCTTTTGATAAATGCGGAGATAATATCGTAATGCATCTCTCCGTTTTTATCATAAAGTGCGAGGTTTTCCTGCAATCGTTCAGTAACCATGTTATTGGTAACCACAATCTGCTCCTCAGTGGAGGCATTCAGGACCAATTCCAGAACATTAAGTAACTTTCTTGCGTCACCACCCGAAAAACGAAGCAGCGCTTCATTTTCCTCAATAACTATATCTTTTTTAGAAAGTTCTGTATCGGTGTGGATGGCCCTGTCAAGCAAAATCAGAAGATCTTCCTTTTCAAGAGATTTTAGAACATAAACCTGACAGCGGGAGAGGAGGGGGGAGATCACCTCGAAAGACGGATTTTCTGTAGTAGCTCCTATTAATGTGATGACACCTTGTTCGACTGCTGCCAAAAGCGAGTCCTGCTGGGCCTTGCTGAAGCGATGAATCTCGTCGATAAAAAGTATGGGGTTTTTTGCACTGAAAAACTGATTGTTCTTTGCCTTTTCAATGACATCGCGGATATCTTTTACTCCCGAATTGATGGCGCTGAGTATGTAAAAAGGGCGATTCATGGTATTGGCAATGATCTTTGCCAATGTCGTCTTGCCAACACCGGGAGGTCCCCACAGAATAAAAGATGAGAGTCGTCCGGATGCGAGCATTTTTCGGATAACCGCACCGTCTCCCACCAGGTGTTTTTGCCCGATAAAATCATCGATGGTGACTGGTCTGAGTCTTTCTGCTAACGGTTGATTTGACATAATCCGTCAATTGCAATAGCGTTTGATCACATTGTATGCCTCTGTAAGGCCTAATTCGCCAGCCCTGCTGAGATCCAAAGCCCCACCTTCAAGATCGTTCATATAGATACGGGTCAGTCCGCGGTTAAAATATGCCTCGCTAAAATCCGGTTCCAATGAGATGGCTTTGGTATAGTCGTTGATGGCAGTCAGGTAATCCCGCTTTTTTACCTTTGTATTGGCCATGTTGAACCAGGCAAATATAAAATTGGGATTCATGTACAGAATGGATTCGTAATCTTTGATAATATCTTCATAATCTAGGATTTTTACCTCTCCTGTTTTATTGCCAATGGATGTTTTTCCACCATTCATGGTGAGAATTTCGGGTTCAGGAAGAGATCCTTCAGCACGAATCACATCAACCATCTTAGCCCTCGAATTGGCGCGACAAAAGTAGGCGAGCAGGTTCCGGTTATCCGAATCCACAGCCTTCGAAAAATCACGGATGGCCCCGTTGAAATTTTCGGATTGTTCCAATATAATCCCTCTGTTGAGATAGGCATTGGAATTTTTCCTGTCGTTTGAGATCTCGTTGTCCCTTACCTCAATCATATTCTTAAATGTTTCTTTATGAATGGATTGGTATGCAAATGGTTTATTGGAAATAATCAGGAATGGGTCGTTGTTGTTCTTCGTATTGAGCGACTCGATTTCCATATTGTAATACTGCAACCGGTTGTAATCAATAGAATCCTTGTTGAAGATTGAGATCACAAAGTCGGGTTGCATCACAATCTTGACATTTTTATTTTGAACCATGCCATCCTTGATATCTGTTTCAGATATTTTTCCATCGTCTGCCACTACAATATTTCTTCTTTTTCTATTCTGGGTAACAGGTCCGCTTTTTGACTCCTGTTTGTAGGCTGTGGTATCAGCTGCCGCGACAGCAGTATTGTTTGGAACGGCAGCAGTATTATTGTTTGGTTGGCCCTTCGCCTGACCTGTTTGGTTGTTTGTCTGTTGGATGTTTTGTGCCTGATTTGGGTTCTGTCCTGGGTTAGGGAGCACAAATCCGTATTGGCGCCTCTGTTTCTCCTTCTCTTCCTCCACATCCAGCCGTTTCTTAAAGGAGGCAAACTTTGGATCGAGTTCGGCAGCCATGGCCAAATCCTTTTCCGAGCCTTGAATTTTTAGGGATTCTTTGGCAATGCCCCTGTTTAGCCATGCGGCTGAAATGTTGGGATCCAACTGTAATGCCATGTCATAGTCACGGATAGCTCCCTTTAAGTCGTTGAGTTGATGCTTGACAATTCCCCTGTTGACATAAGCCTGGGAAGTTTTTGGATCCAATCGGATACAGAGATCATAATCTTTTAATGCGCCGGCAAAATCCTTTTTCTCAAATTTGGCAATGCCCCTAACCAAATAGGCGCTTGAAAAATGAGGCCTAATCCTGACTGCTGCGTCACAATCCTTGATGGCCCCATCCAGGTCCCCTTTCATTTGCTTGGCAGAACTGCGGTTTAGAAAGGTATTGGCCGAGCCAGGCTTAAGTTCAATGGATTTGGTATAATCGGCAATGGCCCCATCGAAATCTTCCATGGCTATCTTGGTGATACCCCTGTTGTTGTAAATATTGGGATCCTCCTGGTTGTATTCGAGCGCATTGGAATAATCTTTCAGTGCCTCCTTGAAATTTTTCATCTCATAATTGGCCATTCCCCTGTACATATAGGCTTCAGGATAATAGGGCTTAATTTCGATGGCTTTGTCAAAATCCGCTTTTGAACCCCTGAAATCGTCGATGTAAAGTTTGGCCATGCCCCGATAGAAGTATGGTTCAGGAAGGTAGGGCCTTAACTTGATTACTATGTTAAAGTTTTCAATGGCGCTAACATAATTGCCAAAATAGATTCTGCTCCGAGCAATGTAAAAATAGTGATCAGTATTGAGTTGTGAATAGGATGGTATAAAGGAGAGCAGTAGTATGAAAGCCAGGAATATACGTTTCATTGATGATCTGATCGATGGGTTTATCAGACAAAAATAGCAAATAACAGATATGAGATATGAGTTATAAGTTATGAGTTATGGATTGGTGTGGCAGTCTAATTGTAGTGTTTTGATATTTAGATTTATAGAGAATGGTTAATTTTATATAAAACAAAAAAAGCCTTGCAATGCAAAGCTCATAATTCATAACTCATAACTCATAACTCATAACTCATAACTCATAACTCATAACTCATAACTCATAACTCATAACTCATAACTCATAACTCTCCTCCGCTATCTCAATTCGTTCTCATCGAAATTCTGACGATCACGTACGTTGCCTTGGTTATCGGTGTGAAAAACATGACGGACCTGAAAATTATCGCGGATAATGAATTCATATTCGCTGTCCCCATTGGCTCTTTCAATGAATATAGAGCTCATAATTTGACCATACTGTTCCAGTTTTTGGCGAATATTGCCATCCAGCATCCCGAGAGTAAAGTTGGTTTCAGTTTTTAACCAAGAACCGGATTTCTCGAACCAGGCAATCTGTTCAATTCCATTCACTCTGAATATCGCTTCAAAAACGCCATCTTTCTCTTTGGACCAGTCGATGTTTGTTGCCTCCGGAAAGTGACTCTTAAAGCAATGTAAGACCTTGGCCCCCGGGGAATTACTATCAAAACGGAATATGTATTTTTGAATGAGTTCCTTCATAATTGTGTGACATCATTTTTTAAAAAGATCATTAGGTCATAATTAAACCCATGAATGATTCACTGCTGTTTTGACGAATAATTGGGGAAAAGTCACAAGGTATTGAATTAAAAATTGTTACTTGTACTTTTGGGAATATAGGTAGGCTACCCGTTCACGGGCACGCTTTAGCCTCATTTTTGTGGCACTTTCACTAATTTTCAGAGCGGTTTGAATGTAGGCAATCGGGAAATTGTCTATATAATGCATGGTAAGTAATGCCTTCTCCTCGGGGTGAATCTGGTCCATGATCTGCATGAGCCGGTCACTGTTCACCTCCTTATCATCTATTTCATCAATTACATCAGGCAATTCGTGGGAACTGTTCCAGTCAGGATAGTTCATTTTCTTCTTGACACGCAGGTACTCTATACAATGATTATAGGTTATGGAATAAAGCCAGGTCGAGAAATTGGATTCACCCCTGAAATCAGAAAGCTTTTCAAAAACCTTGCAAAAGATATCCTGGACAAACTCCTGCGCGAGCAAAGGATCCTTTAAGAGAGAGTTGCATTTCTCAAATACTTTCGTAGAATACCTGATATACAGGATCCCAAAGAGATTTGTGTTGTGTTCGTGCTTGATCTTTTTTATGATCTCAATGTCGGGAAGATCATTCACAGACAATTTATTAATCATTTTTTAATGTTCGTAAAGTATTCTAATTTAATGATTTGCAAAGATAATTTGAGAAATTGAAAAAAAAAATATATTTTTGCGGTGACTTTAAGAAACCTTTGCGTCTAAAAGTTAAAATTGTTTGAACAGAAACATTGATTTACATTAATTACATTTATTTTTCAAAGTTATGAAAAAAGGATTATTAAAACTG
>Ga0172379_10005509_pt1 | contig 17668 bp, 15 predicted proteins | sample GrowelOW334metaG_FD_119756 | JGI IMG/M metagenome (GOLD analysis project Ga0172379, IMG submission 119756) | Groundwater microbial communities from an aquifer near a municipal landfill in Southern Ontario, Canada - Groundwater well OW334 metaG | ecosystem: Environmental > Aquatic > Deep... | reverse complement strand
GCATCAACATCGACTCCGGTATCAATCTCATCAAACATTAAAAATTTTGGTGATAAAATTGCCGCTTGGAGCAACTCTAATTTCTTTTTTTCCCCTCCTGAAGTTCCCTCATTAAAAGATCTCACCAATAATTCTTTTTTTATTTTTAATAATTTTGCTGTTTTTTCTATCTCTTCGCGGAGTTTAAGTGGATCTTTTTTACCGGCAACTGCGGTACGAAGAAGCGAATAAACACTTACTCCTGATAATGACAAAGGTGATTGGAATGAAAGAAATATACCGGCAACCGCTCTTTTGTCAGATTCTAAATTGGTGATGTCTTTTTTTTCAAAAAATATTTTACCTGATTTAATTTTGTATAAGGGATGGCCCATTAAAGTAAGAGCTAATGTTGACTTACCTGATCCGTTTGGACCCATGATCACATAAACTTTATTTTTTTCCAGCTTTAAACTAAGATTTTCAATTATTATTTTATCTTCGACTGAAATTGTAAGATTTTTTAATTCCAACATAAAAATTTTATTTTATCAATTCAAGCAGTTTAATTTTTTTAAGTTCCTTTGTTAAAACCACATTAAGTCTTTTCTTTATGAAATCTTTATGGTTGCAGATTTTGTCGAACTTACAGTTAAAATTTTCATCGACGCAACTACTGACAATCACATCTTTTTCAAAAATCTTCAAATAATCATAAAGGGAAATAGTTTTGATTTTTGCTGAAATTAAATAGCCACCGCTTTTCCCCTCTTTGCTGATTAACAGTCCGTTTTTTACTAATTCTGCGGCAATTCTTGCTAAGAATCTTTGCGGCAGGTTAGTTTCAGATATTAATTCAGATAATTTAATTATGCCTTTTCTTTTATAGGCACTCGAAAGCAAAATTAACCCGTAGTCAGATTGTTTAGTAATGCTTAACATATACTTGTGTAGTAATAGTTTAGCAAAAAAAAACCTGAAGTCAATATATTTTAAAGGCTCATTCTGGGGATTCTGTCTAGAATATCAATATCCTTAACAAATAATTTTTTCTCAGCTTTAAATCCGGCGACAATTCCAATCATTGCAGCATTATCTCCTGTCAAATATTTGTAAGTGGGAAACAAAACTTCTCCCTGATATTTTTTCACTAAAGATTTCATTAAGTTTCGTAGTCGCAAATTGGCAACTACCCCCCCACCGATAATCAAGCGTTTGATGCCCGTTTGTTTAATTGCCATTTCTGTCTTTTTGATTAAAGTATCAAAGACAGCTTCTTGAAAAGAACTTGCCAACAATTTAACCCCGCTCAGCGGGGTTTTTGCCACTTGGCTTTTTAAAAAATAATAAAAGGAAGTTTTTAATCCGGAAAAGGAAAAATTCAAATCTTTTGATTTTAACATCGGCCGGGGAAAATTATGACTGTCAATATTTCCAACTTCTTTTGATAATCTTTCTAAAACCGGTCCGCCGGGATATCCTAACCCTAGTAATTTTGCCGCTTTATCTAAAGCTTCACCGGCAGCATCATCTAGAGTCTGGCCGATTATTTCGTATTCTAAATGATTTTTGAAAATCACAAACTCTGTGTGTCCACCGGAAATAATTAAAGCTAAGTATGGAAATTTGAAATCTCTTTTTGGATTACCCTTACTATTTTGAACAAAAGCGGAGTAAATATGACCCTCTAAGTGATTGACTGAAATTAATTTTTTATTATATTTTCGTGCTAATTCCTTGGCTTTTTTTATTCCAACCTCTAAAGCAACTGCTAAGCCAGGTCCTTGGGTAACGGCAATTGCGTCAATATTAGCCATTCTATTTTTAACCTCCGCGGTTTTTACCTGATTTTGCTTTTGCCTAACCGCGGAGGTTTTTCCTCTTTGGTATTTGCTAAGTGCTTCTTCAACAACAAAATCTATCCTTTCTTCATGGGCTCTCTTTGCAATTGACGGTACTACCCCTCCCCATTTTTTATGCAAAAGGACTTGAGAATAGATGACGTTCGATAAAACCCGGCGGCCATCTGTAACGGCAACGGAAGTTTCATCGCAGGAAGTGTCAATAGATAATATTTTCATAATTTTCTAATTATTCTAATTAACCTAATTGACCTAAAAAATGTCCAAGTATCAATATTGGTCATTGGTTATTAATTAGATCAATTAGAACAATTACGTTAATTAGGTCAATTATTTATAATAATCTCTCTTTCCTTTTCATTAATATATTTCATCCTTACATAAACAATCTTACTTTTTTCTTTAAGTATATTAATAATCTCTCCCGCCTTTTCTCCCCATTCAAAACATAAAATATTTCCCGGCTTCAATAGTTTTTCAATTCCCAAATTTTTGAACTCGCTTTTGTCTTCAATTTGGTATAGATCAAAATGATAAAAATTACCGTACTCGTAATAGATAACAAAAGTTGGAGAAATAATATTATTTATTCCCAGTTCTTCTCCTATTCCTTTGACAAAAACTGTTTTGCCGACCCCCATTTCTCCTTCGATAATAAAAACCAGCGGTTTGTTTTTTGTATTAATATTTTCTTTAAAAATTTGCTTCGCAATTTCTTTAGTCGACTCTGATGTTTTTGACACGAATGTTTTTGACTTATCTGAAAAATTCATATCACCCTGACGCAAAACCTTAACGTCAGATTGAGAAAAATCAACAACCGTTGAAGGCTTGTTTCTAGGTAAATCTCCTGCGTCGACAATCAAATCTATTTGCTGCCTTTGTTTTTCCGAAAGTTCATTCAGTAACGACTTAATAGAATAATGAGGAGAACTGCCGGCCAAGTTAGCAGAAGTAGCCGTAATCGGTTTCTTGAACTGGTTAACCAACACTTCGATGTATCGATACATCGGTATTCTTATCCCTAAAGTTCCTAATTCAGATTCTAACAATTTACTTACCTTATGCTTTGACGGAAAAATAAAAGTGAATGGCCCAGGTGTCATTTCATGAATTAATTTTTTTTGATTATCGTTTATTTTGACCAATTCATCGGCAAATTTTAAGTTAGAAAAAACGGAGATCGGTTTCCCGGCCGGACGATTTTTAAAAGTAACCAATTTTTTTACTGCCTGCTCATTTGTGGCATCACATAATAATCCATAAACGGTATCTGAAGGAAAAACAACCAAACCATTTGACTTCAAAACCGATATGGTATTATTAATAACCTGATTAGTATTGTTCTGATTTAATATTGTCGTTTTCATTGCAAATCAATTTTATCAAATTTTTGCTAAAATAAGCCTATGGCTAAAAAAAATAACAGCTTTAAAATTGCCCAATTTAAATTCAACATAAATCTTAGAAATTTTTTTGTAATATTTTTTGTTCTTCTTTTTCTCTTTTATGCTTATCGTTCAGTAACCAATGAAGTTAAACAGGTAGCTCCGGAAAAATCCATTACAACTATTGTCAAAGAAGCCAAGGACGGGAAAATAAAGAAAATTGAGATTATAGATAATAAACTACTAATTTTTTATAAAGACGGTAAATTAGCTATGTCTTATAAAGAAACCGGAGAAATTTTTACAAAAACTTTGAAGGATGCCGGAGTCAATCCGGAAAAGATTGATATTAATAACAAGGATACTCAGGGATCAAACGGGCTAGCAAATATTATCGGTAATATTTTGCCGACAATACTTATGGTGGCTTTTTTTATTTTCCTTTTCCGGCAAGCTAAAGGGGCTCAGGATAATGTTTTTTCCTTTGGCCAAAACCGGGGAAAAAGATTTCAAAAAAGTATGACTCAAACTACTTTTGCAGACGTTGCTGGGGTTGATGAGGCAAAAAAAGAACTGGTTGAAATCGTTGATTTTTTGAAAAATCCGGGAAAATATAAAAAACTAGGGGCCCGTACTCCAAAAGGGGTACTGCTTGTTGGACCGGCCGGTTGTGGAAAAACTTTACTTGCGAAAGCTGTTGCCGGTGAAGCTCACGTTCCGTTCTTTTCGATTGCCGGATCTGAATTTATGGAAATGTTGGTTGGAATCGGTGCAGCCCGTGTTCGGGATCTCTTTTTAACTGCTAAAAAAAGTGCTCCGGCTATTATTTTTATCGATGAAATTGATGCGATTGGTCGAGCCAGGTCAGTTGGGATGATGCCGTCACATGATGAGCGCGAACAGACTTTGAATCAAATACTTGTAGAAATGGATGGATTTAACCCTACCGAACAAGTCGTTGTAATTGCCGCAACAAATCGCGGCGACTTGCTTGATACTGCCCTACTTCGACCGGGCCGGTTTGACAGACGGGTTATTGTTGATTTTCCAGATCTTGAAGGCAGAAAGGCAATTGCTAAAATTCATGCAAAAGGTAAGCCTTTTGATGAAACAGTAAATTGGGATAGAGTTGCCAGACGCACCGTTGGATATTCAGGCGCCGATCTTGAGAATGTTTTAAACGAAGCCGCTATTTCTGCAGCTCGTGTTGCCAGAGAAAAAATCAATATGGAAGACATTGAAGATGCGGCGACAAAAGTTAAACTTGGTCCTGAAAAAAAACGACTTCAATCTGATTTGGATAAAAAACTTACCGCTTATCATGAAGTCGGTCATGCAATCGTTTCCCATTTTTTACCTCATACAGATTCTGTTCACCGAATTTCTATTGTTTCCCGAGGAATGGCTTTAGGATATACGTTAATCCCTCCGGGAAAAGATAAACTTCACGAAACAAAAACCAATCTTTTGGAAAGAATTGCAGTTATGATGGGCGGACGAGCAGCCGAAGAGGTCATTTTTAATGAGTTAACTACCGGTGCTTCAAACGATTTTGATCAGGCAACTCAGGTAGCTAAGGCAATGGTGGTTGAATATGGAATGAGCACTCTAGGACCGGTTAATTTTGGGCCAACCCGGGATGTAACCGAATGGGGAAAAACTTATTATGAACAAAATGTTCTTTCACAAGAAGTAATGAGTAAAATTGACGCAGAAATAAAAAAAATTATTAATGTTGCCTACAATCAGGCAATTGATATAGTTAAATCTAAAAAGGATTTAATGACTAAAGTAGCCGAAGTTTTGATTAAAAAAGAAAGTATTGATCAGGATGAGTTTGAGAAGATAGTAGGAAAAAAGTTGATTGCTTAAATATTTATGCAAACACTTCTTCTAATCGATGGTAACGCCATTATGCACCGCGCCTACCACGCTCTCCCCCCTTTTAAGGCAGCCGACGGGACTCCGACTAACGTTGTTTACGGTTATCTTTCTATGCTTAACAAGGTCATTGTTGATTTTAAACCTGACTATTTGATTTCTTGCTTTGATACTCCGAAGAAAACTTTTAGAAATAAATTGTTTAAAGAATATCAAAGTCAGCGTCCCAAAATAGATGATGAATTCATTGTTCAGATTCCGTTAGTTAAACAGGCGTTAGATTCGGCAGGAATTGAAAGAATGGAAAAGGATGGATATGAAGCTGATGATTTGATTGGAACAATCACAAGAATTTTTGAAACTAACAAATTTAGAGTTGTCATACTAACTGGTGATAAAGATATTTTTCAATTAATAACTGATAACGTTTTTGTGGCAGCTCCCCAATTGGGATTAGCCAACATAAAAATTTTTGATAAAAACGAGGTTGAAAAAAAACTTGATGTCGCCCCTAATCAAATTATTGAATATAAAGCTTTAGCCGGTGATCCATCTGATAACTACCCGGGTGCTTCCGGCATTGGTCCGAAAACAGCCTCAAAACTTATCCATCAGTTTGGAACTGTTGAGCAGATTTATAAAGATATTGATAAAGTTGAATCGGAGAAAGTCAAGGAAGTTTTGAAAAAAGAAAAAGACAGTGTTTTACTTTCGAAAAAATTGGCAACAATTATGACCGATGTTGAGATTGACCTTGATATTGAAAAATTAAAGTTTAAGGGCTTTAATAAAAATCTTATTGATTTTTTGTCGAAGTATCAGATGAATACCCTGACAAAAAGAATTTTCAGTGAAAAAGTTATCGAAAAAAAAGAGGATCCGAAAAAAGAAAAGCTAGATCAGATTGGATTATTTTGATATCATTAACCTATGTGTGGAATTTTTGGAATTATTAACGACAAAAATAATCAGGCGGCTGCAACCGTACTTGAAGGATTGAAGAAATTGGAATATCGAGGTTACGATTCCTGGGGAGTCGCCATAATTCCTAACAATAAAAAAGAAATTCAGGTTGATAAACATATAGGTAAGATCGGAGAAGCAAAAACCATTCTGCCTGCGGGAAAAATTGCCCTTGGCCATACCCGGTGGGCTACTCACGGTGGAGTGACAGATAATAATGCTCATCCTCATCTTGACTGCAATAAAAAGATTGCCGTAATTCATAACGGCATTGTTGAGAACTATCAGGAGATCAAAGTAGATTTACTTAAAAAAGGTCACCATTTTGTTTCCGAAACTGACACTGAAGTGATCGCCCACTTGATTGAAGAAAAATCAAAAACGAAAAAAATAAATTTTGCTATCTTTGAAACTTTTAAATTACTGCGTGGATCTAACGCAATCGCAGTCCTGGATTTTGACTCTCAGTCAATTATCGCCTGCAGAAATGGTTCTCCACTGGTGGTTGGTTTGGGCACTGATCAATATTTTCTTGCCTCTGACGTGCCGGCATTTTTAAAAGAAACCAATAAAGTTTATTTTTTGAATGACGGCGAAGCGGTTATTTTAAATAACAACGGAGTAAAACTTTTTGACATTGAAACGGAAAAAGAAAGATCTCTTGTTTCGCAAACTTTGGATTGGAAATTGGAAGATGCCGAAAAAGGCGGTTACCCTCATTTTCTTCTGAAAGAGATCTATGAACAATTAAAAACGATTCCAAAAACGACATCAATTAATGAAAAAGAAATCAGAGAACTTGCCGATAAAATTAATTCCGGATATAAAATCGTTTTAACCGGATGCGGAACAGCATCTTATTGCGCATTAGCATCAAAATATTTCTTTGCCCAACAAGGGATTGACTCGTCGGCAATTCCGTCCTACGAGTTTATGCCTTTTTCAAAATTTATAGATAAGAAAACATTGGTTTTTGCCATCTCGCAATCAGGCGAAACCGCTGATACATTGATTGCAGTTAAAGAAGCAAAAAAAAGAGGGGCTGAGATCGTCGCTGTCATCAACGCCCGCGGATCAACCTTGGAGCGTTTAGCAAATACAGTTTTATCAGTCGGGGCCGGCCCGGAAATTGCCGTTGTTTCTACTAAAGCCTTTACATCTCAACTTTCTACTCTATATTTACTGACAACCGCGGTTAAAAATAAATATGAAATTGGAAAAGAAAAGATAATTAATTTAAGCCAGGTTATAACAAAATTTTTAAATACTCAATTAATAAATCAGCTTATCAGTTTGGCAAAACAATTAATGAATGAAGAACATATGTATTTGATTGGAAAACATTTGAACTATCCGGCAACTTTGGAATTTGCCTTAAAAATAAAAGAAACCAGTTATGTCCATGCCGAACCTTTCGCGGCCGGAGAACTAAAACACGGAGTGATAACTTTAATTCAGAAAGGAACTCCCTGCTTTGTGCTCGCTTCCAATGATGAAGTGAAAGATGAGGTCCTTTCGAGCGCGGCTGAAATTAAAGCCCGGGGAGGATTGATGATCGGGGTTTTCCCTTTCGAATCAAACGAATTTGATGTTTTAATTAAAACTCCGGATCTTGAAGACTTAACGATATTTGGAAATATTATTGTGGGACAACTACTTGGATACTATCTTGGTGTCGGCCGCGGCGCCGACCCCGATAAACCGCGAAACCTCGCCAAAAGTGTGACGGTTAAGTAAATTTGTATCCGTTAATTGATTGATATTTAGACGCAAATGTCATATGCCGGGGGTCCATTCTCCGCCATCCATATGGCGAAAACCCATTATTTTTTCTGGCAATTTTATCAACTAGCCTTTCACTTTCTGTATTTTCTAATTTCATTCCTACTCTTACAATACCACTTGGAGCGCTTGGATTAGGATTCCTTTCATCATAACAATGTGCCATCTCACCAACCTCCTTTTTAAAATTAGCCATATTTGACATAATCCGTTCGCCATCAAAGTTTTGTCTTGTGGTTTCAAGCATATTTTATATTGTGCTAATTTTTGATATTATCTGATATCTATGAATCGATTAACAAAAAAACGGACGCTTTATATTCTAGCAGTAATTTTGGCGATTATTCAGCTGTTTTTTGGTAAAAATAATCCCCTGCCGAAAAGTCAGTTAATTCCAACAAATGTTCCGACACCAATATCATGTAGGGGTCAGGCATGCCTGACCCGTACGAAAGTCGTTCGTGTTATTGACGGTGATACGATTGAAATCGAGGGAAAAATAAAAGTTAGATATATTGGGATTAATACTCCTGAAATTTATCATGATACGACCGGTAAAAAAACCGGAGAACAATGTTTTGCTGAAGAATCGTATCTGGAAAACAAAAGACTAGTTGAAGGAAAAACAGTAACGTTGGTTAAAGATATTTCTGACAAAGATAAATATGGAAGACTCCTCCGCTATGTTTATATTGAAGATCTATTCATAAATGATTACCTAATTAAAAACGGATACGCAAAGTTAATGACCATAAAACCTGATATTAAATATTCTCAAGAATTTAAAACTTTAGAAAAAGAGGCTAAAATAAATAATTTAGGAATGTGGGAAAAATGCTCTAATTAAGTATTTGTGATCGCAAAAAAAGGCAGTAAAAAAAGAAGGAACACGGTATCAAAAATCCATTCTGTTTCTAATCCAGCGGTACTTTCCAAGATTTCGGTTGACATATTAACTTAACAACTGCCAACACCCATATTATAAGACTATATTATTTTAAAAGTCAAGTTTTTTCGCTAGTTCGGGTAATGGCATTTTTTGTATTTCTTCCCGCTTCCACACCAGCATTTATCGTTTCGTCCTAATTTTCCGTGAGGTTTGGTTATTGCTTTGCCCGACGAAGCCTTGGCGGAGTCGGGTTGTTGGGCTTTTTGATTAAACGGATCAATCGCCGAAGCTGATTGCAATATCATCTTCGGCTGTTCATGATTATGTTGTGTGGGCAGGTCACGACCTGCCCCTACGTTAATTTCAATTTTAAACAATCTTCTTGTCACCTCAAAATTTATATTACCTATTAATTTTTCAAACATCGAGTATGCTTCATTTTTATATTCTACCAGTGGATCAAGCTGTCCATATCCCCGAAGGTTAATCCCCTCGCGCAAATCTTCAATAGCCGTCAAATGGTCCATCCAAAATTTATCGATCGTTGAAAGAACTACAGCCCGGATAACGTCCGCCCAAACTTCCTTACCCAATTTTTTCATTCTTAAATCAAATTGTTTATCAATAATTTGATCTAAAAAGTTCATAATTTTTTCCTGATCTTTGGATTCTATCAGCGTGTTTAATTCCTTTTCATCAAATGGAATAATCATATTTAATTCTTGAACTAATTTTGCTTTATCATCCGTTGTCAACTGATCAATATTCATCATGTAGTTGTTCACTAAAACGGATACTTCCTCTTTGAAGATATCCGTAATTACCGTCTTAAAATCAGAATCATTTTTACTGCCAAAAAGCATTTTCTTCCTCAGCTCATAAACAATCTGTCTTTGTTTGTTTAAAACATCATCAAAATCAACTAAATGTTTTCTGATGTCAAAATTGAAGCCCTCAACCTTTACCTGAGCTTGCTCAATTGCTTTGCTGACCATTGAGTGGGTCAACGGTTGATCTTCCGGAAAATTTAGGAAGGTCATCATTTTAGATATTTGTTCTCCTCCGAAAATCCTCATTAAATCGTCTTCAAGGGACACAAAAAATCTTGATTCGCCCGGATCACCTTGCCGACCGGAACGACCTCTTAGCTGATTATCTATGCGACGCGATTCATGTTTCTCCGTTCCCAAGACATAAAGCCCACCTAGTTTAACAACTTCATCATGATTCTTCTGCCATTCAACCATTTCTTTACTTTTGGAATTTACCGGCTGACTGCCTCCGAGAACAATATCTACCCCTCTACCTGCCATATTTGTTGCAACAGTTACGGCTCCCTTTTCACCGGCAGAGGCGATAATCTTTGCTTCAGACTCATGATTCTTGGCATTTAATAACTGATGAGGTACGCCTTTATTTTTTAGGAGCATTGACAGATATTCATTCTTTTCAATTGAAGTCGTCCCCACTAAAATTGGGCGTCCGATTTCAAAATTATTTGCAATCTCTTCCACAACGGCATTAAATTTTCCTTTTTCTGTTTTATAGATCATATCCGGTTCATCTTTCCGCATCATAGGCATATGAGTCGGAATTGAAAGAACATCAGCATTATAAATTTTATGAAATTCCTCAGCTTCAGTTGATGCGGTTCCGGTCATTCCTGCTAATTTTTTATACATTCTAAAATAATTCTGCAAAGAAACTGTGGCTAGAGTTTTTGATTCCCTCTGAATTGTGACACCTTCTTTTGCTTCAATTGCCTGGTGTAAACCTTCGGAAAATCGCCTTCCCTGAAGAAGCCGACCGGTAAATTCATCAACAATGATTACTTCATTATCTTTGACAATATAATCTTTATCCAATTTAAAAAGTGCGTTTGCTTTTAAAGCTGCCTCAATATGAAACAAAGTGTCAAAATCTTTTTCATAAATATTTGAGACATTGAGAATTCCTTCTATTTTTTTAATTCCCAAATCGGTTAAATTTGCGGTTCTTAATTTTTCATCAATGACGTAATCTGATTTTTCATTAAGTTGATTAATGATCTTAGGATAAAGATAATATTTTGAAGTATCTTCTTCATTGGGAGCTGAAATTATGTGAGGAGTCCTCGCCTCATCTATAAGTACAGAGTCCGCTTCATCAATTATGGCATAGTGATATTTGCGCTGAACTGTATCTCCAGGATTAGCCGCCATGTTATCCCGTAAATAATCAAATCCAAATTCGCTGTTTATTCCGTAAGTAATATCGGCGAGGTAAGCTTCTTTCCGACTTACTGGTTTAAGATGTTGCAGACGCCAATCAATCGCATCCTTATCGTTATGTTTTAAATCAAATAGATAAGATCTATCAGAAATCATCGCTGCAGTTGTTAAACCCAAAAAATTAAAAACCATTCCCATCCAACCGCAGTCACGCCTGGCTAAATAATCATTAACTGTAACTAAATGAACTCCTTGTCCTGATAAAGCATTTAAATATAAGGCTGGTACTGAAGATAATGTTTTACCTTCACCTGTTTTCTGTTCGGCAATTTTACCTTCGTGAAGAGCAATCGCCGCGATCAATTGAACATCAAAATGGCGTTGACCCAGTGTCCGTCTGGCGGCTTCACGGGATAAGGCAAAAGCCCAAGGCAAGATTTCTTCAATTTTGTTTTCGTCTGCTTGAATAATTTTTTGAAATTTCTTTGTTTCAGATGCAAAATCGCTATCCTTTAATTTCCTCGCTTTGTCTTCAAGCTTATTGATTTCATCGACTTTTTTGGCTAATCGATTAATCTCCCGTTGATTGTAATTTAAAAAATTTTTGAATATGTTGAACATAATAAAAAAAGTTAAAAGTTAGAAGTCAAAGGGCAAAAGTTAAAGTAAAAAGTTAAAAGTGTTCTAAAACTTTTTAATTTTGAATTGTATTTTTGACTTTTGATTTTTGAATTTTAACTTACTTAATAAAATACTCTTGCGGTACTATCAATATCTTCGTAGCCGAATAATTATTATCCTTTTCTAAACCGGTTTTTTTAACAACAAAATGAACAGTGTCCCCTTCCTTTAACTTACTGAAACCGATTGTTTCCAATAAAAGAGTTTTAATATTAACCATATATTGTTTAGTGGTTGTTTCTATATCCAAGCTGTAAGTACTTTTATCAGTGGTCAAAACCTTAATGTTATAACTCTCCTTATTTATTTCGGTGATTTTGCCTGAGTCCACAACAAAATTTTCATCGATCAAAACAACATTTGCGGTTATTATATTGTCGGATACAACTCCACTGGCTATCGCGTAATCATTCTTTGAGATATCTTCTTTTTTAATTTCTTTTTTAGTTGTGCCAAGAACTTTAAAAACCTTGGTCAGTGAATCATCAAACTTCACTTGATTTACTTCTCCATCGGTACTTAATTTCATGGTATTTCCATCAACATTGGTCACAAAGCCGGAAATAGCCCTATTATTTTGTTTTCTGATTTCCGACACTTTGTTGGCAATCTTATCCTTCAATTGTTGAATGTCTTTATCAACGGCAATAGTCGGCGATGAGGTTGCGTCTATTGATGGAGTTTGGGCAATGGCGTTAACAGCAAAATAACCAAATAAACAAATAATAAAATAAATAAATAAAAATATTTTTTTCATAGTTCGCTGTCAATAAAATAAACTTTTATAAATTTTTCTTGAGGCCTGAATTGTTTTTCTTTTGGATAAACGACTATTTTGATTGAATTTTCCCCTAACGCTAAAGGAAATTCAAAATCAAATTTTTCCTGAGTATTCTTAACCACTAAATCTTTAATCGGAGATTGAATAATTATCAGGGAATCTTTTGCAGCCGTACCTTTAAAACGAATGGTATTCTTCTCAAAAATTGCGTCATTAGATGGTTCGGTTAACACCAGAGGCTGCATTTCAGTTCCGGTTAAATTGGCTGATAAAACTTTTTCCTCGGGAGGGGCTATTACTTTATTTTTTGCAAGTTCAATGTCGCGGCTTTTTAATGAAATAAAAACTGCCACGACTCCACCAAACAGGAGACCAAAAAAAACTGCAATAATTGTTTCTTTTTTCATATAATAGTTTCCTTCAAAACTTCCGGTATCATTTCGATGATGTTATCTACATTATACCAGTATCCTTTGGATTGAAAAAGCTTTTCTGCGGTTGTCTTCAATAAAATTGACGAGGCAACCGTTGAAGTTAGTGCCGGACTGCTTGAAGACAAGGCAGTGGTTAAACCTGCTAGAATATCTCCGGTCCCACCTTTGGTCAACCCGGCATTGCCGCCTTCAATTAAATATACTTCTTCACCGTCAGAGACAATGTCAACAATTGCTTTCAGCAGAATAATTATCTTAAATTTTTTTGCCGTTTCTTTGACAATCTTTTCTTTTTCGATCAAAGTTTTGTCAAAAACTGAAATTCCAAAAAGCTTTTCAAACTCTTTTTGGTGAGGAGTGATGATTGCCGGAGTTTTTAATTTTAATAACCAATTCTTATCCATAACCTGCAAGGCGCCTGCGTCAAACACAAATTGTTTTTCAGGAAAATTTTCTATTAGTGATTTTATTAAATTGAACGCATATACTGCTTCACTGCCCTCACGAACCATTCCTGACCCGATTAAAATAGCATTGTCTTCTTTGACATAATCGTTTATTTTTTCTTTTGATATGATTATCCCGTTGTGGAATTTTTTCTTTAAAGACAAAAATATTTCCTGATTTTCCTCGGTGGAAGAATAATGAACCATGTCGGCAAAATGAGAGGCTATTTCCGCCGCCCAAAGTGATGCTGAATGAAAAAGGGAGGAACCGCCAATAATTAGAACCTTGCCATTTTGACCCTTGTGAGAATTAGGTTGAGGTAAAGTAAGTTTAGATAAAAAAATTTTTACTAACTTAGAATCAGATGTTTTTATTAACATAATGTATAATTTTACATTATGTCCCTAACCCATGTCCAACTAAGAAAAAAATACTCTGATTTCTGGAAAAAAAATGGTCATAAAGAAATTCCAGCAATTCCCTTGATACCGCAAAATGATCCAACGACCCTTTTTACAGGGAGCGGGATGCAACAGCTGGTTCCATATCTTCTCGGGGAACCTCATCCACAAGGTAAACGGGTGTTTGATATTCAACCATGCTTCAGATCTCAGGATATCGATGAAGTCGGCGATAATCGTCACACAACATTTTTTGAGATGATGGGAAATTGGTCTTTAGGCGATTATTTTAAAAAGGAACAGCTCGCTTGGTTTTGGGAATTTTTAACGGATGAATTGAAACTACCAAAAGAAAAACTCTATGTTACGGTTTTTGCCGGTGATAAAAAAAATAATTTACCGCCTGATGATGAATCAATTAAAGTTTGGAAAGAACTCGGTCTGCCTGAAAATAAAATACTGAAATACGGTCCGGATAAAAACTGGTGGTCGAGAGCAGGGGCTCCTGATAACATGCCTCCTGGTGAACCTGGTGGACCTGACTCGGAAGTATTTTATGAATTTACCCAAGTTCCCCACGATAGAAAATTCGGGGACACTTGTCATCCGAACTGTGATTGCGGCCGTTTCTTAGAAATTGGTAATTCAGTTTTTATGCAATATAAAAAGCTACAAGACGGTACCTTCCAAGAATTACCGGCAATGAATGTTGACTTTGGCGGAGGATTGGAAAGAATTCTTGCTGCATCGGACAATGATCCAGATGTTTTCAATACAAATGTATTCCAACAAATAATTAGAGCAATTGAAAATGAAAGTAACAAAAAATATTCAGATAAAGTCAATCAAAAAGCAATGCGCATTATTGCGGACCATATAAAAGCAGCTGTTTTTTTGATAGTTCAAGGAGTCATTCCCACAAATAAAGAACAAGGATACGTCGTAAGAAAATTACTACGAAGAGTTGCACTAAAATTAAAATCTCTTAACGGAAATTATGATATTCATAGTTTTTCATTGATTGGTCGATCCGTACTTTCTACTTATGGTAATTATTTTAATATATCAGCTGATGAAGCAACCATCACTAATATTATTGATGATGAAATGACTCGATTTAGTAAAAGTCTTGATCGAGGTTTAAGAGAAATTAAAAAAATTGGGAAAGTAGACGGAAAAATCGCTTTTAACCTTTATCAAAACTTTGGTTTTCCATATGAATTAACAGAAGAACTATTTAAAGAAAAAGGTCAAGAAATTGACAAAAAAGAATTTGCAAAAGAATTTAATCAACACAAAGAATTGTCTAGATCTTCGTCAGTCGCAAAATTCAAGGGCGGATTGGCAGATCACTCAGCTCAAACAATCAAATATCATACAGCTACTCACTTGCTCCATCAGGCTTTGTTTGATGTTGTTGGAAAAGATATCAGACAGGAGGGGTCAAATATTACCACCGAAAGATTCCGCTTTGACTTTGCCTCATCCGTAAAACCAACTGAAGAACAAATCAGGCAAGTTGAAAAAATAATGAACGACAAAATAAAAGAATCACTGCCGGTTGAATTTAAAATCGTCCCAAAAGAGGAAGCCTTAAAACTTGGAGCAAAATCTTTTTTCCGGGAAAAATATCCGGATATGGTTAAAGTTTATTTTGTCGGCGATTATTCTAAAGAGTTTTGCGGCGGACCTCACGTAAAGAATACGTCGGAAATAGGTAAAGTACAGATATATAAATTTGAAAAAATAGGCAGCAATTTATATCGTATTTATGCAAAATAACTTATGAAAAAAGACAGTGTTGGATTTTTAGATTTTACCAAACTTGATTTTAGGGTTGGCGAGGTCAAAGAAGCATCTTTACTTGAAGGATCAAAAAAATTGATTGTCATGAAGGTTGACCTTGGTGAAGACTACGGGGCAGTTGAGATTCTTTCCGGGTTAGCTGAGTTTTATCAACCTGAAGATTTGGTCGGAAATAAATACATCGTTCTAGCTAATCTGGAACCTAAGCAAATGATGGGTCGTGCCTCCAACGGAATGATTTTGGTTGCTGATGACCCGGAAAAATTCGCGCTTATCCCCCTTGACAAAAATTTAAAAAACGGTACAGTTATAAGATAGAAAATTAAAAGTTAAGAATGAAAAATTAAAAATTTCAATAAAATTATGGCTAAAATTAAAAGAGAGAGAGTTGCATCATCGGCTCAGTTTCCAGTTAATTATTCTCAACCAAACAACAACATCCTGTATGTAATGATGGGAGTGATTACCCTTTTCCTTATTTTTGTGACAGTGAAAATGTTTTCGTTAGAGAAAAAAATTAATTCTGGAGCAACAGGCGGAGCTCCGGCAGCACAGCAAGATTCTCCGTTATCCGTCGACAATATGAAGAAATATGCAAAAGAGCTTAAACTGAACACGGGAAAGTTTAATAAATGTTTGGATTCCGGTGAAAAAAAGACATTGGTCGCAAAAGAAACCGCTTATGGACAAAGTCTTGGAGTTCAAGGTACACCGGGATTTTTTATAAACGGCCAGTTTTTAGCCGGTGCTTTTCCTTTTCCATTGTTTAAAGAAATAATTGATAAGCAGATTGATGGAACGGCTTCAACTGAATGTACGGCTTACTCAACCGATTTACAGCAATACTGTTCTGATCCGAAAAACTTAAGCTTTAATCCTGTCGCTCAGACAGTCGACGTTAAAGGTATGGTTTCCACCGGTGCAAAAAACGGTAAAGTAACTCTTGTAGAATTCTCAGACTTTCAATGCCCATACTGCATCCGGGCTTTCCCGACAGTTGAGCAGATCTTAAAAGAATATAAGAACGATGTGACTTTTTATTTCAAACAGTTTCCGTTGGTTCAGATTCACCCATTTGCGCAGAAAGCTGCTGAAGCTTCTCTTTGTGCGGCTGACCAAGGAAAATTCTGGGAATGGCATAATAAAATATTCGGGATAGAGGCTCAAGGTCAAGCCCAATAATTAAGTAAATTAGTGTTAAAAACCCCGTCGAAAGGCGGGGTTTTGTTTTTTATCTGTTGTTGTAAAATAAATTAGACAATAATATAATTAAAAAATGGCGACATATACAAATAAAAGAATTTTGGTTATTTTTACCGGCGGAACTGTAGCCGGAAATGTAGCCAAAAGCGATGTTTCGCAAAACGTCAAGTCAGATCCGAATAGCTTCATGACAATTCTAAATAGCTCAGTGGAAGTTATTAAAAAAAACTGGAATATTGAAATTAGCCCTCAAATAGTTGAACTTTTTAATGTCGATAGTTCAGATATTCAACCAAAAAACTGGACTATCATTATAGAGAAAATCCAAAATGAATATGATAATTACGATGCTTTTGTAGTTCTTCATGGAACTAATACCATGGGTTACACAGCAGCAGCACTTTCTTTCGGGTTAGAAAATATTAATAAGCCTGTTATTTTAACCGGAGCACAAGTTCCACTCGGTTATTTAGGAACTGATGCGGTAACGAATTTGGTCAACGCTTTGAGATTGGCAGTTTGGGATTATCATGAAGTTAAAGGAGTGATCGCTGTTTTCGGAAGTATCATTATAACCGGAGCAAGAGTTAAAAAAGGCACGGATTTTGATTATGATCCATTTAGGGCATTTCAAACTGGAGCATTGGGCCAAATAGGACGTTTTATGAGAATTGATGATGCAGCTTTAAGAAAACATGTTGGTTATCTATCACGGATTAAACCATTAGCCATTCAATCACGAGTATTAAGCGTAAAAAAAGATTTTGATACTAAAAGCATTGCCTCACTGACAGAATTTCCAGGAATGTCCGTTGATCTTTTTAAGTCATTGGTTGAAAACAATGGAATTAAAGCTTTTGTCTTTAGAGCTTTCGGTGCCGGAGATCCAAGTGCCCACCTATTCCCGGCATTTGAATATTTAAAAGAGAAGAAAATTCCAATTGTCGTCACTACTCAAGCT
>Ga0172379_10005508_pt1 | contig 17668 bp, 18 predicted proteins | sample GrowelOW334metaG_FD_119756 | JGI IMG/M metagenome (GOLD analysis project Ga0172379, IMG submission 119756) | Groundwater microbial communities from an aquifer near a municipal landfill in Southern Ontario, Canada - Groundwater well OW334 metaG | ecosystem: Environmental > Aquatic > Deep... | reverse complement strand
TGCAATGCTGCCGGCAGTTCTTTCAGCAGGACGATATCGGACACCATCAGGCGGCCCCCGGGCTTGAGGACCCGGAAGGCCTCCCGGAAAACCCGTCCCTTGTCCGGTGAAAGGTTGATGACGCAATTGGAGATGATAATGTCCGCCGTGTTGTCGGCAACAGGGAGATTTTCGATTTCCCCTAAGCGGAACTCCACGTTCTGATACCCGCCTTTTTGGGCGTTCGCCCGGGCCTTGTCGAGCATTTCGGGGGTCATATCGACACCGATGACCAGTCCCGTTGCCCCCACCTCCCTGGCGGCGAGGAAGCAATCGAAACCCGCCCCCGCCCCGAGATCAACGACCATTTCACCTGCCCGCAGCGAAGCTAAAGCCACGGGATTGCCGCAACCCAGACCAAGATTCGCCCCGTCGGGCACGGCCTGAAGATCTTCGGGACGGTAGCCGACGCCCAAACTGATATTTTGCATAACACTTTCACCGCCGCAGCAACCAGCCGAGGGCAGACAACATGTCCCCGCTTTCGCGGCGATATCGCCGTAACGATCCCGTACGGCCTTCCTGATTTCTTCTGCTTTCATTTTCCTATTCCTCCTTCTTCTGATCTTCCTTAACCATTTTTTCGCCTCACGTTGAATATTCAGATTTATAATACATAATCAATTATATCAGATAAATCAGAATATAAGTAATAGTAAGAAATTTGTCAAGTATCAAATGCAAGCTTTTTATTATTTTTGATAGGGTGATTAAAAAAGATGAAATAAAAGCTTGAATGGGATCAATAAAATCGTGGTCTGATATTCTGCTGTTCTGTCATCAGAATTATTTTACAGGGATGCACACCATGCTTTCCACATCATGAAGCAGTCCATTGACAATATCCCGACTTCGGCAAAGTCATTGCCGGATATGAACTTACCGGTATTGGAGCCATTGATGCCGCAGGCGCCATGATAATTGCCCTGCCTTCCTCTTCTACGCAGCTTTTCAAATAGGAATCCGTAAATTCTGATTGCCAGTTGTCAATGATTGAAGTATTAAACATCAATTGTTGAATAGGGGATATTTCTATGCATGCCATGCCTAATAGAATCTTATTTGTCCTGTTTATCCTGCTCATTTCTGCAACTAACTGTCTACACGCACAACCTATACCTGAATCAGCCGGGATAAGATTAATCTCATCCTTTGAAGGGGGTAAACATTACCGGAGCGGAAAATTTAATATACTGGCTCTCCATGGCAGTTATCATCAGATGGGGCGCCAATATGGATACCTGTTAAGGGGTGAATTAAAAAACCTGCATCAAAATGCCGTTGTGGATTATTTTCAAAAGCATAAAGGCCTTTCTGAAGACGCTATGAAAAAGACCGCAATATCTTTGTATCAGTTTTATCCCCAGCGTTTTAAAGATATTATTACGGGTATGGCGGAAACTTCCGGGCTTTCCTTAAACGAGCAAATTATGCTCAATGCCATTGAGGTTTATGGTTCGATGTCGGGATGCTCGGGAATCATTGCCTGGGGTGACTATACAAAAAATAAACCCCTCATTGCGGGAAGGAATTATGATTGGTTTGATAAATATGTTGAATTTGCACAAACTCTCACCGTAACCGTTTTCAATCCTGATTCAGGAATTCCCAACGCGATCATTACCTTTGCCGGTGTCATTTACGCGACTACCGGATTGAATGCAGAAGGTATATATCTGCAACTCAATAACGGACTTCCCTCCGGTGGTACCCTCAGTTATTCCAATCGTGTGCCGGCTATCGTTAGTCTGATGGCTTCTCTCAATGATTATGGCAGCATGGATCAGTTAGACGCTTTTTTCAATACAACCAGAACAGACTTTGCCTTCATCATCAATACGGCCGATAAGTCACGGGGAATCTCCTATGAATGGGCGCCATTTGAACATCGCCGACGAAGCGGTGACACAGAAGGGTTGCTGGTAGCGACCAACCATTTTACCGACCCATCATGGGGAATTGTGCTGCATGACAATGCCGGTTTTGAAACGGTCCGCAGACGGGAAAATCTGCTTGCCCTGGGACATAAAAACAAGGGTAAAATCAATGTTAAGATCATGAAGGAGATTCTGGATACCCCCATGAATGATGGCGGTGCAACTTGGCCGATCGGAAGCAGTATCCGTACGGCATATCAAATTATTGCCGTACCGGATTCTTTGCAGGTATGGTTAAAAGTCCCAGGTTTTCAGGATTGGACAGGCGTTGAATTGAAAAGCCTGCTTTCACGTTTTAAATGACGGTTAAAAAACACCGGATCAATGCCAAGATCAATGCCGGATTGAAAATAAATCGGAGAGCTTGAATGCCGAAGCGATCATGAGCAACAGGTCCCCGCTGCCTTGCCCGCGGATGGATTATTCGGATCGACGCTACAACAGCAGGCAGTGCCTTGCCAATTCAACATCCCGTTAATCACCGCCGCGGCGCATCCGACCCCGGCTTCGACGGACATGGCGTCGACCGGGCAATTGCGGCTGCAGGCCCCGCATTCCATGCAGGCATCGCGATTCCCGATCCGGACGCGTTTTTCATCGATCGCCAGCACTCCATGGGGGCAGACCTCCAAGCACATGGCGCAACCGGTGCACTTATCCGTGTCGACCCTCAGGGTGACTACATCCTTCAGATAGATCAAATCCTTCATTTCATCCTCCTAAAAAAAACGAGAGGCCAGCAGAGTGGCAAACCCGGAAAGGCCGGCACCGATTTCCAGAGGCAATGCCCAGCGCATTTCCCGCTTTACCCCGGATAGAGAAGTATATGTGGAAGCGCCGGTGAAGTTCATAGCCAAATAGGCGGAAAGGGCTGGAATCAAAAGCAGCCATGCTCCTCCGAACAAGATGTTCCGCCAGCTCCGGAGATCGGGCCCCCAGGCATAGAGCAGGACCATGGCTAGTGGCAGTCCGACGGCGATTCCTTTTGATGTAAAGGCGCGTCCCGGTAAATAGGGGAGCAGCAGGGGGGTTAATACAGCGCCGGACAAAATTGCGCATAAAAAGGCAAGTAGTGAAAAAATGCCATCATGGGCTATATTTCGCAGGAATCCCTCTTCCCCGCCGAACCCACTTATGAGCAACAGGATGGGGATGATGATCATCGCGGGCTTCAGCGTGGCGACTATTTCAATGGGAATGAGGACGGCGCGCTCCCGCAGAGGGAAGGCTTTCCGTCGCATTTCGGCTGTCGCCCGGAGGTTGGCGTCGAGATAGGCAGCAACATCCCGAGCAAGAATCGGCCCGTAATGGACCTTGAAACCCGACTGTTTTCTGACCAGATGGGCGGCGACGCCGGGAGCGCCAAGCTGAGGCAGGATCAGATCGCGGTGTTTCACCATATCTTTCAGGCCACTGGCTGTGATCCGGCGGATGAGTTCCTCCGTCCCGAAGGTTCCCTTGCCGGCGGCGCACCAGACGTTGATTCCCTCCGTTTCGAGAACGAGAATCCAGGCATCCCGTCCCGGCAGGGCCTCCCGGAGGCAGTCGAAGCTCATCTTATAATTGGCCGTGACGAGGACGGGTGAACACTCTTGGGGAGATCCAAGGGCGTATAGACCCGGATCGACGGCGTAGTGCATCCTGCCGACACCCCAGCGCGCCTTGATAGATCCCCAGTGGTCAAGCCTTTTGAGCACTGACAAGACTTGGGGGATCTTTCCCGAAGGACCTGCCACGGAACCGGTTACAAAAGTCTGCTCCAGACGGGGTGGTCTTAGAGGAACTTCGCTGTCCGAAGCCGCGCAGGCCACAAGGGGCGCCATGGGTAACAGGCCCTGCTTGTTTGACGAATCATTTGCACATGCTTTCATGATCGATTAACCTGATACCACATCTCTCATAACGGGGCCGAGAAATTCCCTGACCCGCTCCGCAAGATTGTCGGCTTTGATCAAGGTCAGACAGCAGACCGCACCGTCTTTTTCCCAACTTACGAGGGCCAGTTTATCTCCGGCCTTGATGTTCGCCTTGTCCCGCAATTCCTTGGGAAGCACCATCTGCCCCCGCTCATCGACGCTGATCAGCGCTTCGATGCGGCAGCAACTCGTAACCCCGCTTGTGGACGCACAACAGGATTCCTTCTTCAGATCTGCTTTAACCATTTCCCTTACCTCATATTGATTATTCTGATTTATCAGCCGGATCAGAATATAGTCAACAGCGAGCGCCTTGTCAAGTATTAAGTGAAAATTTTTTATAGAGATTAACAAAAGGCTTGTCTTATTTCCGATTTCACTTGAACCGGAGCATGCAACCTGATAGAAATAGATTATATTGACATGATCGCCGCCAAGGATGCACCGGCTTCAGCGTAATATCTTATATCTACGGATGGAGAGAAAAATGAAAATACTCTTTGCCGCCCATGAAAATGCCTGGGGTGGATTCCTGGGGTTGCTAAAAAACGAACTTCCTCAGCATGAATTTGCGGCCAGCGGACGATTCGGCTTCGAGAAGTTAAAAGGATTTGATGTATTGATTCCCACCATGAGCGTTGTGAACAGGGAGCATCTTGCCGGCAGCGATCGGCTGCGGCTCATTCAGCAGTGCGGCGCCGGTCTGGAGGCTGTCGACCTGCAAGCCGCCGCGGAAATGAACATCCGGATCGCCAACGTCCCCACCGATATATCGGGCAATGCCGATTCCGTGGCTGAGTTGGGGATATACATGATGATCGGCTTATCAAGAGATTTCCGAAAAATGGCATCATGTCTTGCCGGCAGACAGATGGGGGTTCCTCAGGGGCGTGCCCTGAGTGGGAAGACAGTGGGCATTATCGGCCTCGGCGGTATCGGCCGTGCCCTGGCAAGACGTCTTAAAGCGTTTGACGTGCACTTAATCGGCATCAAACGCCACAATCCTCAAAAGGCGAAAGGAGAACTCGGTTTAGAGTGGGCAGGAACCCCGGAAGACATAAAAGAGCTGCTTGTCCGGTCCGACTATGTGATCCTCTGCCTTCCCCTGACACCGGAAAGCAGAAATCTGATGGGACGCCATACCTTTGACATGATGAAAGGAGATTCAATCCTGATCAATCTTTCCAGAGGGGGACTGGTTGACCGGGGCGCCCTGGAACATGCCCTGGCCGCGGGGAAGATCGGCGGCGCCGGCTTGGATGTATTCTGGGAAGAACCGCCCGATCCCGATGATCCCATATTCAGATACAACGTAATGGCGACCCCGCACGTAGGCGGTGTGACGGACGTCTCCATAGGAGGTATCGTCAGGGCGGTGGCGGAAAATATCAGGAGATTGGCAGCGGGACAGGACCTTCTTTATTTAAAGGCGTAAGTTGTTGCTCGCCGGTGCTTTCGATATAAATATCGCAAGAGAATTTTCTCTCGACACGGTGCGCCAGAAGTGTTACACTTATCCAAGAAGGAGAAGAGCCATGCCCACCAAAAATCCGAGAGTAAACATTGTTGTTGAGCCGCCGCTATACAGCGTTATGCATGACCTTGCAACCAGCGAGGGCGTTTCCATGTCTACCATTGCCCGTGACCTGATCCGGGAGGCAATTGACTTGCGGGAAGATGTTGCCCTTGCAGCTTTTGCCGATACACGGATGAAGACATTCGACCGAAAAAAGGCGCTTTCCCATGAAGATGTATGGGAATGATCCATGCCTTTTACGTTGCACTACCATCCCTCGGTTCGCGTTGTGGATTTGCCTCTTATCGATGGAAAAACAAAGGAAAGAATCCGCAAGGCTATAGAAGAACGGCTGCAGACCGCACCTCATAACTATGGGGTGCCTTTGCGAAAATCACTAAAAGGCTACTGGAAGCTCCGCGTGGGTGATTACCGGGTCGTGTTCAAAGTAATTGAGTCCGAGGTATGGATTCTTGGCATTATGCATCGGAAGTCGGTTTATATGAATATTGGCGCGAGGATCTAGGGCTTTAGTGGTTTCGTTACGTTTTCACGTTTAAAGCAACGGCTGGAAAGCCCCTGGATCAATGTCGAGATCATTGCCGGATAGAAAATTAACAAGGAGGAAGAACATGGAATATCAAGCCCTTTTGAAGAACAGACGTGCAATTCGTGACTTTCAGGACCGGGAAGTTCCCTTGTCCGTCCTGAAAGAGATGCTTCAGGAGACCTGCTTGGCCCCGACGGCGAGCAACGGCCAGCCCTGCCAGTTTATCATTATCCGGGATCGGGAATTAATGAAAAGGCTCTCTACGGAAAGCAAAAACAACTTTATCAACGATATCGTCAAGAATCCCACGTCACCTCTGAAAAAATATGAGGCCATGTTGAGGGATGAACAATTCAATATCTTTTATAACGCCCCTTGCGTTGTTTATTTCATAGGTCCCAAAGGTGTCGGATCATTGGATGTCGATACGGCGTTGACGGCGGCGTATTTCATGTTTGCCGCCACGGCGCGGGGCCTGGGAACCTGTTGGATCGGTATGGGAACCCCTATCCGCGACCCCGAAATCCTGAAGGAAATGGGGATGCCCGAGGACTGCGAAATTGTCGCGCCGATCATCGTCGGCTATCCGACGGATATTCCGGTAGCCTCGGAGCGGCACGACCCCGTGATTGTGAAGGTTGTCTGATTGACCGGCAACATGAATAACCATGGCTGCTGAAGAAGGTTCGACACGAGCATAGACAAGACTATTTATTGTGCCTTGTATCCGATGTGCAGGTAGGTGGTCCCGAGGGTCAGCGGGTATTGTTCGATTTTATGGAGACCTGCTTCACGCATGAGACCGGCAAAAACGGTTGGTCTGGGAAAATTTGTAATGGAATCGGATAGATAGTTGTAGGCAGCCTGGTTTTTAGTAAAGTAGCTGGCAATACGGGGAAGAAAGTGGTTCAGGTAGGAGCGGTAAACCTTTCGTACATATTTATTTCCCGGTAGATGCATTTCGAGAACCATGACCTGGCCGCCCGGCACGATCACCCGAGTCATTTCCTTAAGGGTTTTAAGCCGTTCCGGGATGTTCCGGATGCCAAAAGCGATGGAGGCGACGTCAAAGGCGCCATCATTAAGCGGCAGGGCTGTTGCGTCCGCCTGGAGAAGCTGGATTCTTTTCGACAGGCGCTGTTTTTCGATTTTCCGCTGTCCACGCACGATCATCTCCTGAACGAAATCAAGGGCAAGGACATCAATTTTCGGATATTTCAGGGCGGCCTCCATTGCCAGGTCCGCCGTCCCGGTGGCGAGATCAAGTAACCGGTTGGTCTTGAAGAACTTCATCCTGTGGACGGCAAACCGCCGCCAGGCCACATCCCGCCTCAGGCTCAGAATCCGGTTGAGGAGGTCATATCCCTCCGGGATGGTGGCGAAGATATCACGGACCATCTCGGTGTGCTGTTTCTTTGAAGCCTTGGTTATGGGGGGATAAGCCTTTTTTTGATTTGCTGCCACGGGGAATTCCTTTTTGTGAAGCCGTCTGGGATAAAATAACAACTTTCGTAAGGATCGACACATATTGAATATTTTCTGTGCTGTCAAGGGAGAAAGGAAAAGAGCAGGCGGGCGGCGATGATGACGGCGCCGTTAAAGAAGTAGAGGATGCGGACGTATTTTCCGTGACTGTCAAGCTGTTTTTTGTCGGTGGTCCGGCGGGCGAGGCGGATTATCTTGAAAAGGATGGGAAGGGAGAGAAGACTCAAAAAGGCGAATGAGTGAAGGCCGCCGGAGAGGGTAATGGTGATGATGCTTACATAAATGGCCATCCAGAGGCGAAAGAGGCCGGTAATGGCTTTTTCCTTTCCCAGGCGGACGGCGAGGGTTCGTTTGCCGACGGATCTGTCCGTATCGATGTCGGGAATGCTCTGATAATAAAGGATAGAGGCAACCATCAATCCGATGGGAAGGGAGAGATAAAAGGGGCTCCAGTCGGGCCGGCCGACAATAACCCAATAGGTTCCCACGACCATGATCGGCCCCATATTAACGCCGACGAAGACCTCCCCCAGGCCGTAATAGCCGTAACGGATGGGCGGAGCGACATAAAAGAGGCTGCTGAGGAAAGAAAAAAGTAGGATCGGCGCGAGCCCCCATACCTGATAGACGTTCATTATATAACAGGCGATGAGGAAGGCCCCTGTATAGAGGAGGATAATTACCCTTTTGAGCGTTTCCGGGGTGATTTTATGCTCCTGGATAACCCGGGAGCCGCCGATAGAGGCGCCGGCGTCGGTCCCCTGGAGGTGATCAAAGTAATCATTGGCCAGATTGGTGGCCAGGTGAATCATAAAGGCGGCAAGATTTATAAGGAAGAAACGCCAGGGATGCCAAGGGCCTGTTTGACCGGCAACGACCCAGCCGAGGGTCAGGGGAATGAGGGTAGCGATATAGAAGGGAGGACGGCTGGCCTGAAACCAGGCTCTAATTAGTTCTTTATTCATCGAGATGTCAGTCCATTGATTCGATGACTATGGGCCCACTCCTGCGCTGAATAGCATCTATAACTCCTCAGATTTCGATTTGGAATTGAGATAAGGTGAAGCTTCATTCTTACGTCTTATAGCCTCTCCTCATCATTGAATAACCTCAGACAGGCGTCCACGACATCGGGATCATACTGGGATCCACGGTGTGTGCTTATTTCATCAAGGGCCGGTTTTAAAGGAAAGGCATTCCGGAAGGCCCGATGAGAAGTAAGATCTTCAAGGGCATCGGCAATGGCCAGGATCCTGGCTTCGATGAGAATATCCTCCCCCTTGATCCCTCGGGGGAATCCGGAACCATCCCAACACTCTCGATGTTGCAGGGCAATATTGGCGACGGGCCAAGGAAAATAGACTTCTTTCAAAATATCGTAGCTCGACTGCGGGTATGTACGATACATGGTTAGATTAACTCCTGTTAACTTTCCAGAATCACGAACTATTTCCATAGGCATGTTCACAAGGCTGATGTCATAGACTTGCGCCGATAACCAGAGTCCTTCCACCGAGAAATCGGGAAGTCCCATTTCCTTGGCGATGGCGTGCGCAAATTCCGCTACCCTTTGGTGATGACCGGCAGCATAAGGTCCGCGCAATTCAATCGCTCCCGAGAAGGTTTTTATCGTTCCCGTGTAGCATCTTGTCAAACGGTCCAGATGGTCTTTGGTTTCTTTATCTACCCGGTGCTTGTAAAGAATCATCTCGCTGTTTACGATTTCTTTATCTGCCCGGTGCTTGTGGAGAGCCATCTCGATAGTTGCGTACAGTTCCTTCTGATTGTAGGGTTTGACCAGATAACCGAAAGGATTTGTCTGTTTTGCCCGCTCGATATATTTCTGATTTGTGTGAGCGGTCAGGTAAAGCACCGGGATATTGAATTGTGAATTGATCCGTCCGGCAGCTTCAATGCCGTCCATTCTACCCTTCAAAACAATATCCATCAGGATCAGATCGGGCCTATCCGATTCCACCTTCATGATAGCCTCATATCCCGTGGATGCCGTTGAGCAAACCGTGTATCCGAGTTCTTTCAGACTCATGCAAAGCTGATCGGCAACAATCCATTCGTCTTCCACGACCATGATCTTCTCACTGCTCATGACGACCTCCCCTCCCACAAATCATAAAGGAAATTTAATCCAAAATTCTGTTCCGGCGCCTTGTCTGACCTCTATTTGACCGCCAAGCTGATTTTGCACCAGCCCGTACACCAGATATAAACCACCAGTCCGGGGTTGGTGGATGTCAACATCGTCCGGCAAGCCCAAACCATTATCACGGACAACAATCTCTATTTCTCTGTTCTTCGTTTCGTGGATGATGATACGTAATTCACTTGGTCCATCGCCAGGAAAGGCATGTTTAAGAACATTGGAAATCAATTCATTCAGAATCAAGCCACAGGGGATCGCCTTGTTAATATCCACATAAACGCCACCGTCGGCGGTTTGGACGATCATATCTATCTCCCCTGGATTGATTTTGTGCAATTGAAATAGCTCTTTTGACAGGGTTCTCACATAACCGGTCAGATCGATTCTTGAGAAATCCTTTGATCCGTAGAGTTTTTCATGGACCAGGGCCATGGATCGAATTCGGCTCTGGCTCTCATTCAACATTCCAGTCAGCTCCGCATTCCCGCTTGACCTTGCCTGAAGATCGAGAAGGCCGGATATCACCTGCATGTTGTTCTTCACCCGGTGATGAATTTCCCCGAGGAGGATATCCTTCTCCAGAAGCGATGCCCTGACTTTCTCCTCAGCCAGTTTGCGGTCGGTGATATCGCGGGAAACTGCCTGAAAGCCTATCAAATGGCCATCTTCCACTATCGACTGGGTATTTTGCCCAAACCAGAGTTCATGACCCTCTTTCGTGAGAACGGGATATTCTGTATATGTATTTTTAATCCCTTTTACGAACTGACGACCGAAGAACTTAATGGCTTCGTCACGCATGTCCGGACGGATAAATATTGGATAATGCTTACCAATAAGCTCCTCTTCTTGGTACCCTATGACGCGAAGTCCCGCCGGATTCACATAGGTGAAGTGTCCCGTGTCATCTGTCCTGAAGACGATATCACTCGCATTTTCCACCAATGTCCGATATCGCTCTTCACTCTCCAGTAGCGTCTTATCTACCCGCTTGCGCCCGGTGATGTCACGGTTCAGACCAATCATTCTTGAGGGTTTTCCATCCATATCCCGTATCACTATGCCGTTGGCCTTTATATATCTGACCGTTCCATCGGTGTGCTCTATACGGAACTCAGTATTGTAGGGCTTCTCTCCGAGAATTCCGGTCTGGACTTCTTCCAAAAACATGTCGCGATCTTCCGAATGAATACTGTTTTGCCAGGCTTCGATAACCACTTTGGCAGAGTCTCGTGAAACACCGTAGATTTCGTACATCCTGTCATCCCAAATAATGACATTTTTATTGATATCCCAATCCCAAACGCCAAAATTCCCCGACTTTAAGGCGAGTGCGAGGCGTTGTTCATTTTCCTCCAAGTCGTGATAGGCCCTTCGGACCGCTTGCAACGGGAAAGTACGAAAAAAAAGAAAGATCATAATTCCTGACAGAACGGAACATGCGCTAATGATAGCTGTCCGAGCAACAAGAGGGGAAATTGAGCGCTTAATCTCAATTAGTGCCACCTGTATCCCTGAATCATAAATGGGTTGGCTAAATGTCAGCATGGAATTTGATAGGGGTTCGTTCGTTTGAGCGATGATCTGTCCCTGCATATCCCTGATTATCCGCTTTTCGCGGTTATCACGATCGATGCGGCGCTCAAGTATTTCCTGAAGACGAATCTCCTCGAACTGCCAAGAATTGGGATTATTAGAGACCAGACTTTCAATGGCTTTCGCAGAGAATGCGATCTCGGCGTTGGCACTTCCTCCCATGTATTGGTAGGTAATCATGAAATAACCCGCAGGAATAGAGATAGCGATAACCAGGCTGATTATCGCCGTCAGTACCGATGAAGTGCGGGTTATGGAATCGGAACGGGATATCATTTGCCGTCCGCCGTTATAAGAACTCCAGCCTTTTCCGCAATGGCGTGCCCCTTGTTCGAGTAGATGAAGTCAAGGAATTTTGAGGCGGCATGCGGAAGTTTGCCGGTAGTAACAAAATTTATGCTCTTGGCGAGCGGGTAGGTTCCGTCAGCAAGGGTTTTTCGGCTCGGCATTACGCCGTTGAGAGCGAGGACATTCAGGTGTAATCTGCCGATAAGTACACCGGTGAGACCTGAGGCACCGATACCGCCAATAGTCTTTGAAAGCACTTCGTTCGACTCGGGATCAGTTACCGCGATAATCATCCCTTGTCGACGCTGTGCTTTAGTTACAGCCTCGGCCATGCCGGGCGAAAGTCCCTTCAAAATGTATGTGTCAATATCCTCATTCGGACGCAATACTATCCTGATGGTTTCACCGTTGGGCCATTTTGTTGTTTTGCCTGAATAAATATCTTCTAATTCTTTGATTGAAATGGTTTTTAGGGGCACTTTTCGCCCGGTTACAATGGCCAACGGGGTTTCGCCAAAATATCTGAGTTTCCCTCCCTGCGCTATTTCTTTAGGCTTTAGGGGCTTACTTATTATCGCGATATCAATAGTGCCGGCAAGAAGCGCTTTTATCGCACCCGAGCTTCCTAATGGCTTTTCTACTATGAACGAAACACCCCGAGAGGCTTTGCCATAGGCTTCCATGAGCGGCTTCATCATTTCCAGGCCGCTTCCCGATCCGTTAATACGAATGGTGTTCCCGGCAAGGGCATGGGGCGTTCCCGCAAAGAATATTAAACTTAGCAGAATGAGAAAAAAGGAGTTAAGCAGGATACTTGTCGCACGACGCATAATCTCCTCCCAATAGGCATGAATTATTAGAGGTGCTATCCTTAGCTATACATATATGATCTAGTCCAACTTGTAAATAATGAAAATGAGACACCTATGGATGAAAAGAACATTATTGATAACGGGTTGAAATCCGGCGTTTTTCTCAGCACCGGCTATCTGTTGAATCCAGGGAAATATATTCGATTCCTCACCCCTCAGCCATTTTATTTTCATGTTGGATTACGTCTGTTGGGGTATCCTTGCTTTTCCAGACAATCACAGATACTTGATCAGCGGTCTCAATTCTCCTTCACAGGTTTTTCCACGCACAAAGCCTCCTTTCCATCACATCGAAGGCCTCGTAAAGGACGATGCCGATAGCGGAGAGGGCAATGATACCGACGAACATGGTGGTGTAATCGGCCCTTCCCCAAGCGTCGATGAGATATAATCCCAGACCGCGACTAGTGCTGATGGACTCCACAAAGAATAATACGGCCACCGCGGTGCCGGTGCTGATGCGCAGGGACGTGAAGATGCCGGGCAGGGCCACGGGCCAGACGACGTGACGGTAGAAATGCCAGCGGTTTCCCCCTAGAGACTGAAGGGCGTAAACCACTTCCCGATCCAGGGAACGAACAGCGTCCCGGGTGGTGATGAGGAGCTGGAAGAAGATGATCAGGGAAATCAGGATGATCTTGCCCAGATCGCCGAGCCCGAAGAGCATGAGGATAATGGGCAGGAGGACGATTTTCGGAATCGGATAGCTAAGATAGATAAGCGGGGCAAAGATCCGGTCGAGGCGCTCGTTGCTCCCTAAAACAAGGCCGAAGGGGACGGCGGTAATAAAGGCCAGGGACAAGGCGGCGATGAGTCGCCAGGCGCTGACCGCCGTGTGTTCCCAGAATATCTCCTCCCTGACGGCATGGAGCAGCCGCCTGAGGACGCTCAGGGGGTCCGGCAGGAGCTGGGAGCCCAAAAGCATTGATGCCCCATACCAGAGGATGGTCAGAACAATTATCGTCAGGGCGTAGTCAAGCCAGCGGCTGTTTTTCATGGGGATGCTCGATCAGGTGTCTCAGGGTCATGTTTTTGGAAAAATAATCCGGCGCGGTACGAAAGCCGGTTGTTCCCGCATTGGGATTGTCGATGATCTCGCCGATGCCATGGGTCTCGGGATCCATGATCACAATGCGCCGTCCAAGAAAGACCGCCTCCTCAATATTGTGGGTGACAATAACGAAGCTGAATTTCCGCTTTTTGAAGAGGATCAGCAGGTGATCCTGCAGGTGTTCCCGGGTGATCAGATCCAGGGCGGCGAAGGGCTCATCGAGAAGCAGCAGGCTGGGCCGCAGCAGCATAGCCCGGGCCAGAGCCACCCGCTGGCGCTGACCGCCGCTGAGTTGATGTGGATAGAGATGGTCGAGGTTTTCAATATCCAGCTCTCTTTTGATGGCCATCAGCGCTTCCTGAGACACGTGGAGTTTCTGGAACTGGGCACCCAGGAGGATATTTTCGGCGACCCGTTTCCATGGGAAGAGACCATAGGCCTGGAAAACCACCGCCATTTTCCGGGATGGCCCTTGGATTGCTTCGCCTTCCAAATGAATTTCCCCGGTCGTAGGCGGCAGCAGCCCTGCGGTCATGAGGAGCAAGGTCGTCTTGCCGCATCCCGAGGGCCCGACAATGGCCAGGGAATCATTGTATCCGATATGGAAATGGACGTCCCGGAGGACCTCTTTCTGGTGAGTGCCGGGGCCGAAGGTTTTACCCAGTCCGGTAACGGCCAGCAAGTCAGGGGAGGAAGCCATTGGCAACCATCTCAGTAATGGCCATATCCCGCGAGATAATCCCCTTTTTTCTTAACCATCCATAGATGTCCGCGAGTTGCGAGCGGTTCGGCAAACTGAGAGCGGGATAGGAGGGTAGGGCAAGGGTCTTGGCGAGCCCTTCCGGGATTCGACAGTGTTTATTGGCAATGACTCTGGCTTCTTCGGGGTGATTGTTCAAGTAATCAGCCCCCTTGCCGACGGCTTTGAGAAAGGCGCGAACCTGTTCGGGATGCTGTTTAAGAAAGTCGTCGGTAAAAACAAGCACCGTATCCGAGATCCCCATGCCGGCGTCGTCAACGAGGATACGGGCTCCTTTACTTTCGGCGAAGGTGACCAGGGGTTCGGGAAGGGCGGCGGCAGGGGCTTGGCCTTCCATGAGCATCTGAAGACGGATAGGTATATTCTTTGCTTCGATTAAACGGGTCTGCTGTGAAGAAATGCCTTGTTTTTCAAGCATTTTTACTGCCAGATATTCCACGATTGTATTGGAACCGATGGCGATGCCTTCCTTCGCCAATTGGCGGAGGGATTCTGTCTGCCGGTTTGGAGCCGCCAGAAGAGCGAACATGCGCCGGGAAGCGGTCGTATTGAAAACCGTTGCGACCATCTTCACCGGGACGTCATTGGACCGGAGGACCATGGGCGTCATGATGTCCCCGAAATATCCGGCAAGCTGGCGGGCCGACATGGCCACGTCCTTTTCCATGGCTGAATTGAAGGAGATCAGTTCCACTTTCAGCCCCGCTGCGGTGAAAAATCCTTGCTCCTGGGCGGCAAAGATGGGCAGGGCATGAATCAGGGGCAGAATCCCGAACTTGATTTCCTTTGTAGCGGAGACGTCCCGGTTTCCCCCTGAACAACCGCCAAGGATCATCATGGCCATCAGGACAATTAAAAAAACAGCGGAAAGACGCGGGTATCTTGTCTTTTTCATTTCCTGAAGAGAGATCTTGCCGTGTCGGCAATCTGATCCACCGTAAGACCGAACTCCTCGTATAGCACCGGAGCAGGGGCACTGGCGCCGAAGCGATCCATGCCTACAATTGCTCCTTCGAGCCCCACGTAATGTTCCCAGCCCAGCTTTGCCCCTGCTTCCACGGCTACCCTGGCCTTTACCGCCGGCGGGAGGACGCGGTCTCGATATTCCGCAGGCTGGGCGTCGAACACATCCCATGAGGGAATGGAAACGACGCGGACCCGAATGGCTTCCCCGGTGAGTTTCCGTGCCGCTGCCAGGGCGAGATGAACCTCCGATCCCGTGGCGATAAAAATTATATCCGGCCTGACCTGGGATGAATCCCAAAGAATGTACCCGCCCTTTTGAAGTCCTGTGGCGGCCGCCAGGTCCTGACGATTAGGGTTCGGGACATTTTGACGGGTCAGGACGAGGGCCGTTGGGCCTTGACGGTTGGCAATGGCCGCTTGCCATGCCTGGACCGTTTCTTTAGCGTCGCAGGGGCGGATGACGCTGAGATTCGGAACGGAGCGGAGATTCATAAGCTGTTCGATAGGTTGATGGGTGGGACCGTCTTCACCGACGGCGATACTGTCGTGGGTAAAAACGTAGATGACCCGGAGACCCATCAGGGCGGCCAGTCGGATCGGCGGCCGCATGTAATCCGCGAAGGTGAAGAATGTAGCCGTATAGGGAATCACCCCTCCGTGGAGGGCCATGCCGCCGGCAATGGCGCCCATGGCATGTTCCCGGACGCCGAAGTGGATATTCCGCCCGCCGTAGTTCCATCCGCCGCCTACAGCGCCCGGCGTTCCGTCATCGTGATGATTCGGGTTCTGAAAGTCCCCTTTGCCTTTCAACCAGGTCAGACAGGAAGGATTAAGATCCGCCGATCCCCCCATAAGTTCCGGGATGATCGACGCCAGAGATTGCATGACCGTCTCTGAGGCCTTGCGAGTTGACACTTCCTTCGTATCCGCTCCGAAATCGGGGAGCGCCGTTTCCCAACCCATAGGGAGTTCTCCCGTCATTACCCGCTGAAATTCCCGGGCTAGTTCCGGAAATGCCTGGATATAAAGATCGAAGACGGATTGCCATGCCTCTTCCTGGACCTTGCCTTTTCCCAGGGACTGCCGGTAATGGGACAGCACGTCTTCAGGAATGTAAAATGACGGTTCAAGGGGCCAGCCGAGTCGTTCTTTGGCGGCGTTTAATTCCTCCTGACCCAGGGGAGCGCCATGGCAGGCGGCGGTTCCTTCCTTGGTCGGGGCTCCGAAGCCGATACAGGTCTTCACTTTGATCAGCGTGGGCCGATTCGTTTCCCTCCGGGCTGATTCCAGGGCCTCATCAATGGCCTCGATGCTGTTTCCTTCGGTAACGGGAAGGACCTGCCACCCGAGGGCCGCAAAGCGCTGGGCTACATCCTCTGTGAAGGAGAGGGCGGTTGACCCGGCAAGGGAAATGCCGTTATCGTCGTAAAGGACGATGAGTTTTCCCAGGCCCAGATGCCCGGCTAAGGAGCAGGCTTCAAAGGTCACGCCTTCCATGAGATCGCCGTCGCTGGCCAGGGTATAGGTGTAGTGGTCGATGATAGTGTGGCCCGGGCGGTTATAGCAGGCCGCCAGGTGGGCTTCCGCCAGGGCCATGCCCACGGCATGGCTGATCCCCTGGCCGAGAGGACCAGTTGTCATCTCTGTACCCGGAGGATGAGCCCGTTCCGGATGCCCCGGCGTCTTGCTTCCCCATTGGCGGAAGGCTTGAATATCTTCAATGGTCAGGTCGTAACCTGTGAGGTACAGGAGGCTGTAAAGTAACATGGAGGCATGTCCGGCGGACAGGACGACACGGTCACGGTCCAGCCAGCCGGGGTTTGCGGGATTGTGCTTCAGATTCTTCATCCAGAGGGTGTAGGCAAGGGTCGCCGCCCCCATAGGCATTCCCGGATGCCCGGACTTTGACTTTTCTACCGCATCGGCGGAAAGGAAGCGGATAGCGTTGATACATTTATCTTCTATCATTTACGGAGGCCTTCTTTATCGAGTATGGATGGTTATCGCTGATTAGCGAATAGAGATTTCACATTTCTTCAAACATGTCAATCAATAGTGATGAACAACTCTCGGGGATGACAAAGCATCTTTGCAATCACCTCTTTTTTATGGTAATCCCACGTCATCATGAGAAAGAAGGAGGGAATATGTCAGGACCGTTAAAAGGGCTCAAAGTATTGGATTTTACAACGCTGTTGCCAGGTCCCTACGCCACCATGTGCCTGGCTGACATGGGGGCGGATGTGCTGAGGGTGATTTCCGGATCCAGGCCGGATCTGACGGCATTTATTCCGCCTTTTCTTCCCGGAACGAAGATAGCTGCGATTTCTGCCTATCTGGGGAGAAATAAGCGCTGCATGACCCTGAATCTGAAGGATCCCCGGGCTATCAAGATCGTTCATCAACTAGTGGGGGAATACGACATCGTGGTGGAGCAGTTCCGTCCCGGTGTCATGGGGAAGCTGGGCCTGGATTATGATGGTCTGAAAAAGGTCAATCCGGCAGTGATTTACTGTTCAATTACGGGGTAT
>Ga0172379_10005507_pt1 | contig 17670 bp, 18 predicted proteins | sample GrowelOW334metaG_FD_119756 | JGI IMG/M metagenome (GOLD analysis project Ga0172379, IMG submission 119756) | Groundwater microbial communities from an aquifer near a municipal landfill in Southern Ontario, Canada - Groundwater well OW334 metaG | ecosystem: Environmental > Aquatic > Deep... | reverse complement strand
TTCGGGCTTAGGTGCCATCGTTGCCGGCTGCTTGCTTTTACCTTTGATTGGATTTTATCAGTCTTTGATTTTTTTAACGCTTTTAAACTTTTTATCTTTTTGTATTCTATTTTTTATTAGGCAATACTTCGAAGAAAATTTATGAATTCCAGAAAAATAATTTTATTTGATTTTGACGGGGTGATTGCCGATACGTTTGAAATGGCAAATGAAATTGCCACGGTATTTTTTCCCGGAATTTCAAAAGACGAATACCGAAAAATGTTTGAAAGTAATGTTCATGATTCGGTCAAGTCATACATTAAACAAAAAGACGAGAAGTCTCATTACCAAAAATGGTTTGCTGTTTATGAAGCTCAAATTTTGGATCAAAAGATTTTTCCTAAAATGAAATCAGTATTGCGGCAGCTGTCTGAAAAATATATTTTAGTAATTATTTCTTCCTCAATCAATAGTCCGATTGAAAAGTATGCCAAAAAACATGATTTAGAAAAATACTTTGCAAAAATATTTGGCGCTGATGTTCATAAAAGTAAAATTGAAAAAATCAAAATGGTTTTTAAAGAATACAAAGTGACGGCTAAAGATTGTCTTTTTATTACTGACACTTTGGGCGATTTAAAAGAAGCTAAAAAAATGAAAGTCAAGTCAGTGGCGGTGACCTGGGGTTTTCATGACAAAAAGACTTTAGCCAAAGGTTTACCCGTTGCCATTGTCAGTCAACCAGATGATTTAGTAAAACAAATTGATTTATTTTTTAAAAAAGACAAGGCATAGGCCTTAATCTTTTTTTGGTATTGCCCCGGTTTAGTTAGAGCCGGTTTTTTATAATTTAAAATTTTTCCATTTAGCAACTATTTTTTTGGTCAGTTGCTCGCGGTAGATTTCTGTAAATTTTTTCTTGGTTTCCATGCCAACCAGCTCGGCAAAGCCAAAACCATTAATATTTTGGCCATTTATTACCGCTTGGACGCCAAGGCCTCCTTCCCAGTAATTGATTGGCCCATATAGCATTTCTTGATTTTTAGTTAAGGACTTGACAACGATTTCGATTTTGGCCTGCGGAATTTTGATTTTCCATTGCAGTGGATAACTCGCCCCGGTGGTTTTACTAATCCAATTTTCTCCCTCGGAAATGATTTTTACCGGAAATGTTTGCTGAACACAATTTTTATCCATGATTGTCGCCAGTCTGGTTTTAGTCTCGCGACCATATTCAAAACAAACAATTTCCGTATCATTTTCCAATTGGAGGCAAAACCAAAGCCAAAAATCTTTTTTATACGGCGCATCGGCCCATTGATGGTCATGCCAAGATTTGCCGGTCACCGGTAACCACGTATTTTCAATTTTAATATGACCTTGAGTTTTTAAATTTGATAAAGAATAATACCAAGTGGTTCGATTATTGCCTAAATCAATAAAGCCGGTTTGATTTTCCAACATCGGTTTTTTGGTTGACTCAAAAAACAGATTAATATTTTTGGTTTTGAGGTGATAATAAAAAGGTTTAGTCTCGATTAGATGAGAAATATCTTTTGGCGTATTCCAGTAGTGGTTAAAAAGTAACGGCGCGACATTATGGTCTGGTAACGGCAGGCAAATCGGGTTAACAATTGAGTGAAATTTTTCTTGGCTGACGTCAGAAATCATCGAGTGCTCAAAGTAAAGATTTTTCAGTGGAGATTTAATCATCAAAGGCAGTTTAACTTTTTTCGCGTTGGCTTTAAACAGACAATGCATGAAAGGATACTGATTATTTTTTTCGTCCCAAAGATGGCCGTTAAAATACCACCACTCAATTATTTTTTCATGAGGCTTTTCGTCTTGGGGAAAAATTATCGGTTTATACGAATCGGTCATAATTTTTTTCTAAAAATTTTTTTAATTTGGCTAAAGCCAGTCCGCGATGACTTAATTTATTTTTTTTCCAATCGGGCATCTCGGCAAAAGTTTTGGTATAACCTTTGGGGATAAAAATTACATCATAAGCTAATTTTTTTCGCGGCTTGCCTTTTGGTTTTAAACTGACAGTGCCAAAAACTTGACCTTTAAAAATCCAGAAACGATTGTTGGGGCTAACGAGAGCCAAGGCGGTTTCGAAAACAGCTTGTCGGTTTTTAATTGGCACATTTTTGAGCTGATTTAGGGTGTGAGCCACAATTTTCCCATCATTGGCGCCCAGACCCGCCCAACGGCCGCTTTTGACACCAGGCCGATTGTTTAAAGCCTCAATGCAGATACCGGAGTCGTCGGCAATTGTCCAAAGGCCGGTTTTTTTAGCGACGGTTTTGGCTTTTTTGAAAGCATTTTCAGTAAAAGTTTTACCGTTTTCTTTGATTTCTTTTTTAAAACCAACGTCGTTTAGGCTTAATAAAACAATATTGAATTTTTTTAAAATCTCTCTAACTTCTTTGAGCTTACCCGGGTTGTAGGTGGCTAAAACCATTTTTGGCTTTTTGGCTGCGGTTAAAGTGTTTTGAATGAAATTATTTTTAAGCTTGGCGTATTTTAATCTATTGCCATGGCTTATTTTAAGCGCTTGTTTTTTTAGCCGGGAATAACGATCCAACTCAATTTTATTATTTTTTAAGTAATCTCTAAAAATTAAAAAATCTTTAAACTGCTTACCGCCAGCCAAAACCAAATGAATATGAAAATCACCCAAACCGGTTTGGGCTTTGGTTGATAAAAAAATTCTTTCATTTTCTTTTGGATGAATATGATTAAAGCCAATCGCTTTAAGCTTTTTGACAATTTTTGGTGCTAAAGACCAGGTTTTTAGGCCAATGGTGATATCGATTATCCCCTTGCCGCCAAGGCCGGGAATTGAAGTACTGCCAATATGCTCAATCGGTAAATTGCCGATTTGCTTTTTAATTAACCTTTTTTCTTTATCAAAAAGCCGGGTAAAGTTTTTTTGGCTGGGATAAATTTTCAGTTGAGGTTTTGGCATAGTTTCATTATACCAAAAAACCTCGGTAAATCCGAGGTCTTTGATATCTTGATTTTTAGTAAACTTCTTTGAGTAAAACGTTTTCAACAAAAATGCCTCTGGGGTAAAGAATTCTTTCTAATTCCTGGCGACTGGCAATTTCCACTTCTGCTCGCTTGGTGGTTGATATTTCTTTTGAGTCATATTTAGCAGCAATCATTCGCATTCGGCTTTGAATGGTTGGCCGGATGATTTTTTCGACGAATTTCTCACCGATACTTTGCCAAATTTCAGGAATTTGTTCGGGGTCAAGGCGCATTAAAATCGTGCCTTCAATTGAGATTCTTTTACCTTCTTTGGTTGAGGCCGTAATTGGCTGATCCCCCAGCAATTCCGGTTTGTCCGGATTAAATTTTTTACTGATATCGTATTCTAAAGTTTGGGTGTTAAACAGCATGGCTTTTTGCCAAAAAGGAATTTTTAAATGAAGTCCCGGCTTGTAGATTTTTTTTAATACTCCCCTGCCTAAATCGTAAACACAAGCAACGTAGCCTGGTGGTACGTGGATAAAAAAACCTTTCAAGACGTCCTCAACAACGAACGAATACATTAGTTTGTCTAATCCGTCTTCGGCCATATTTTTTTACAAAATAATAATTAAACTTTTTTCTTAGTGGCCTGGCTAATGCCTAATTTAATGATTGCCACTATTGCTGATATTATAGACGAAAAAATCAAGGATGTCAAAATAAAAATTGATTTAACCGAAGGTAAAATCGCCAAAATCAAAAAGACAAATGAGGGAAAAATCAGGGCGTAAATATGCTCTTTTTTATTCGAACCGTGGCTTTTGTCAAACGCTTTAATCAAAAATTGGGCAAAAACATAACCAGCCACTACCGCTGCCATTACTAAATCTCTTTCATTGATATTAAACCACAAAAAATTAGTATTAATAAAATCAGGTCTGGAAATACCCGGATACAAAAGATGTAATTTTGTTTCAGTATTAATGCCGCCGATGAAAACCTGATAAAGTAAAACCAAAACCAAGCCCTGAACACCCAAAACAATTGCTTTGGCCCAGGGTCGGATTCTTTTCTTTTTTAAAAACTGTCTAACGGCCAGTTTTCTTTTAACCGGATCGGAGGCAAAATCTTTTTTGATTTCTTCCAAGTCTCGTCTCAGGCGTTGGCTGATAATTTTCCCCCGCTCAGTTAAAATGGTAAACGGCAACAGGGCCAACCTCAAAATGATAGTTAGAATAATTACGGAAATGCCTAGATTATCAAAAGAATAGTTTAGATACAACCAAACCAAAAAATTAAAAAGCGGGATGTAGAGATATTGCTGCCAAATTAATGAAATAATCTCCATAATATTTGTCCATTTAAAATTAATTATTTTATCTGCACAGCTCGGGGACAGGGGTTCGAACCCCGATTGACGGCTTCAAAGGCCGCTGTCCTACCATTAGACGATCCCCGAGTTCTGAAGACAAAATGGCTAATTAGATTGATTAAAACTGAACAAATAATCGGCTCGCTACAATGCTATACCTTAAAGGAAAAACCGTTAATTGTCAATAAGATTGGCAATTTTAAACCCGCAAGTATCTTCTAATGGCGATACTGCTACTGATGATATTTAAAAGAATAACGACCAGCAATTCCAGACCAAATATCTTAAAAAAGTTTTGATTAAAATAGCTAATTACGTTGAAATCTTGGCTTAAGAAAAAATTATTCAAATAAGGCTGGATGAAATTTAAAATCGGATAAACTATTACAATACTGGCGACACAGGCAATAATACCGTAAAAAACCGCTTCAACTAAAAATGGCGCTCGAATAAACCAATTGGTGGCGCCAACCAGCTTCATAACCCCAATCTCGTGGCGGTGAGTGTAAATGGCAACTCTGATGGTATTAAAGACAATCAACAGAGCAATTAGAAAAAATGTACCCGAAAGGATTAATCCAACTTTTCGGATATTGGCTGAAAGACTTTGAATTTTTTCAATATAGACTTTGTGATCTTCAAAATTTTTATCTAAAATTAAATCGTTATACTTTGAGTTATCAAGAACTTGCATGATTTCAGGGTAACTCTCAATATTTTTTGCTTTAATTTGCAGCGTAGCGCCGATTGGGTTGTCTTTCAGTTCGGCCAAAGATTCAATAATGTCAGAATCGTTGCGATGGGTTTGTCGAAAGTTTTCCAAAGCTTCCTGCTGAGAAACGTAGCCGATTTCTTTTACTTGAGTTAAAGAAGACAGATAAGTTTTTACTTCATTAACTTGCGGTTCGGCAACTTCCGGTTTGAAATAGACACTGACATCAACTTTATCTTTAACGATGTTAATGGCAGCGTCGGTGCTGATATTGATAATAATTAAAAAATTAACGGAAATAAAAGTTAAAATAATTATTGTAATGGTTACCAGCGAAAGCCAAAAATTCCGCCAAAAACTTTGCCAGGCAAAAATGGTGATGCGATAAAGAGAAGTTATAAACATAGTTATATTAAATATTTACCAACTTTTTGATCTGAAACCACTGTACCATTATCCAAAGTGATTACTCGTTTATTAATGCTGTTAACCACCTCGCGATTATGGGTTACTAAAACCACGGTCGTGCCAAATTCGTTGATTTTTAAAAGTAGTTCCATAATTTCCTGAGTGTTGAACGAATCCAGATTGCCGGTCGGCTCGTCGGCAATCAAAATTTTTGGCCGGTGAACTAGCGACCGGGCAATGGCTACTCTTTGCTGCTCGCCGCCGGAAAGCTGAATCGGATAGCGGTCTTCTTTGCCGGTCAAACTGACAATTTTTAAAACTTGCGGTACAATTTCAAGAATTTTTGAGCGATCAGTACCACAAACTTCCAGGGCAAACGCCACATTTTCAAATACGGTTTTTTTCCCAAGCAGCTTGAAATCTTGAAAAACCACACCGATTTGGCGGCGCAAAACCGGCACCTCGGCTGGCTTAATATTGGTTATATCCCAACCGCCAATAATCACTTTACCGGAAGTCGGAATTTCTTCGGCAATTAAGGTTTTGACTAAAGTGGTTTTGCCGGTACCGCTGCGACCGACAATGGATATAAATTCTTTGGGTTTAATATGAAGATTGACGTTTTTTAGAGCAATAACGTCAGACTGATACAATTTTGATACGTTTTTAAAAATTATCATTTATTTTTTTTGGCTCTTTTCAATTTTTTAAAATTTGTTATACTTTCTAAGTAATCTTGATTAACTTTAGCAGAAGTGGGATTCATGATTTTAAGCGAGTGTAGTTCAGTGGTAGAACGTCTGCTTCCCAAGCAGAAGATCGCCGGTTCGATCCCGGTCACTCGCTTAAAGCAATGAAAGATTGTTTTAAACCGGCAATGTGCTTTTCTTTAATTTTTGTGGTAATATTGACGGTATCAGTTTCTGGCCAGGAAAATGCCCTATTTCTTTTTTAGCCGATGTAGCTCAGTTGGTAGAGCAACGCACTCGTAACGCGTAGGTCACCGGTTCAAATCCGGTCATCGGCTCCAGAAAAAATAAGGTATTTTAATCAATCATAAGTCGGCTCACTTGGCCGATTTTTATAAAATAACAAATTTAATAATAGTACTTTTGGTCTTTAACTCAGTCAAATATTGGTTTAAGTCTCTAGCTTTTATTAAAATATGTCTGACTCTAATCTGGGTTATTTCGTTGTTGTCATCCATTAATTTTTCTTCAATTTTTACGATATGATAGCCAAGAGTGGTTTTAATCACTTCGCTGATTTGGCCGGGTTCTAAATTGATAATTGCATCTTTGAATTCAGGCATTAATTGGTTGGGTGATAAAAATCCCAAATCCCCGCCTTGAGGTCCGGTGGCTTCTTCGCTGTATTGAATTGCCAATTGATCAAAAGCGTTTCCTTCGGTTTTAGCCAAAGCCAAAACCTCGTTGGCTTTTTGGATTTCTTTTTGGCTGAAACGTTCGTCTAAAATTAAAGCCTTTTTCAGTTTATTTTTCAAAAGTAATGGCCGGACAATTTCTTTTTGAAATTCATTAACGTCCCAGCCGTAAAGTTGATTCAACTGATTTTTTAAAGCGTCCCAGGAACCAATTTCTTTGGCCAGTTGCTCGGTTTCTTGGTTGATTTCATCGGCGGTGACTTTGATGCCGTAATTTTTTGCGCCAGTCTCAAGTAAAAATTTTTCAATCACTCGATCTAAAACATGTTTTTGGGTATCTTTTAGGTTGGGCACATCAAGCTCTGGCGTGATTGATTTTTGACGGTCATAAAAATTTCTCAATGATTTAACTTGGCTGGCCCAGTCGTAATAAGATGTTACTTGATTGTTATAAATTACGGCCGGGTAAGGGATAATTTTTGTTATTGATAAAACCACTGGATTATCCCATTTAAAATAATAAATTCCGGCGCCAAAGATTATCAAGGCTAAAATGGCAATGGCAATCAGACTGATTGTGAGTTTGAACCAACTGATTTTTTTTGACACTTTAAGTTTTGGCTGGCTAGTCTTTGTTTCAGGCCTAATTGAGGATTTGACCGACGGCAATTGAACTGATTTTTCCAGTTGAGGCTTGATTTTTGGTGCAGTTGGTTTGGGAGTGGCAGTTTTTTTGGGTTTAGCGGTCACGGCCGGATCTTCCGGCTTAGCTTCAATCCACTTTAAAACCGCCGATCGAAGTTTTTCCACCTCTTGGTCATCTAAATTTGATGATTTTTTTAAATCAGCCATACTAAAAAATTATTTGAAAAAATATTGCCACCACTTTTGAGGATTTGAGTAATCCTTGGGTTTTTCAGTTGATTTTTCACTATTTTTTGCATTACTGGTGGTATTGGGAACAACAACAACTTTTTCCCCGGCCTTTTGCAGACCTAAATCAATGCGGGCTTTTTCTTCAATGTAGGCATCAGAATTAAAATACTCAATCAATCTTTTTGCTTCCAGGTTGCTTTTTTCCAAATTTTCGATTTCTTGGGTTAAACCGTTAATCTCCTGGTTAATTTGCTGATTTTTTTGCCAGGTATTGAATAGATTAATTGAGATTACAACTAAAATCACAGCTCCCAGTAGGAGAAAAAATAAAATTTTCCGATTTTTTTTATTTTTCGGTGCGTTTCTCAACTCCATTGTTTGTTATAACTATCTAAATTATAGCACTTTTTTTAGAGTTCATCAATTTTTTCTGCCAAAATGCGGTTTGAAAACTCCTCAAGTTGTTCCCGGCCGATTTTTCTTTTGATTTTTCGCAACAAATCCATAATTCCCTCGCTGTTTAGCTGGCTTAAATTGATTCTTTCGGACTGAAAATCGGCTTTTAGCTGCAAAATCAGGCTTTGCAGCTGCTCGGGAAAAGCCACATTGCGAAATTCAAGCTTGGTTTTTTTATCCGGTAAAATTATCTCTAAATTACCCTGGCGGGTTAAAGTTTGGCTAACGCCCTTGGCTTGGTAAAAAATGTCGGTAATTTTATCCAAACCAACCTCGGAAACAGTTTTTTTAAGCAGGTTTTGCTTATCGATATCAATTATTCGAAAATTGGTGATAATAAAAATTTTAAGATACCAAATCAAAAAATTTCTTAAACCCAAAATTAAGCCGATAGTGAGAGCCAAAACAAAAATGGCAATCCCCTTTTTGCCCCAAAAAAACAACGGATATAAAAAGAAAAAAGCCAAAGCGATAACGACAATTGGCAAAATTAGCTGACGATAAAGTTTTAAATTTGTCTGCCGGACAATTTTTACAATTTTTTCTCCAGGCTGAAGCGCTAAATTTTTATAGACAAATTTATTTGACATAAAACTGATAAATGATTTTTTTATTTTTGTTCAATTAATTTTTTTATTTTTGGCATCGCCGCTTGAGCCGCGCTAAAACCAGAATCAATCAGTTTTTGGGTTTGTTTGGTGTCAAAAAATTCTTTCCAGCCCATCAAACCAATTTCAGCAACTTCCGGCTCAATTATCAAATCGGCTAAATCAAAACTATTTTTAGCCAAGTAGTGGCGTAAAATATTTAAGGATCTGATGGAAATTTTAGACCAGTTGATTTTGGCGCTGCCAGAAAAGATTTCCGTTTGTTCCAGCCCAAAATTGCCGCTGTCTAAATTTACGCCAATCACAATGTCAGCGCCCATTTTTCTAACTACTTCAGACGGTAATGGATTACATAGGCCACCGTCAGCAAGCAAATAATTTTGGTATTTGACCGGCTCAAAAATCGCCGGGACCGAAAGGCTGCTTCGAACGGCGGTGATAATATCACCAGTTGATAAATCAACTTCCTGGCCGGTGATTAAATCAGTTGCCACGACTGTCAAAGGTATTTGTAAATTAGAAAAATCAACTTTTTTTAGCCAATCTTTTAGCAAAGATTCGATTTTTTTGCCTTTGATAAAACCTTGGGGCCAAGCCGGATCAATTAAATAAAAACTGGTTTTCCAATTAGTTCCCAGAGCGGTCTTTTCCATTAAAGCTGAGTCTTTATGAGCCGCATAAAATGAACCGATTAAAGCGCCGATACTGGAGCCGGCAATAAAATCAATCGGAATATTGTTTTTTTCAAAAGCTTTAATTATGCCAATATGAGACAACCCTTTGGCACCGCCGCTACCTAAAGCTAAGCCAATTTTTGGTCGTTGAATGTTTTCCATACAACTATATTATACCTAATTTTGGCAGTAAAGACAATTGGATTTGAAAACTTTGGCTTGGTTTTTATTTAAGTTTAAAGCAAGTGTTCAAGTAAAATTTTTAAACCGATAATAATTAAAATTATTCCGCCCAGCGCTTTAATTTTTTCACCCACTAAAAATTTTAAGCCTTGGCCAAAAAGCGCGCCGACTAAAGAAAAAATAAATGCAATCACGCCGGCAGAAATTGCCAACAAAAAAATTGGTGATTTCAAAAAAGCAAAGCTGGCGCCGACAATTAAAGCGTCAATGCTGGTGGCAATGGCCAAAGCGGTTAAAATTTTATTGTCAAAGCGTTGGTTATCGTCTTGTTTGGTGCCAGAAAAATCATCAATAATCATTTTTACCCCTAAAACCGCTAAAATAATAAAAGCAAGCCAGTGATCAATGCCATTAATGATATTTTCAAACCAAATACCAACTAACCAGCCCAAAACTGGCATAATAAATTGGAAAAAGCCAAAGAAGATCGCAATTTTTAACGCAAAATTTAATTTTTGGTGGAATTTGGCACCCTGGGTAATGGCAACCGCAAACGCATCCATGGCCAAACCAACTGAGATTAAAAAAATCGTTAAAGTATTCATTAAGTTATTTTAAAATAAAATTAAACAAATAGCCGGTAAAAATAATACCTAGTCCGACTATTCCAGCGAAGATAAAAATTAATTTGGTTTTCATGACTTTTTTTAAAATCATAAATTCGGGCAAAGATAAGGCGGTTATTGCCATCATGAAAGCCAAAGAAGTGCCGATGGCCACTCCTTTTTCCGTTAGAGCGCTAACTAATGGAATAACGCCAGCGGCATTTGAATAAAGCGGAATGCCAATCAATACGGCCAACGGCACAGCATACCATTTGTCAGCGCCGGCATATTTGGCTAAAAAGTCAGCCGGAACATAGCCGTGAATCCAAGCGCCGACACCGACACCGATAATGATGTAGGGCCAAACTTTTTTAATAATATCCCAGGTATAGCTTTTGGCATAAGTAATCCGATCCTTAAACAACATTTTTTCGTTGCCCAAGTTAATATTTTTTATTTGATTTTGCCAAACAAAATCAGCGACTAAATTTTCTACTTTGAGCCGGCCAATAATAATGCCAGAAACTATGGCAATTATTAGGCCACTGAAAATGTACAAAGCGGCAATTTTTAGGCCAAAAAGACCAAAAAGTAAAACCAGTGCCACTTCATTAATCATTGGCGAAGCGACTAAAAAAGAAAAAGTCACGCCCAAAGGTACGCCGGCCTGAACAAAACCTAAAAATAAAGGTATGGCCGAACAAGAACAAAACGGCGTGATGATGCCAAAAAGTGCCGCCAGTATATAGCCCAAATAAGGATTTTTTTTAATCAAAAATTGCCTTATTTTTTCCGGCGGCAGATAGGTTCTAACCAAAGAAACAATAAAAATAATAACTGCGAGTAAAATCAGGATTTTAATGGTGTCAAAAATAAAATAATCAACCGCTTCTGCCAAAAGCGTTTCGGCTTTGATTTTAAGCAAAGAATAAGTGATAAAATCCGCTAAAATTTTGATGGGGTAAAAAATATCCATATTAGCAGCAACAGCCCAACCCGCAAGAGCAGCCGGATTTTGGAGTGGTATTAGAATTTTTTGGTTGGTAATCAGAAATTAATTTTTTTAATTTTTCCGGTTTGGGTATAACACCGGCAGAAACTACTTGATCGTTTATGGCAAGAATTGGCAAAGTCATAACGCCAAGTTTCATAATTTTTTGCAGGTCAGTGACATATTCAACTTCGGTGGTGATTTCCAATTCCCCAACCACTTGTTTGGTTAATTCAAAAAGCTTTTTGCAAGACGGGCAGCCCGAACCAAAAACTTGAATTTTTTCGATTTTATTATTCATAAATTTTTCTAAATAAATTAATAATGGCTAATCCAGTATACCAGACAATGGTTTTATTTTAAAGACTAAATTTTTGAAAAAAAGTATTGTTTTATTTTTTTAGCCTGCATTGGTAACAATAAAATAATGGAGATAATATTAACAAAAATCAAGGTTTTTAATATTTTAATGGCTAAATTGGCAAAAAATTGCGGTGGGAATAAATTTATTAAAATTTCAGTTTCCGGATCAAGCAGCCAATAATCGTTTCTAAACATTATTTGATGAAACAGTAAAAATAATTGATCAAAACCAGTGACAAAACCTATCGTGAGTAAAAAATAAATAATCAAGGAAAAAAGATTAGACCAAAGCAGGGTTTCAAGTACACTTTTTATTCCGGTTTTTTGATAAATTTTTAATAATAAAACTATAGTCAAAATGGTTGAAATGGTAGCGGTCAGTTTGAGGTAAAAAATAATATTTTTTATATCTGACAGGTGAAGTAACTCTCGATTAGTATAAGTGAAGCTAACTTGATCTTTGGCGCCGTTTAAATAGTCATACAAATCTTTCACCTGGACTATCGCGGCGGATTTACTGATTTTTTGATTAAAATTTATTAGGTCGTATTGATTTTGGTAATAATTCAAATCAAAAACAGAAAAAAACACTATCACCGAAGATAATGAGATAAAAAAATAAAAAAATATTAATATTTTGAGTAACTTCATGCTTTTATTATACCCCACCAAAGCCAGGCAGGCAAAAAACCGCCTGAAATTACAGACGGTTTTTTGATGACTATTTGTGGGAGGAAGTTTGGGCCAATATTAAAACACGCGGTTTAATTATGTTTGGGTAGATTTTTTTGCATTTTCTAACTTATTAAGCTGTTTTCTATATGCGCGAGAGTAGTAGAAAAATGTAATTGGTATGGTAATGATTATACCCAAAATTATAATTCCCTCACCGACTATAGTCATTCCGTATGTTTCAAATACTAATATTGCAAGGTATTCAATAATAAGAGCATAGATTATTATAAAGCTAATCACAGAACAGCTACCACAGCTCATTTTTCCAATTCTGCCTAATAATTTTAACCCGCCATTTTTAGTACTTAATATGCTAACATTTTCCTCAAAAAGTTTTTTGTAATCTTCAAATTTAGGCAGGGCAAAATAAGTCGCCAAACTGGCAGCGCCGATTAAGGCAAAAAATAGTAAAATCCATAAAACAAATCTCAATGCCCATTTAATCATCTCGTGCTGTAGGTGCAAACTCTTGATTGCCTCATCTTTTGTTAAGGTGAATATATGAAATAATTTTTGACTATCTGCAGCGGAAAATGGTGATATTACATCATTCGAAATTTTCCCCATAACCAGTACTGGCGACCCAGATTTTAAGATATAATAACAAACTCTTTGGTCGCCAATTTGTGGCTGATTCTCGTTACCACTGCCGAATGAAAAATATAAACAACCATCAGTTGTTTTTTGAGTTTGGGTCGAGCTAGCATTTACAATATCTGTATTTAAACTTTCGTTACTACCGCCTGAATCTTGCCAGCTACTATTGGCCAATGAGTAATTGCCGATTTTAATGTTAGCGGATTTAAATAGTTGCCAGGTTATTTTTATCTCTGGATTGTAAAATCTCGATTTAGCTGCAAAATAATCTGAGTTATGTGGATGAGATGTCCAAGCTTTACTATACGTGTATTTATGACCGCCCCGACAATATTCACTTTTATCTGCTATGCAATTATAATCATCTTTTTCAGTTTCATCCCAGGCGTACATTTGAGCGTCACGCCGAACAAAAATGTACTTACCCGGTTTTACGTATAAATTATCTGATAAATTTTCGTCGGTTGTTATAATACCAGAAACCGTAGCTAATTTATTATTATCTTGGCTTTGTAATGGTGCAGAAGCATCAATATTAATTGAAGTTGCGGCTAATTTGGAAATATCAAGTCGATTTTCATTCCAATTAAATAACCACAAAGTGGCACCTATGGCCAGTAAACCAATAATAGTGCCAACGATAGCTCCAACGTGAGCATCCTTCCATTCAGACTCAGAATTTAAATATTGATTTGTGTCCTGATTATTCTCTTTGCCAATCATGCTGATTAATAACTACTTTGTTATATTTACTTTAAATTTGGCGGTTACAGTACCATGCATGGTGTTATAAAAGCTGCTGTCTTAACTTAATACGACCGTGATTTCATGTTCTCCGCGAATGGGATTATTCCAATACGCACCAATAAAGCAACCACTGGAAACATCCCAGCTGCTTTCTTTTGAACCACTAAACACGCTTGACTTTGGACCGCAGGAAGCGCCATAACCTAAAAAGTTAACATTATTTTGACCTTCTTTGTAATCGCTATAAAACATGGCATGATAGGCTTTTCCGGCACCATTGCCAACTTCTATTAAGAATTGAGCCTTTGTTGCCGTCGATACTGAAGGTACATATTCTAAACTTTTTATGGTTACGTCCGCAGAAGTGGAGCCGGCTGAACTAGAGGTAGTATCCAATTTATAAATAGCATTACCGTCAGTAACGTAAATATTATTCTTGCTGTCGGTGGCAATTTTTTGAAACTGACCATAGTTAATCATATTTTCTGGTCGATTGTATTGAGTGAATTTGGATCCATCAAATTTATATATGCCATAAAATGGTGTTTTGTCAGTGCTGTATGGCAAAAACCAATAATTGCCATTATGATCTTTGGTAATTTTTTCCATTTTGCCGCTACTTAAGCCATCGTTCACACTGAACAATTTTTGGTTACCAGTTTTTATATTGTATCTAAACAAGCCTTCATCCCAGCTTTGGGCATATTGCCATAACTCATCACCGTCTAAGTATAGATCATAGCCATTTTTGAATGAACCAGCTAATTTAGTAAATTTGCTGTCTTGGTAGACGTAGGTGTCAAAAAAATTACCAAAGACAACATAAGAATCATTGGCTTCAACTTGTTCAACATCATTCTTTTTAAAATAATCAGTAGGTTTCCAGTCGTTATAGGTAAATACTTTCCAGGTATTATAATCATATAAAACCAGGCCGCCGTATGTGGCAATCCACAAACCTTTTGAATTTTCAGCAATGTCATAAATTACATTATCAGGCAAAAAATTGCTCTTTGAAGCAAAATTCACCCATTGATTGCCTTGAAGTTTAAATAGACCGGAATCATTAGTGCCAAGGCTGGGCCAATAACCCCAAATGTTGCCTTTTTTATCAATAAAAATCCGACTCAAATCTCCCTCGGCAATAACTTCAGTTTTATTATTAGAGTATTTTTTTAACTGAGTTACGTCTGCATCGCCTTTTGTTACTCGGTTAAGATAGTATAAATTATTAGCACTATCTACGGCAATGCCAGAAAGCCATCCGCTATCAATTTCATTTACAGAAAATTTTAATGTGCCATTGTTGCTAGGTTGATTAATCAAAGGATCGCTCAATTTAATTTCATCACCAAATTTTAAGCCAGCTTTGCCAAGATCATCATATTCTTTGATAATCTTGTTCCAGTTAGGACCAAACTGTTTTGCGGCAGTTGCCTCATTATTAATCCACCTTAGCATTTTGCTAGCGTCTACGTAGAATACTTCGGCATATTTATTGTTTTTAACCAGCCAGCCTGATTGAATGTCAGCAGGGTTATTGGTTTGCGCCAAAACTTGTCCAACCATAAATGTTGCCAAAAAACAAAAGATTAGTGAATAAATTACTAGACGAGCGTACCTCATAGTTTTTGTTAGATTGATTAGTAAATTATGATTTATATTAAAAGAATTAATTTTATTATACCACCCCCCCTATTTCATGCAAAATCAAAATTACTATGGTTCAGACCCCTTAAAAACTTTTAACTTAAACAAAAAACACCGGTTTGAGCCAGTGAATTTTGTTGGTGGGGCGTGGAGGGATCGGACCTCCGACCATTGGCTTAAAAGGCCACTGCTCTACCAACTGAGCTAACGCCCCAGTCTGAATTTTTTAATAAACTCTCTGTCTTGGTAACTTTTTAGTTGTTTCTCTCTTACTATGGCTGATTTTTTGTATTGAATCTATAAATCATTGGCTTAAAGGTTGCCAGCTGACGGGTCTACCAACTAAGCCCTGCCCGCAACGCCTCGCAATCCAAAGTTATTTCTCGGCTTGCGTGGCAGACGGGTAACGCCCCATGATTTATAAATTTGATAATAGCAGACTTTTTTAAAAATTGCAAGGTTTTTTAAAACCAAAAGCGGCCGGTGAATTCAAGCCGCTTTTAATATTTATTTGGACTGTTTATTTTTTAATAATTGGTACTCCGGCCATATCCCCGATTACATTAATCAATTCTGAATTCGAGTTAACCACAATTTTGGCATTTTGGGATAAAGCAGTTTCGACCGCTTCAAGTTTTCTTAATAACTGGGCATTGCCTTTGAAATACATGTCAGCGGCTTCATTAACCAATTTAATGGCTTCAGATTCACCTTCGGCGGCTAAAATTTTGGCTTGTTTAATACCTTCGGCTTTTTTGATTTGTGAACGTTTTTCGCCGTCAGCCTGGGTTTCGGTGGCATTGGCGTAGTCATTGGCAGCAATTTTTTCATTTTCCGCTTTAACCACTTTATTCATGGTTTCCTGGACATCTTTAGGCGGATCAATTTCTTTAAGCTCGGCTCGGACAATATCAATACCCCAAGTTTTGGTTTCGTTTAATAAAGTTTTTAGTAATTCCGAATTAATTTTATCCCGTTCCGAGTTAGCTGATTTTAAAGTTAAAGTACCAATGATATTTCTCAAAGTGGTTCTGGCTAAACTGACAATCTGTTGTTTGTAATTATTGACATTATATTGGCAGTCTTTAATGCTAGTTTCATCATTTTTAACTTTAAAATAAATCTGGGCGTCAACTCGAGCGTTCAAATTGTCGTTGGTGATAATTTCTTGTGGCTCGGCATCAACCATTTGCTCAGTGATATTAATGCGATAGGTTTTTTCAACAAAAGGAATACACCAATGCAGTCCCGGCTGGGCAAACCGGTTATACTTACCAAAGCGTTCCACTAAAAATCGTTCAATCGGCCGGACGACAAAAAAGCCTTTGAAGACAAAGAGAATTAGAATGATGGCGAGAATAATTGCATAACCAGACATAATTTTTTAGTTAAGATTTAATTATCGTATCTTTTAAGATTATAGGTTAAAGCGGATTGGTTGGCAAGAAGGTTAGGTGTAACTAGTGGATAATTTGTGGCCAGTTTTGACTTGTGTTGGGGGCTGAAACTAGTGTAAGATGATAGAGTTGAAATATTAATTTATTGGTATATATGACTCAAATCAAAGAAAATTTCGGAAAAATCCCGCCGCAAAACATTGAAATGGAGCAATCTTTGCTTGGTTGTTTGCTAATCGATAAGGATTCAATCATTAGGGTTGCTGATTTTATCAGTGCCAGTGATTTTTACAAAGACAGCCACCAGGCAATTTTTGAAACCATGAAAGAGCTTTATGAAAAGCGTGAGCCGATTGATTTGCTGAGTTTGGGCAGCCGGTTGGAAGAAAAGGGCTTATTGGAAAAATTTGGCGGGCGGTCTTATTTGACCAGTTTGGCCAATTCCGTGCCAACTTCCAGCCACGTGGTTTATTACGCGCAAATTGTTCAAAATAAAGCGACTTTAAGGCGGTTACTTTCGGCAGCGTCAGAAATTACCGAGCTGGGTTACCAGGAAGCCGAAGAAATCAGTGAATTACTGGATAAAGCCGAACGGTCGCTATTTAATGTCTCGCAAAAACATTTAAAACGCAGTTTTGTTTCAATTACTGATGTTTTGACCGAAGCGTTTGATCGAATCGATGAATTGCATAAAGGTTCGGGCAAACTGCGCGGCGTGCCGACTTATTTTAATGATTTAGACAATGTTTTGGCGGGTTTACAAAAATCCGATTCGATAATTTTGGCGGCCCGGCCTTCAATGGGTAAAACCACCTTAGCTTTGGATATTGCCAGAAATGTCGCGGTTCGCGGTAAAGGTTCGGTTGGCGTTTTTAGCTTGGAAATGTCCAAAGAGCAGCTGGTTGATCGGTTGCTTTGTTCGGAAGCCAGCGTTGATTTATGGAAAAT
>Ga0172379_10005506_pt1 | contig 17672 bp, 18 predicted proteins | sample GrowelOW334metaG_FD_119756 | JGI IMG/M metagenome (GOLD analysis project Ga0172379, IMG submission 119756) | Groundwater microbial communities from an aquifer near a municipal landfill in Southern Ontario, Canada - Groundwater well OW334 metaG | ecosystem: Environmental > Aquatic > Deep... | reverse complement strand
TTGATTTCGGAAAACCATTCAGTGTTATTTCTTATTCTGATTTGCTAAAGCGACACGCCCTTATCCCTGATTTGATAGTGGCAACAAAAGATGAATTATCCTTAAAAGCAAAACAACTTGGTATTGATGTTGCTCCTTCGGACGCAAAAGAAAAAATTATCGACAATATTTATAAAAAAACCTGTCGACCAAAACTAATTCAACCAACATTCATTGTTGATTATCCTGTAGAATTTTCTCCTTTCGCAAAACGAAAAGAAGACAATCAGAATTTTATTGATAGATTCCAACTTGTTGTCGGAGGATTTGAAGTTGTTAATGCTTTTTCTGAGCTCAACGATCCAAGTGACCAGCGTGAAAGATATGTTGAACAAGACAAAAAGAAGCGTGCTGGAGAAGGGGAAGTTTCTCCATCGGACGAGAGCTACCTTGAGTCAATGGAATACGGAATGCCACCAGCTGCTGGAGTTGGAATTGGAATTGATAGACTAGTAATGATTCTGACAAATACGAAAAATATTAAAGAGGTTATTTTGTTCCCAACGATGCGACCGAGAGAATAAAACAATAAATGAGATTATTACTTACCTCTAGTGGGTTAAAAAATGAGCACATAGCAAAAGCTCTCGAAGAGCTTGTTGGTAAACCACTAGCAGAAGTATCTATTCTTTTTGTCCCAACAGCAGCAAACCCTGGAATAGATGATAAGGGTTGGGTTATAGAAAATTTAAAAGATTTTCAGAAATATAGTTTTAAATCAATTGACATCATCGACGTTGCTTTACCGGCAGGGGTTTGGGAACCTCACTTTTTGGCGGCAGACATAATTTGCTTTGGTGGAGGAAATGAAAAATATCTATCGAGAATAATTAAAGAAAATAAAATAAGAGAATTTCTTTTACCGTTACTTAATACAAAAGTGTACATGGGAATAAGCGCAGGGAGCATGGTTGCTGGGCACTTTTTGTCAGAAGATTTAAATAGTGAAATATTTCCAGAAGAGGACTATGGTGGCGAAGAGGGAACTCCAATGGGATTGTATGATTTTGCTTTTATACCACACCTTAATTCTGAGTGGTTTAAACACGTAAGAAAAGAATTTTTAAATAATATAGAGAAAACAAGGTTTAATGTTTTAGTGTATGCCACCGACGATGAGACAGCAATTAAAATAGATGGCTCTAGGTTAGAAATTGTTGGAAGGGGTGATTATTGGACGCTCGATAAATAGAGATTTTAGTTAATTAGAAAAGAAAATAACCACTTGGAGGCGAAGCCTCTAAATACCTACTTGCGTGTTTTATTTTTTCGTGTTAATATAACGCAGTCGAATCGGGATTTTATTGTCAGGATAACCTTTTAGAAAAACTACTATGGATGTTATTTTAAACGAAGGAACAGAAGAGACGACAGAAACTGTCGTTGTTGCAGACGAAGGTACAGTTGCTGAAGCTTCTTCAACAGAAGAAACCACAGAGGCTGTTGATTTAGCGTAAATCAAATAATTTCCCCAAGATCACTCATCTTTTAAGACCGGCGATTTTAGGGAAATATATTATCAACAAAAAACCACCTTGGCGTAAATGCTAGGGTGGTTTTTTGTTTGTACATAAGGATAAAAACGAAGCGCCATTGCCTTTTAATGGAAGTTATTTCCTGGTGTAATTTTGTGGATAACTTTGCTATGTAGTGGTAGCTGGTGGGGTATAATGGTATGCAGTGGTATGAAGTGGAAAATTTTTAGCTAGCCCACTTTATCCACATCGCTTCTGTTTTTAGCCATTTAACGGAAACGATGGGTACGAAATTAAAAGCCATGCTTATAGGGGAATACGTCCACACGTTGGATGATAAAAAAAGAGTTTCTTTGCCCGCCAAGTTCAGAAAAGAGGTGGGGAAGAAAGTGGTAATAACGAACGGACTGGATAAGTGTCTTTTCGTGTACACCATGCCTCAGTGGGAAAAGCTTGCGGATAAACTTTCCGAGCTACCACTAGGACGAGGAGATATGCGTGGCTTCTCTCGTTTTATGCTTTCGAGCGCGTTTGAGACAGACGTTGATTCATTGGGAAGAGTTTTGATTCCCGATGCATTAAAAGATTTCGCAGAGCTCAAGAGCAAGGTCGTCATCGCGGGCGTTTATGGACGCATCGAGATTTGGAACGAAAAGCTTTGGGGTGAATACAAAGCAAATATCGGTAAGCAGGCAGATTTGATGGCAGAGAAGTTAGGTGAGATAGGGGCAATATAACAGCTTGTTAGGAACTAGCTGTTAGCTGATTAGGAAAACATGGAAAAGAAAATATTAAAAGGTACTCCATCTGAACCTAATAAGCTAAAAGCTAACGAAGCTAAGGGCTCACATGTATCAGTTCTTTTACAAGAAGCAATAGAAGGTCTCAGTCTAAAAGCAGGAGCTGTCGCACTTGACGCAACACTTGGTGTTGGTGGTCACACGAAAGCAATTGCAGAAAAGATTGGAGCAAAGGGCACACTAATTGGCATTGATGCTGATAGTGCCGCAATCACGCGCGCAAAAGCAACACTTTCTGATTTTGGTTTTAAGGGCGAGATAAAATTTTTTAATACAAACTTTCGAAATCTCGACTTAGTACTGAAAGATGCGAACGTGGAAAAAATCGATGCAGTGTTGTTTGATCTTGGGCTAAGTTCTCCTCAGATAGAAATATCGGGAAGAGGATTCAGTTTTAGGCAAGATGAACCACTAGTGATGACATTTGCCGAAGAGCCAAAACCAGAAGAGGTTACGGCGCTTGATGTAGTGAATAGTTGGAGTGAAGAGACACTAACGCTAATCATCTCGTCATACGGTGAAGAAAAATTTGCCAGACGAATTGCCAAAGCGATTATCGAAAACAGGGAAGCACGTCCAATCACAAGCACTACCGAACTTTCCACAATCATTGAGCAAGCGATTCCTTACGGCGCAAGAAAGAAACAAAAGATTCATCCGGCAACACGTACTTTTCAGGGAATTCGAATGGCGGTGAATGATGAGGTAGGAGCCTTAAACGATGCGCTACCAAAGGCATTTGAGGCTCTCAACGCAAGTGGAAGAATGGCCGTCATCTCATTTCATAGTATCGAAGACAGAATCGTGAAGAGATATTTTCAAGAGAAAGCAAAAGAAGGTGTCGCAAAAATTATTACAAAAAGACCATTGATTGCGACTGACGAAGAGACAAAAGAAAATCCAAGAGCCCGCAGTGCCAAATTGAGAATCCTCGAAAAAATTTAAGTTCAAAAAGTTCTTTATGAAAAAAAATATTTCAAAATTAAATACAAGAAGTTCGGTAATAGCTTGGGGCGAGGTTTCAGGCGCAACAATGCACATAGCTCTCGGTGTCTTGGGTATTACGATGGCATTTTATTTCTACTTAGTTGCTAGTACAATTTTTAATGTTGCAGGAAGAGCAAATGTGGAAAACGAACTTAGAATAGTTAAATCATCTTTAAGTGAGATTGAGCTTGAATACCTTGCATCAGGCAACTCTATTTCTCTTGATTTAGCACGCTCCTTGGGCTACCAAGAAGCAAATAATGCTGTTTTCGTCTCAGAAAACACTGTTGCAAAGGGTCTAACATTGAGAGATGGCTCATCATATTAATCACACTAGTAGAATTAGGTTAATTTCATCCCTTTTAGTCTTTGCCGTGGGATTCATCATCCTCAGGCTTTTCTTTGTTCAGGTTGTTAACGGTTCTTATTATAGCGAGATAGCAGACCGCCAATATGCAACACCACGTGGCTCGATTTTTGATCGTGGCTCGATTTTTTTTAAGGAGATTGATGGAAAATTAATTTCTGCTGCTGGACTAAAATCTGGGTATATCGTTGCAGTTAATCCTCAAAAAATAACAAATGCAGAGGAGTTATATTTGAATTTAAAAAAATATATACCAGAGCTAGAGCACGATACTTTTATTAAAAAGGCGACAAAAGAAAAAGACCCGTATGAGGAAATAGCACATAGGGTTTCAAGAGAAAGTGTCGACGCAATAACAGCGCTAAAAGCCCCCGGAGTTTCTGCTTATAAAGAAAAGTGGAGGTTTTACCCAGCTGGAGAAATGGCAGCTCAGACAATCGGTTTTACCGCTTACAAAGGGGATGTTATTGGTGGTCGCTATGGGCTTGAACGACAATATGACGGCATTCTTGAACGGGGTAAAAATGGTCTTTATGTTAATTTTTTTGCAGAAGTTTTTTCAAGCTTGAGGAGTAATTTGTCTAGCGATGTTTTAGACAAAGAAGGTGATTTGGTTTTAACAATGGACCCTTCTGTACAAAGCTATGTAGAAAAAGTTGCTAAGGAAATTAACAAAAAGTATGATTCAGAAGAAACAGGGGCGATTGTTATCAATCCAAATGACGGCAGTATCTATGCAATTGTTATAACCCCTAGTTTTGATTTAAATAAATTCCAAGACGTGGAAAATGCGGGAATATTTTCTAACCCTTTAGTGGAAAACGTCTACGAAATGGGTTCGATAGTAAAGCCTCTTACGATGGCGGTAGCTCTTGATAAGGGCGTTGTCACAGCCAAAACAACATACAACGACACAGGCTCTCTCACGTTCAATGGCTACACGATTTACAATTATGACAAGCGCGGACGAGGTGTTACCACGATGCAAAATGTGCTTGATGAATCACTCAATACTGGCGCGGCCTATGCAATGCAAAAGGTTGGAAAAGAAGATTTCAAAAAATATTTCTTAGCTTTTGGCTTAGCAGAGAGAACGGGAATCGATTTACCAAACGAAGGAAGAAATCTTATTTCAAACCTAAATACCAATCGTGATATTGAGTTTGTGAATGCTTCGTATGGGCAAGGAATTGCTCTGACCCCAATTAGCATGGTGCGAGCTCTCGCAGTTTTGGGAAATGGGGGTTTTATTATTACTCCGCATTTAGTTTCCGAAATTGATTACAAAGGAGGATTAAACAAGGTGATTGAAACTCCAAAAGGAGCTCAAGTTCTTAAAAAAGAGACATCAGAAGAAATAACTAGAATGCTGGTTGAGGTTGTCGACAAAGCTCTCTTGGGTGGGGCTGTAAAAATGCAACATTATAGTATCGCTGCAAAAACAGGTACGGCACAAATTGCACTCCCGAACGGCAAAGGTTACTATGAGGATAGGTATCTACATTCGTTTTTTGGATATTTCCCGGCGTATAACCCAAAGTTTTTGATATTTATTTATACGAAATTTCCGAAAGGGGAGAAGTACGCATCACATACCTTAACCTACCCATTTATAGATATTACCAAGTTTTTACTGAGTTATTATGAAGTTCCTCCCGATAGGTAGGAAAATACATACTTTATGCAGTTTCTAAAAACAATCCTAAAAAAAATAATAGTCGCGATTCTTACATTAGAAGCGCGACTTATTTTAAAGAAATACAAACCGAAAGTTGTGGCTATTACAGGCACTGTCGGCAAAACTTCTGCGAAGGATGCTATTTATGCCGTGTTGTCGCATTTTTATACAACACGAAAAAGTGAGAAAAGTTTTAATAGCGAAATCGGAGTACCACTCACTGTTATTGGTTGCCCTAATGCGTGGAACAACCCACTTATGTGGCTAAAAAATTTTCTTGATGGACTTTCTCTTTTGATTCAAAGGAAGCCATACCCTGAGTGGCTTGTTCTTGAGGTTGGCGCCGATAGACCAGGTGATATTAAAAAAACAGCATCATGGATTAAGCCAGATATCGCTATCATCACGCGCTTAAGCAAAGTTCCGGCTCATGTGGAGTTTTTTGAGTCGCCAGAAGCAATAAAGGCAGAAAAAGGAGAGCTTGCTCAAGAAGTATCGCCAGGCGGGACTCTTATTTTAAACGGAGATGATGAAGACGTAATGTCTCTCAAGGAAAAAACAAAAGCTCGAACTGAAAGCTATGGATTTAACAAAGATGCCACACTCGTTGCTTCGTATGAAAATATTGAATACCAAAAAGATGATGGCGATAAATATCCCTTGGGCATAACTTTCCGTGTCGACTCAAAACGAGCAAGTATCCCCGTGCACTTGGCTGGCGGATTTGGAATGAATCATATCTATGCAGCACTCGCCGCACTTGCCGTCGCTGATGTGTGTGAACTCAATATGGTTCGCGCAGCAGAAGCGCTTCATACGTATGAAATGGCGCCAGGACGAATGAAATTAATTAAAGGGGTGAAGGAAAGTATTATCATCGATGACACATATAACGCTTCTCCGGTCGCAATGGAGTCTGCTCTCGACACGCTTTCAAAAATGAAGTGCGACGGACGAAAAATTGCAGTGCTCGGGGAAATGCTTGAGCTTGGTAAACACGCTAGTGATGAACATCGTCGAATGGGTGAAATTGCGGGTAAAATTTGCAACATGGTCATTACTGTCGGTATTCGTGCAAGACATATCGCCGAAGGAGCTCTCATTGCGGGGCTCTCTGAGAAAAAGATTTTTCAATTTGAGAATTCAGTGGAAGCGGGTAAATTTTTGGAACAAAAAATTAAAGCAGGGGATATAGCGCTCGTTAAAGGTTCACAAGGAGTGCGAATGGAAAAAGCGGTGCTTGAAGTGATGGCGGAGCCTGAGAAAAGAAAAGAACTTCTTGTGAGACAGGAGGAGGAGTGGAGCTTCCGTTAAAAGTAGCCCTCATTTGAAAGCGTTGACAATCATGTATTTAATGTCGTAGAGTAGCGGAAGCAAATGGTACATAGCTACTTGGGATGGGCCTAGGTGGTGGATATAACGACATCGAAGGAGGAATCATGGGAGGAAATGACTTGTATCCTGGAGAGGAAGCCGTCAAGCGCTTTCAGGATGTCAGGAGTGGTGAAATAACGCTGGTCATTGTCGCGATCATCGTGGTCATAGCAATTGCCTGTATTTATGGCGATCTGCTGGGGATCAACGAAAAGATTGCCACAACCTACAGGGATATCTGGGAAATCATCTTTCCCCGCTAGGCCAACTCACCTCAGACCAAAGCCCGCAGGAATGCGGGCTTCATCATTTTTGAATTGTAAATTTCCTCTTAAATTGCTATGATTTTTTGGTATTTTGTTTTAAAGAGGCCCTATCGTCTAACGGTTAGGACACCGCCTTCTCAAGGCGGGAATCAGAGTTCGATTCTCTGTAGGGTCGCAAAAATTAGCAAAGCCCAATTTTTGCGACCCTAAGCGAGTAAATCACTTTACTCGCGTCAGAGAATCGAAAGACGGAGCGTGACGGCGCGAGTCGGGGTAGCGGAAAATTTTAGCAAAAATTTATCCGTGACCGAAGCGTACTCGCGGTTCTCTGTAGTGGTTAGCTACAAAAAACTTAGTGACTTGTGACCATTAAAATTTGCAAAGCCTTAGAAAATTATGCGTGACCACTTCTCTTAATTAACCCCCATCCAAAACAGCCAAGTTCCAAAAATAAATATAACAGCACCCCAGAGGGCTGACTGGCCCCTAAACATCTGAGCTTTTTTATTGATATGTTCCGGAAATCCGATTTTCATAACTCCTTTAAGTAGGGTAGTCCAACCCAAAAGAGTAATGACGAGCCTCCAATCATTAACCCAGACGCTATGTGCAACAACAGTAGCTAAGCCAAGTAAAAAAGTAATATACCCAGTAGATATTGTTACAGATTTATCCTCGGTATATTCAATGACTCTTCCTAAAAACTTTGCTCCAATAGATAATCCACCAAGAACCATAAAAAGACTACCCCAGAATTTTGCTAAAAATATTGTAATTTCCATAATATTATTTGATTAAATTATTAACTTCGGAATTGAATTGAAGTACTTTCCACGCAAAATATATAAGAGCCATTGAAACAATCGCGCCAACACCCTCGATTATTGAATAGAGCGGAGTTGCTACTTCCGGCTGTAGTAGATGAAGCTGGTCGGCGATTACAAAAAGAATATTTAAAACTGCTGAGGTTATTGCAAGATACGCACCAAGCATTGGTCTTTTGTAAATTAGAGGTATCGCAGATATTTCAGCAATTAAAATTATAAAAAAATACGCTAACCAAAGAAGAGAGACGTTATCTTGAGGTCTTGTTTCAAACCCAATTGGTGGGGGAAACTCTAGGGCGGTAATAATGAGAGTTAGCATGATGGAACCAACTACTCCACGTTTTGCCCACTTAATACTTAAAATGTCGTCTTGTAACATAAAAAAATTATATCATAGAGCTTTGGGGTGTTGGGGTTTGATGCGCATTTTTCCACTCTTCCCATCCCTCAACTCTCGTGGTATTATAAATGAGGTAGTTTTGTTCAACTTATCGGGGGAGGAAACAGCCATGAAGTTTTTGAAGAATCTCTGGGGTAATTTTGCCCAGGCAGTTGAGGAGTTCATCGCCGACCTTCTCGAAGAAGACACGCTGGCTCTGACCGAAGTTGAGCCGGATCAAGTACCCATGATGGTCGAAACCGACTCCTTTGAGAGCTGGAAATAGATCACGAACAACGTTTTGAATTTGCCACCCATATCGGGTGGCCTTGTTTTTAATATTTAGGCAAAAAACTTGGTTCAACACATACACTATAATCTTGCTATAGCAAGATTATAGTGTATGTGTTGATTATGTTCTTAAATATATTAGGCAAAAAAATAGCGCCCCATGATGGGGCGCGGTTTGCTACGCGAGCGGAATTACGTAGCGAAGAGGTCGAGGCTCTCTTGCACGGGCGCTTCAGTCGGCGCTTTGAGAGGAACCTTGTATCCTTCGTACATCTTCATCACGAGCGGTTTGATTTTTCGCCCGTGGTAACCCTTTCCGTCGAATGCGTTGTTTCGTTGCAAAAGACGGTAAAGGTCTTTGTAGAAGACGTTTTCGTCAAACGACGTTACGTGATCCGCAGTCATTTTCGAAAAAATTTGCTCGGCAAGCTTCTGGTGAAACGGCTCGGTCGCCATGACAAATCCTCCATGAAGTAACCTCCTGATATCATACCAGAAAAGAGGGATATGTCAAGCCCGTACTAGAGCAAAGCTTAGTACGGGGCAGGCAACACTAGAAACAAAAAGAAAACTAGACTAGAAGCTCGTCAATTACATCCTTAACATCGTTTCCATCAGCAACACCTTTTAGTTCGTTCATCACCATTCCCATTAGCATTCCTTTTTTAGATTTGTCGACGATACCGCCAAGGTCAGCAATCTTTGCTTTAACAACACGAGCAATATCATCACGACCCATTGTTTCTGGGAGGTATTTTTCAAGAAGAGAAATCTCTGCTACTTCAACTTGAGCAAGATCAGCGCGGTTGCCTTTCATGTATTGCTCGACAGAGTCCTTTCGTTGCTTAACGGCGCGTTTTATAACAGCCGTAATTTCTTCGTCGGTTAAAGTGTCGTGTGGGGTACGCTTTGTTGCAACGAGTTCGTTTGTGCAAGCAGAAAGTATTCCGCGGACAGTGTTTAGCGCGACCTCATCCTTCGCCTTCATTGCTGTTATTAGTTCTCCTTTGAGTTGTTCGTAAAGTGTCATTTTTGTATAAGTGGATTTAAGTATACAATAGTAGAAATTAAAAACCACAGATATGTCCCAATATTACAATCCGCGCCGAACCAAGAATAAATTTAGTCCTGATAGCGCCGAACCATTTGCGCTCTCGCGTTCAAAAATTGATTTATTTTTAGAGTGTCCAAGATGCTTTTATTTAGACCGAAGACTCGGGGTAGGGAGGCCACCAGGTTTTCCTTTTTCTCTAAACTCTGCCGTAGATAAGCTTCTTAAAAAAGAGTTTGATATTTATCGCGCCAAAGGAATAGCTCATCCTTTGATGACAAATTACAAAATCGACGCTGTCCCTTTCAAGCACGATAATTTAGAGGATTGGCGAAACAACTTTGTCGGGGTGCGATATTTACACAAGAAAACAAATTTCGTCGTGACTGGTGCGGTGGATGATATTTGGGAAGCGCCGTCCGGCGAGATAATGGTTGTTGACTACAAAGCGACAAGTAAAGAAGGGGAAGTGTCTCTTGATGCTGAATGGCAAGATGGATATAAGCGACAAATGGAGGTGTATCAGTGGCTTCTACGCCAAAATGATCATATTGTTTCAAACGTGGGGTATTTCGTCTACTGCAACGGCATCTCAGATAAAGAAGCTTTTGACGCCAAGCTTGAATTTAATGTGAAAGTCATTCCTTACAAAGGTTCGGATGAGTGGATTGAGGAAGCTCTAATTGGGGCGAAGAAATGTTTACTTCTTGATGAACCACCAAAAGAATCTGAAGATTGTGATTATTGCTTGTATCGTGAAGCCGTTTCCGAAGTGATGCCAAAGAAAAAAGGAGGGGGAACAGCTTCGTTGTGGTAAAATATTTCTCATGGAAGTTGGAACTATTATTTTTGTAGTCATTGGTGTTTTTATCGGAGCTTTTGTTGTTTGGATAATCACAGCAAAACAGGGGAAACCAGCAGTTGAAACTGATAGTCTTTTACTTATTCAAAACCAACTCGCGACTTTGGCGAAGACGATGGATGACAAGCTTGGCGCGTCTAATAAAGATATGCAGGAAGCTGTTAGGCATCAATTTGTGGAATCGCAGAGTTTAATTCGCGATATTACCGAGAAGTTGACTCGTCTTGATGAAACGAACAAGCAGGTTATTTCCGTCACAGATCAGCTTCAAGGATTGCAGGATATTTTGAAGAATCCAAAACAAAGAGGTGTTTTGGGGGAATACTATTTGGAAACATTACTCAAGAACGTAATGGCTCCTAATGATTATCAAATGCAGTACGCATTTGGAGACGGAGAAATTGTTGACGCAGTTGTTTTTGTAAAAGATAAAATAATTCCTGTTGACTCGAAGTTTTCTCTTGAAAATTATAATCGTGTTATTGACGAAAAAAATCCAGCGGAGCGTGAGCGTCTAGCAAAGCTGTTCTTAAACGATTTGAAATTACGTATTTCTGAAACGGCAAAATATATTCGCCCGAACGAGGGAACGATGGACTTCGCTTTTATGTTTATCCCACACGAAGCGATTTATTATGATCTTTTGGTGAATAAGGTTGGTTCAATAAAAGAGAACGAAGAGAATTTGATACAACGCGCGGCAGGGAAGTATCACGTCATTATTGTTTCTCCAACATCATTCCTCGCATACTTACAAACAGTCCTTCAGGGGCTTAAAGCAATGCAGATTGAAGAGACCGCAAAAGATATTGTAAGGAGGGTGGAGGAGCTTGGAAAGCATTTAAAAGGGTACGAAGAATATCACAGCAAGCTTGGGAATTCATTGAAAACAGTGACCAATCATTACAATTCTTCTGGAAGGGAATTGAAGAAGGTAGACAAGGATGTTTTACGTATTACTGGAATGAGCCCAGGACTCGAAATTCCAATATTGGAAGGACCCGACCGAGAAGACGAATAGGAAGAAAAAATATCTCGATACCAAAAACGAACATTTAGGTAGAGGATTATTTTTAACCTTTTGTTCCGCTATTCTTTTTTGGTCCACAAAGATGTTTTTGGTACGGGATTATTGTTTTGTTGCTACTGATTACATTAGACAAAACAATAAAAAAACCCCGCGCCAAAGGGAAGGGGGAGGTAGGCGCGGGGGCTGACCGCGGTCGCCCCATCAAGCCATGGAGCGGAAGGGAGGTGCGGTCAGGAAAGCTGTTATTTCGATAAAGAGCGATTAGCTCGTTTCCTAAAAGACTGTAGCATTCTATATATATAGTGTCAACAACGGTAATCTTGCGTTTTTACTCGTTTTATGTAAAATACTCTGTCATGGCTGTAACCAAGAAAACCGCAGGAAAGAAGGCAGAATCAAGTGAATTTGCCGTAATAAAGACTGGTGGAAAGCAATATCGCGTTGCGGTTGGCGATGTTGTTACTATTGAAATAATGGATGGTGAGCACAAAGAGGGCGAGGCTATCGTCTTTGATAAGGTTTTGCTCGTTGATGACGGCAAAGATACAACCATCGGAACTCCATATATAAAAGAAGCAAAAGTGACCGGAGTATTGAAAGAAATTGGAAAGGCAAAGAAAGTAGAGGTGATGAAATACAAGGCCAAGAGTCGCTATTTGAAGATTAGAGGACATCGCCAGCCATTTTTCAAGGTTGCTATAGAGAAGATAAAATAAAAAAAAATCCGCTGATGGCGGATTTTTTTTATTTTCTATTTTCGATTGCGTATTTAAGTGTTTCTCCGTCTGAGTATTCGAGTTCGGAACCAGTGGAAAGACCGCGCCCAAGAGTACTTAAACTAATAGAATATTTTTGTGTGACTGGTTCGAGAATGCGCTTAACATATTGATAGGTATTTTCACCTTCGGGATTTAGCGAAAGGGCGATAATTATTTCTTTAAGAGCTCCGAGTTTTGCTTGGCGCTCAATTTCTGCAACTAGCTCGCGAGCTCGGATTTTTTTAGCAGGCTCTTCTTCGAGGATTGGGAGTAGTCCGCCGAGGATAAAGAAACGACCATTATAGAAACCACTTTTATTTACGTTTTCAAAATCAACATCTTTTTCAACAACAAGGACAGTGCTCTGGTCGGTGTTTGCACCACGACATATCTGACACATTGTATTCGTGTCGCTAGGGAAAAATCTATAGCAAGAAGCGCACTGAGAAACATTTTTCTTTACATCTGCGAGGGCTAAAGAAAGTTCCGAGATAAAATTACTATTTCGAGTTAGAAGAAAATATACAAATCTCTTAGCCTGACGTGGACCTATGCCGGGGAACATTGCAAAAAGACGTTCTAGTTTTTCTCGAGCATCCATAGATAATTAAAAGTCATCATCCTTACTAAGTGTTGCGTAGTCGCCCTTATCAACAGGGAGGAAGGTTGTTTTTTTGTCATCGAAATACAATTCAATTTTACCTGTTGGACCATTTCGATGTTTTTCGATAAGAATTTCAGCAATATTTGGTCGCTCGGAATCATCTTTGTACTTGTCTTCGCGGTGAATAAACATAACCAAGTCAGCATCCTGTTCAATAGAACCGGAGTCACGGAGGTCGGAAAGGCGAGGGCGTCCGCCGCGTGATTCAACGGCACGTGAGAGCTGAGAAAGTGCGAGGACTGGAATATCTAGCTCGCGAGCGAGGCTCTTTAGGGAGCGAGAGATCTCAGTCACTTGGTTGACCATAGAATCGTAATTTTTTGAGGTGGTCATGAGTTGGAGGTAGTCGACAATGATAAGGCCGAGACCATGTTCGCTTTTTAATCTACGTGCAACAGAACGCATTTTAAGAATGGAGTTACCGGCTTGGTCGTCGATATAGATAGGGGCTTTTGAAAGAACACTCATTGCGTCGCGTAAACGAGAAAAATCTTCATCGGCGCTAATTTTGCCGGTGCGTAGTTTCCATGCGTCAACGCGGGATTCGGCGGCAAGCATACGGTCGGTGAGTTGATGTGCGCTCATTTCAAGAGAAAAAATTCCAACCGGGATATTGTGACGAGTAGAGGCGAGTCTTGCGATATCGAGAGCTAAAGCAGTTTTACCCATTGATGGGCGAGCCGCGAGAATGATTAGGTCAGACTTTTGGAAACCAGCAGTTTTTGCATCAAGGTCTGGAAATCCAGTTGGGACACCGCGAATTTCGTCGCCAGACTTATTTAGATGATCCAGTCTTTCCCACGCCTCAGTCAAAGTGTCTTTGATATTAACGAATTTGTGAACCTTTGGGGAATTGGTGATGCCGAATATTTTTTTCTCTGCTTCGTCTAAAACTTGATCAAGTTCTTTTGATTCAGTAAAGCCCAAATCAGAAATATGATCTGCGGCGTCGATTAGTCTGCGCAAGATACTCGTCTTGTCGACAAGATTGGCATAGTGTAAAACGTTTGACGTTGAAGGGACGGTATTAATTAATTCAATAAGGTATGCACGACCACCAATACGTTCTAGGTCATTCTTGTCGTTTAGTCTGGAAGAAACAGTAATTACGTCGATTGGTTCATTTCTGGCAAAAAGTTCTCGAATTGCATTGTAAATTATGCGGTGTTTTTCAGCGTAAAAAGATTCCGGTTCTATAGAATCAACAATCTCGTTGATTGCATCTGATCGAACCATTATTGCACCAAGAAGAGCTCTCTCGGAGTCAATATTTTGTGGGGGAACACGAACAGAACTTCCTTTTAGTTGTGCCATAGTTGCTCCATATTAGCACATTGTCGCCCAGGTAGTTTAAGTCACGTTTGGGGCTAAGCTGTGTGTATGTGGGGGATAAAAATAGCCAATTTAGCTATTTTTTGGTCACTTTAGGGCCTTCAGCAGAATCATCAACAAGATAGCCTAATTTGGCTATTTCTGTACGAATAAGGTCTGATCTCTCGAAATCTTTCTTTGCTCTAGCGATCTCTCTTTCGTCTATAAGATTTTTAACAGGAATGGGTACTTCTTCGTCTGGAATCGTTGTGACTACTTGGCTATTTTCAATATCAAGCCCCAAAACTTTATCAAATTCAAGAAGGGTTGCGAACTTTGTTTCTGGCGGAAGAGGGGATCTCAAAAGCTCAAAAATAAGAGCAAGCGCTTGGGGGGTGTTGAAGTCATTGTTGATAACATCCTTAAACCTAGAAGAGAAGTCTTCGTCGACTGTGCCACCTTTTGGAAAAAGAGAAGCTTCGCGATAGATTCCCAGAAGAGCTTTTTCAGCACCAGAAAGCGCTGACCACGTGAAGTTCAAAGGCATGCGGTAGTTTGTTCCCAAAAGAAAATAACGAAAGGCGAGAGGGGAAATACCACTTTTTTCAATATCGGTTAATGTGGTGAAATTTCCAATAGACTTCGACATCTTTTGTCCATCGATACTTAGAAACGCGGAATGCATCCAATAGTTGGCGAGGTGTTCACCTGTAGCAGCTTCGGACTGCGCGATTTCGTTTGTGTGGTGAACAGAAATATGGTCAACCCCTCCGGTATGAATATCGAAATGATTGCCAAGATACTTCATCGACATTGCTGAGCATTCAATATGCCAACCAGGAAATCCGATACCCCAAGGTGAGTCCCATTCTTGCTGACGAACCCCGGGGGTAGGCGAGAATTTCCAAAGTGAAAAATCTGTAGGATTTCTTTTTTCAGGATTAATTTCAACTCGAGCACCTTCGCGCAAATTTTTTATATCTAAAAGGGCCAATTTTCCATAATCCGGAAACTTCATTGTGTCAAAATAAATACCCTTACTTGTCTTATAGGCAAAACCTTTTTCTTCAAGGATTCGCACCAATTCAATTTGTTCTGGAATATGTTCTGAAGCTCTTGGGAAAATAGTATCTGTTGTATTTACGTTTAGCTTTTTTAAGTCACTAAAAAAAATATCTGTATAAAATTTTGCGACTTCTTCTGCGGATTTATGCTCACGCTGTGAAGCTGTTTCTATCTTATCTTCTCCGTCATCTTCATCTGAAGAAGGGTGTCCAACGTCCGTGATATTGATAATTTGTTTAACCTTGTATTTATTCCACTCAAAAGTCCTTCGCAAAATATCAGCAAAAACATAAGCTCGCATATTTCCAATATGGGCATAGTCGTATACCGTTGGCCCACAGTGATACATATAAACCTCACCTTCGTGAATAGGCTCAAAGAAGGCTTTGTCGCGAATGAGAGTGTTGTAAATTCTTATAGCCATTTTTTATATTTAAATATTGAAAAGCCAAATACTCCGACGAATGCCATTAATCCGATTACAATCCAAAATCCATTAGGGGAATTTTGGAATGGGATATTTTGTAAGCTAACCCCGAAAACTTGTCCAACAAAGGTCATAGGCAAAATTATGAAAGCCATAATGGTGAGAGTTTTCATAATCTCGTTGGTTTTACTTGAAAGAAGTGAGTCGTTTGTGTCGCGGAGTTCGTTGACGGTATCGCGGTGACCCTCAAGAGTACTAGAAACCTTATGATACTCAGAAAGCATTGAGCGTAGGTGATAATCAAAATTTTCTCCAAAAAAACGTCGTCCAGCAGTTTCAAACGATTCAAGCACTCCTTTGTGATATTGAATAGCCTGCTTAAAGGTTAGTAGCTTCCGGTTGATATGGGAAATTGTTTTAACCATTGCTCTTTCTTCGCCACGGAAAATTCTTTCCTCGATACTTTTTAGATTGTGGTCAAGGTCAAAAAGTTGCTCCATTAAGTTTTTATAAAGCTCACGGAGAAGATAAAAAAGTAGATAGCCACTATGGTCTCCCATATTGCTTTTGTTCAGAATTGAATTTACCTCAAATATTTTTGAAAATTGATGAATTGCATCAATCGATTCGTAGTGATTTGTGACGATATAGTTTTTCCCGATAATAAAATCAATTTCGTTTGATTTATGTCTTGAATGTGAATGAACCACGGAAGGGAAGTGGAGTATTAAATAAATACAATCATCATACAAATCAACCTTTGGGCGAATTGTTGGAACCAATAATTCCTCAGCAACTAATGGATGAACTTGATATTCCTCGATTAGTTCCCGGATTTCTTCTTTATTTGGAGACTCCAAATCTATCCAAGTTACATTGTTGTATTTGTATATGGTCCGCATAATTCTTGATATTATATAACGGTTTGCACGCTTAATCCAAGTGATTTAATAAGTTTCTATTTATTGTTTTTAAAATACCTCCCAAAAACGCGTATAATTTTCTGCTGAAAATTTACTATGCTCGTGCCGTCGCACTGCGCAATGTTTTTAGGAGGTATTTTGAGAGTGTTTAAATACAAAAAGATTACTATGTTTTAATGAAGAAAGAAAAGGAATTAAATATGAATTTTATAAAAAATTGACCTGAGGTGTTTCGGTGTGAGATAATCCACAAATGTTCTCACGCTATCGAAAATCTTTTTACTACGCGTTAGTCGTTGCTGTCTTCGTCGTTGTTTTTGGTTCCGGATTTTATTTCGGTAAAAAATCTTCCCCTTCCATTGACGAAGTTGCCCTATTAAACAAAACAGCACCAGCGGGAATAGAGACCGACTTCGAAGCTTTCTGGAAGACTTGGACAGTTTTGAACGAAAAATTTGTTTCAAAAAAGAAAATTCCAACAGACCAAGAAAAAGTTTGGGGTGCAATTTCTGGGCTTACTAAATCTTTTGACGATCCGTACACTGTATTTTTCCCACCAGTTGAATCAAAAGCTTTTGCGGAAGACATAAAAGGTGAGTTTGGCGGAGTTGGTATGGAGATTGGTTTGCGTGATGAGGTTTTGACTGTCGTTTCGCCACTTAAGGGTTCGCCCGCAGAGAAGGCTGGCATTAGGGCTGGTGACAGAATTTTTAAGATTGACGACAAGATTACTACCGATATGGCAGTAGACGCCGCTGTTAAATTAATTCGCGGAGAAAAAGGAACGGCAGTAAAACTTTCTATTGTTCGCAACGGTGATTCAAAGCCCATCGAAATTTCTATAACTAGAGACACGATAAATATTCCAACAATTGACACTAAATTGAGAGATGATGGAGTTTTTGTTATTAGCCTGTATAGTTTTTCAGAAAATTCTCCAAATTTATTCGCAAAGGCTTTGCGAGAATTTATTGTGTCTGGTAGTGATAAGCTCGTCTTGGATTTGCGCGGTAACCCAGGCGGATATCTCGAGGCGGCTGTTGATATGGCTAGTTGGTTTTTACCAGCAGGCAAGATAATCGTTCGCGAAGATTTGGG
>Ga0172379_10005505_pt1 | contig 17674 bp, 14 predicted proteins | sample GrowelOW334metaG_FD_119756 | JGI IMG/M metagenome (GOLD analysis project Ga0172379, IMG submission 119756) | Groundwater microbial communities from an aquifer near a municipal landfill in Southern Ontario, Canada - Groundwater well OW334 metaG | ecosystem: Environmental > Aquatic > Deep... | reverse complement strand
TTTGTTTATTTTCTAGTTTTTTTTCTTTATTCACCTGTTTGTATAAATTGGCTTATTACTCAGATTCGGCTGTAGCTAAGTCATTTTTGGCTTTTTTGATTGCTAGAACTTGCGATGGGTCCGAAGTTATTATCTGGTCTTCGGTGTACGAAGCAACAATTTTTAAAGCCACGTGCTTAAGGCCGGCAAAGAAGATTCCCTCTCCAACTCCCGATTCAAGAAGAAGATATTTTTCCTCGTCTGTTAAGTTGAAAGTTTTTTGAACCATATCAATAGAAGAAGGAGACTGTTTTAAAAGAATTTGTATTGACGAGTTTGTAATAATAGGAAGGCCATATGGAGAATTAAGAAAGTCGCCGACATCTTGAGTAATTGTTGCAAGTCCCAAGTAATATTTACGGCCACGCTTAGCGATACTGAAAAGAAAAGAAGCTGTATCTTCTGATTTCATCATCCACCAAGCTTCGTCAACTACAAGGAGGCGTTTTTTAAGATTTTTACGAACAGCATTCCAGATATAGTGAGTAACAATGTACATTGCAACAGGTTTCAACTCATCCTCCATGTCACGCACAGAAAAAACAACGAATTTTTTGTTGATATCAACATTGGTTGGTTTGTTTATGAAACCAGACCAAGTTCCTTTTGTGTATTTAGATAACTTTTGAAGAAGATCTGCGCTACCGTCCATTCCAGAAAGGACCATTTCGAAGTCTGAAAGTAGTGGTGGTTCGATCGCAGAAAAGTCTGAATCAGCGGTAATGTCTTTGAGGTTATAAGTTTCCGTAATTGCGCGGTCGATAAGGGAATCTTCTCCCGGAGAAAGACCTCCGAGCATAATACGAAACAATCCGACGAGATTTACGATATTTGAACGCAAAACATCAGCAGCTGACTCATCTTCGCGAGGAACTGGAAGATCAAACGGGTTTATGTGGTGGTCTGAAGTAAGAGAAATATTAAAATAACGTCCACCTGTCGCTTCAGCCAAATATTCATATTCACGCTCTGGGTCGATAACGATAACCTCCGTATCAAACATAAGCGTGCGGATTATTTCAAGCTTGGTAGTGTAAGATTTTCCAGAACCAGCCTTAGCAAAAATAATTGAGTTGTAGTTTTCAAGTGAATAACGATCAAAAAGAACAAGACTTGAATTGTGTCTATTTATTCCATATAAAATTCCGCGATCAGAAGTGAGGTCAAAAGAAACAAATGGGAAAAGAGAAGATAGTGGAGAAGAGTTTAATTTAGAATGGACACCTAGCTCATCTGACGCTATTGGAATAACACTTTTAAATCCTTGTTCTTGTTGGAAAAGAGCTGGTTTAACATAAACCATCTTAGATTCAAGGATTGATTTTATTTCGGACTCTATTTTATCAAGTTCTGCCTCGGTTGTTCCGTATATCGTTAGATATAGACCGACATCAAATATTTTTTCTTGGGCTTGCTGAAGAGAGTCGCGAAGAGATTCTAGGTCTTGGTATGCAGTATCAAGCATAGGGTCGCGAACCATACCTTTCTCTTCGCGCATATGTATTTGGCTTTGAACCTCAGCAACTTTTTTCTGGAAAGTATGAAGAATCTTGGCTGTTTCTATTGGGTGTATAAAAATTGAAACATCAAAAACCTTATCTAGGTTTATGATTGGAGAAAACCAGTTGTCAGCTAAAACTCTCGGATAAGAAATAACAAAAAAAGTACGCGCTATTTTGTCGCCGAGGTTTAGAGCCCTAGGCTCAATTTTTAAAGCCGAAGGGGCGATAATATCACGAAGCTCAAGTGTTGCTGCTTGATAGATTTCTTGTGGAAGAATCGGGGTAATTTCCTCCTCTTTTTTTTCATTTCCTGTTATGAAATCAAATATTCCCATGGTATTTATTGATTGAGCTTGATAGCTTTTTCTGTCTCTCCTGGATTAAAAATTTTATAAAAAACCTCGATAACCTCTTCGGTTCCAAGCTGGACAGCTCTAACTCCAAAACGAGATAGCCCCTGAGCAACCACTGAGACACGCTGGTCAAGCTGTGAACGACTTTCTTCAAAAAGTTCTGTTTCAGCGATACGGGACTCCGCGGTTGGTTCTTTATTTCCCGTCATTCCTGGAATCGGAGGAAGTGAAAAACCACTACTACCCTTCCCTCCAATAGATGGGGCGCTATAAGGAACCACTATAAAAAAGTTTTTAGTCATAATGTTTCTTGTTTCAGCAAGGTTTTTTATAAAATCAATATATTCTCGAGTCTGTATTTTAAGAAGATCTTCTAATTGTTCTTTCATTCTGTCTTCAAGCATTGTTATGTATGGCTTTATGTCTAGCTTGCGAGATTGAATGAATATTTGAATTGAGAAATCCAATGAGTTTAAAAAACCTTGAAATTGTAAAATAGTAGCAGTCTGCTCGTCTTCTGATTTTAAAGCGAGATTTAAAGAAGAAGTCATGATTAGCGCCCTCAAAGAGCCGTCTTTTAAAACAACAACGCCATCGCGTACTTCTTTAATAGGAACAAAATCTTGAGCTGCTTTAGATTGAATAGCCATTGGTTATTTGTGGTTAGTATAGCAAATAGACACTAAAATGTATGTTCACAAGGCTCTTTACTTCTTTTTTTCACGAGAAAAAACTCCTTTTTGTGAAATCATTCTTCTTTGCTCGTGGTTAAAACATCAAGACCCCAAGAGAGATCTTTTAGTTTACTATCAGAGAGGCGCGGAACCAAAGAATTGTCAGTGTCACCCTTCTTTGCTTTTTTTGTTATCTCCATTGGCCGATTTTCTTTTTTCCAAATATATAGTTTTTCTCCGAGGTAGTAGCGAAAAGCTGCCTCAACGCTGTAAATGAACGGTTTGTCATTTATTTTATAAAATGCAAAAGCAACTGCGAGGGCTACTATAGGAATCACAAAAAATAGAGTAATTACTAAAGGAAGAAAGCTGTCTAGTATTTTATACACAACAAAAGCCATTCCCGCTCCACCAGCTAGGTAAATAAATTGTTTAAAAGTAAATGGACCAAAAATCTTATCCTCTACTTCAATAAATTGCGGAACATGAAACTGCATTTAATTAGTATAGCGTACTATTAGATGTTTTAAAGTTGTTTAGGTTTTTATTTTTCTCTTTAAAAACACGTATAAAAATCTGCTGATTTTTTACTATACTCACGCCGTCGCGTTGCGTAATGTTTTTAAGGAGAAAAACTAGAGCTGAAGAAAAAGAAAGCAATACGAAGCCAAACTTCATAACAACGATTATCAGAATCATTGTTTCTGGAATTAGATTTGTTCTCGATATGGATCCAGTTGGTACTTTGTCTCTTTTTTAGGAAGAGCGAAAGAGTCTGTTAGTTTTTGTTCAACTATATCAATTGGCGTAGAAGCACTTTCCTTTGCAGTAGAATTTTTTTCCTCGAGAACAGGTAGAACTTTTTGTGAAGAAATTTGGGGAATAGTTTTACCTGAAGAAAGTTCTCTTTCCGGTGTGATTAATGGATTTTCAACGTCATTTAGTACATTTTCTCTTATAAGACTTTCGTTTTCTTCGGTTTCCATGTGCTTGTCTTCACTTACAATTTCAACACCACTTTCTTTAAATATGGTTTTATCAACAGGGTTTAGTGCGGTTTGCTCAAGTACATTATTTTGTGGAACATCTTCTCTGTATGCATCATGTTTTACTTCAACTAGCTCGGTTTCGCCATGTACCTTTTTTAACGATTCACGAATTGAACCAAAAATTTGCTCATTTATATCGTGGACAATTAAGCCGGCGATATCGTGAGTCACACCAAGCTTTGACTCCACTACCCCCAAAAAATCTTTTGGGTTTGTTATGCCAAACATAACCAAGTTTGTTTCATCAACCAAGATTGTTAACTTATCAATATGGAGAGAGTATTTTGATCCAATTTCTCTAATTTTTTTACCAGTATCAAAACCAAAAAGAACATCTTTCACATCGTCTGGGAGATGCTCGAGCATTTGTTCAAGTTGTTGGTTTGTGTAGTTCATCTTAAAAGTAATTTTTTACTTACCCTCTGTTTTTTTATTATCTTCTCTTGCTTTCATCCTTTCAAGACTTTCTACAAATCTTTGGAGATTTCTTGCGTTATTTTTTGCTGTTTCTCTTTCAAATAGTAGTTTTGCGCGATCATTCTTATCTCCACGGTCGCCGAGTTCGTCGAGTTTCATTTGTATATTTATTGACTCTTTTGTAAATGAATCAATGGCTTCTTTCACAGATTGGTTGCTCCCCATCAAACTTTTTATCGTTCCTTCAAGTTTAGATATTTCTTGGTCAGATTTATATTTTGAGCCGATTTCTTTCTCTGCTTTTTTGGTTGCCCCGGCATTACCAAATTTTATTGCCTGTGGAATAATCTCCCCACCTTCAATATAGTTTTTATTTTTTAGTTGTTCAAAATATGATTTTTGGCGTTCTTGTGTTACCACCCTATTCTTTGCCTCTTCCGACGATTTAATTTCACCCTCAATAATTGAAGACTTGTCGGTTTGCTTAAATTTCTCCAGCCTTAGAGCAAGTTGCTCCTTATCGTTTTTGCCGGCTTTTTCTGCGTCAGTTAATTTAACATTATCGAGAATCTTTTTATCTGCAGCTTTTTTAGCCACCGCCTTTTCTTCCTCAGTTAACTTAACTGTTTTGGCTTCTAGTAGCTTTGCGATATCAGCACGTTCTTTACCGCGTTCTTTTTCGGCACGGTCAAGGTCTCCGCGGAAACCATCCGTAAGATCTTTTGGTTTTTGTCCTAGGTCAACCTTGGCGCCAGTTGCCCCAGCAAGTTTAGAACCCAATCCTCCAATAAGTGGTGTTTCACCGGCGGCGCGAACATCAAAACTAGACTTAGCTACTCCTACGGTACTTTGTAGAGCTAGGCGAGCAAATCTATTATTTGAAGCCGCAGACTTAGCCCATTCTTGGTTGGCGACCCAAGAGGCCCCTGCTCCAACTGTTCGCCTAGCTATCAAACCGCCAGCTCCGCCAGCAAGTGCTCCTGCCCCGACAGACAGCATCCCAGAAATTTTTGATCCCGCTGATCCGCTTAGCTCTCGTGTGGTTTTAACTGCTGCGAGCAAAAGTCCTATCGCAATCAAAAAACTAAAGATTACACCAACGGTATTTACGTCTGGGGAAGTAAGCGCACTCGCCATGTTTGAACCAGATACATTTTCTGTATATGTCGTAACAGTAGAACTTACACCTCCGCTTGCGGTTAACGCAGCGGCTAGATTTGTATTTTCTGTGTAGGTTGCAACGGTAGATTTCATGCTTCCCGTGGTAGCTACAGAGGAAGCGCTATTTAATCCGTTATTTCCACCACCAAGAATTATTAGAATCATCCACATAAACATAAGGAAAACTGGAGCCACAAGAACTTGCTCCCAGAGTTGATCCCACCACATCTTGGAGTACTTGGCTGTTTTTGGGATAAGACCAGCTACGTAGGCAAATGGTGAAAGAGGAAGAAGAAGGATGAGGATTATTGCGCGCGACAAAAAGATAAACGCAACTGAAAGAAAAGAAAAAGCAGTAATAAGAATAAAAATCACACCCATTAACGAGATAGTTAATATTTGGAAAAAATCAACAGAGTTGGAGGCAAAAACCGATTGTATTTTTGTTAGTTGGAAAAACTTATCAGATATTCCCCCAGCGGAAAAGTTTCCAGTTTGAGAGGGGTCTATAATTCCTGAATAAAATTGAAAAGCTACAATGTTTGAGGTATCAATAATGACTTTAGTAAAAAAGAGGCTGAAGTTTATTAAAAGAGCGGCGATTATAATGCTTGGAATTAATTTTTTACCATCACCTATTTGAAGAATGTTTTGTATTGAAATCCAAAGGAGAGCAAAAATAAAAATAATATTCGACATATCGCGAATAGTTCCCCAAGCAAGATTAATCCCAGGAGTTTTCTGTATAAATTCAGCCATGTTTAGGTTGAATTTAATTGATTGATTAAGTAATACGCTGGCAAGGTCAAGAAACCAACTACTGAGCCATAGGGCGCTGTTTCCAAACCATACAGTTGTACATCTCATAGCGTTCCCTGTAGCTAAAGCGCTCCAAGTACCACAATCAAGTTTTACGTTTTCATTAGCAGTTCCGTCAAAAGCCGAGGCGGGTAAAGCTTTTGAAGTTTCTACTTGAATACAATTTAAGTATGCACCTGAATTCCCGTCTTTAAGATAAGCACAAGCTTGTTCTGGGTTTGCCGAAGAGCTTAGTGCGTCTGTTTGATTATCTCTGTTTTGAATATCTTCCTGGAGAATACAAGGTCCCCCATTTGGGTCTTCTACATAAGGGGCTTCACAGCTTTGCGCTTCCGCAACATTATTTCCAAGCAATGGTGGTAAAACAAAAAACAAAAAAGCAAAAAATAATATTGCTGAGGAGTAGAATATTTTTTTTGAAAAAAAAGATTTCATTTTTTAATAGTATGTGTTTTGGTTTCTTCCTTCTCTCTCTAATCTTTCTTTTTCTAAAATTGCCTGGTGCTCTGTCTGACAATTACTAAAAGCACTCGAGGCGGTATCTCTAATTGCTCTTATTTCAGAAAACTGCGATGCCGCGGTTTCGGCCATATCAGGAGTTGGAACTCCATCTGAGCCGGAAATTGCCACGAGTGAATATGAAGCTGTCTGGAAATCAGTTCTTCCAGAAGTGATAGCTTCCTTTAGTGCTGCGAAAGGAATTATTTTTAAAGAGATGGCACCAATCTCTCTTTCTAGTTTGCTTATTAAATCATTGTAGTATGTTTGTTGAGCAAAAAGTGAAGGTGAACTCAATTGACTATCCAAAGTGCTTGGGCAATAAGTTGCTGGGCTAAAGGATATTAAGGCGCTAGTAGTTGAAGCAGCTTCATGCACAACATTTAGTGTTTCATTACGTATACCAAGGTATCCCGCAAAAGCATTAGTTGTGTTATCTATACTAGCGACAATGTCGTTGATTGAATTAATTTCTTGGGTTCGACTCGCTTGGTTATTGGCAAGATTATCGTCAGTGTAGGAAAAGAAAGAACTTTCGGCTAAAGACTGTGCTAACGCGCGGTCTTGTGGAGAAACATCTTCGTTTGAGTTTGCGTCTATGTTTGAAACGTTTCTCGATGGAGCGGTTGCTGCGGCGCGAAGCCTCTCCTCTATTGTTGAGGCTGGTGTTGTTATTTTGGTCTTACGACAAGCACCAGGGACGACATCAGCACCTGTATCCAAACACTCCTTTATTGGGGGGACTCCGTCTTTTGCCTCTATCTTTGCGGCTTCCTCGGCTTCTGAGAGAGAAGAACCCAAATCTTCGCTTACTCGTAGGTAGTTTGCTGCAACGTTATTTTGAGAAGCCAAAACAAAACATTTAATAGAAGAACAAACCGAGGTGTCACCATTTCGGTATCTTGTGGCATTTGTTGCGCCAATAGCTTTTGCCAGCGGATCTTCGTATTTCGCTATTCTGCCTGCAGCTGTTTCTGATTGTTGTGAAGCGATAACTGCTTTTATGTTTTCTTCTCTATAAGGAGAATTAGTTTTAGATAAATCAGAGACAAAAATCCTTGTTTGGTTTTGTGCTTGTTTTGCAAGGTAGTCATTAAAGTTTGTTAGATACAAAGGGTTGCCATTATTCCCAGTGTTTAACCACTTCATTTCATTTTCTTGCATTTTGGCGATCGTAATACGTGAGCTTGTGTAAGCTATTCTGTCTAAACAAGTCTGTTTTGTTTTAAGAGTAGATGTATCTTGTTGCAAAGTGTTTATTTGTTTAACGATTGTTTGTGGGTCTGTTGGCACTGTTCCACCCCCGCCGAGCAAAGAAAGAACACTCCCTACTCCAGGAAGAGCAGACCCAGCTCCACCGAACACGCTCCCCAGCTCTCCCGCAGTGTATCCTGCAGACATTCCACCCAAAGTATTTCCAAGGCTAACAAGAGAGCCAGAGCCAATTTCTGCTCCAAGATTAACAAGCATGCTTCCAGTATTATTTACTACCCCAGATAGTAGGTCGCTAGATAAAACACTAGTTACTATTTTGTCAGCACCACCGACAACATTTTGAATTGCTCCGTTAATACCACTATTAACACCTCCAATTTGACCGTTTATATTATTCAGTGCTTCGTTAATAACACCGTTTGCTTTATTTTCTAGTGCGGTACCAACTTGGCCAGCTATTTTTCCTGCCGTGTTTCCAATGACACCACCGCCCAAAGCTTCATTAACAGACCCAGAAGCTTTTGCTCCAAGGCCGTTTATCCCTGCACTACTTAAAAGTTGCTGTCCAAGAGAGGAAAGAGTACTACTTACAGCTCCTCCGACAGCGCTACACCCTGAATCGGCAAGGTTTTTGGCAAGAGCTTCATTTGCTGTGTTTAAGGAAGCCGTTTTTATTCCCGTGGATAGCGTAACGCAACTGTTTGATTCATCGTAAATACCAGATGGACACGATTGAGCCGAAGAGGCCTCTGTTGAAGGGACATAAGCTCCGGTTGCAGGGTTGTAGTATGAATCTGTGTAATCCGAAGTTCGAACATTTTCGCCTGTTGCTGGATTATAATATTCGTTTGTTTGCGCTCTAGTTATGTTTGTAGTTGAAAAGAAAGAAGAAACAACAAACAAATAAATAAGAAATATTGAAATTGTTTTTTTAACCATATTCCTTTTAGCAGAAAATAGAACCATAGTTTTTACGGCTGTGTATTATTAAGTATAACACCACTTTTAAAATATATCTCTAGTGTTTTAGCGGTTTCTACCAATTTATTGCTATAGGAAAGATATTGATTAAGACCGTTCATCGAAAGAAGAGGGTCGGAAAAAATTTGCCCGACAATTTTCAGAGAATCAGCCGTTCCTCGGTAGTTATTTATCAGATCAAGGTGAAGCTCTGCTATTTTTTCTGGAACCGCGATTTCCACGGTGTCCTTGGCTATGTTTGTGTAGGCGTTTATGTAAGGAACTAGTTTTGTTTGCAATGTTTGGTCGCTAGTTTCAAGAGAGGTAGAGATTACTGTGATTTCTTGTCCTAGGTTATATTTCGAATATTTTTGGATTACCGTTCCAAGATTTTTGCTGTAAGCTAAAATTTCTGCATCACTGGCGTTTTTTATAACAGTGAGGTCGTTTATTGTGTATAGGGGGCGTATCTCCTCTTGTTTTATGTTGGAATATATAATTTTTGCGGTTTCTCGTACTGTTTCTGGGTCAAATTTTCCAGCGTTTTTAAGAGCTGAAGCTGCCACAAAAAACTGCTGACCGAACTGATCTGTCGCAGAGGTTGTAATCTCTCCACTCGTGGTATTTTTAGCCACATTTTGTTTATGAACTTCAGTTCCGTCTAATATTCCGTTGTTATTTGAGTCTTTATTGTTCGGATCTGTACCATAAAGTGCTTCCTCCCAGTCTTTTAGTCCATCCTTATCACTGTCTTTGTTTATTAAATCTGCGACGGAGTCGTTTACCCCACCATTAATAACCAAAACACCTTGTTCTTCTTGTTTTGTTTCTGTAATTAGTGGATTAGAAACTCCTTTGTTGGAAAAAACAGATAAACTTATAATTGTTAACCCTAAAATAGATGCGGCAACTAATTTTTTGTTCTTAAGAAAGTTTCGCACGGATTGAGAATTCATAGATTGTTTAAGTATAGCAAGGAAATCGTTGTTTTTCTGTGGATTCTTTGGTTTGTGTGGATATTCTTTTTTAAAATACTTTTGAAAAACACGTATAATTTTTTGCTAAAAATTTACTATGCTCGGCTCGTCAGCCTGCGCAATGTTTTTCGAAAGTATTTTGTTTTACTTTGTTATATAATAGTTGTATGAGAAAAATGTTTCTTTTTCTGTTTCTAGGACTAATGTCGTTTTTGATTGCCTCACCTTTATCTGTTAACGCCGCCTCAGTCTTTGGTGGAAGAATAATGAGTGTGATTCCTTGCACCTGCTCTCCTGGAATGGCAGTAATAGTCGGTCCTCCACGCCCAGCAATCCTTCTTTATATTCCGGGAGCTTCTCGTTTATTTAGGTACGGAAGAATAATGCCCGGAGTGTGGTCATTAGGAGATTATTCTTCTGGCGGTACTTGTATGCAGATTGCTGGAAAAACTTGCGCCCCATACCCTCCAATACAAGGAACAATACTCAAAATAGGAACGTCATAATCATAAGGATTACAAATGTTTTGTGATTTCTAGGAATTTTTTTGCGGAAACATCTTCTGCTCGCGTGTTTTCATTTAAGCCAAGCTCTGCGAAAGTTTTTAAGACAGCATCCTTTTTTGCAACCAAAGAGAGGTTGCTTGAAAGCTTTTTTCGTTTACTGCTAAATCCTGCTTTTAGTAATTCAAAAAATCTTTTCTCGTCAATTTTATTTTTAAAAGGTGATTTTATATTTTCAACAGTAAGGACAGCCGAATCAACATTTGGTTTTGGAAAAAAACTTCCAGCAGAAACACGACGCGTTATTTTTGGAATACCGTACACTTTTACCGAAATAGACAAAACACTTTCTTTTTCGTCGCGAGCAATCACTCTTTCCGCAACTTCTTTCTGTACCATAAAAACCATTGTTTTTGGACGAGGGCCGGTTTCTAGAAAAAGACGAAAAAGTAAACCGGTTACGTTGTAAGGAATATTTGCTATCAATTTATAAGACTCTTCTTTTATTTTGTAATCATTAAAATCAAAATCAAGAATATCTCCTTGAACTAAGATTAATTTCTTATTAGAAATTTCCTTCGCGAATTTTTCCGTAAGAAAAGAAAATAGTTCACGGTCTTTTTCCACGGCGATTACTTGTTTTGAATATTTAAGTAAAAACTCTGTTAATATCCCCTTTCCTGGACCAACCTCAAGCACAATATCTTTTTTTGAAATATTTCCAGCTAAGGCAATATCCTCAGCAATCTTTTTGTTGGTTAGAAAATTTTGCCCTAGTGATTTTTTTGGTTTCATTTTAGTCTAGATATATTACCTTACCCAAAGATTCACTTCTCTCTGTCTGCTCAAGAAGCATTGGGTCAATGTCGTAAATAAATTCTGAAGGAGTCTCAACTTGGCGCGAGCCAAATATTGTTCGCACCGTAGCAAAAGTTAAGAATACTTTTTTTCGAGCACGAGTAAGGGCAACGTAAAACAAACGACGTTCTTCCTCGGAGTCTTCTTCTGTGGTTGTTGGAAGATTAACCCTTGCGTGAGGAAAAAGATCTTGTTCAAGCCCAACAATAAAAACATAATCAAACTCAAGTCCTTTTGAAGCATGGGCAGTCATTAGACGAACTCCATCTTTATTCTTCTTTTGGTCCATGGAATCTTGGTCGCTTGCAAGCGCTGCGTCAGAAAGTAATTTTTCAACTCCTTCGTCCGCTTCGAAAATATCATATTTTGTTGCGAGTGATGCGAGTTCCATCATGTTCTCTAGTCGCTCTAAATCATCTTCCCCACCCTCTTTAAAAAATTTTTCCAACCCCGTTTCTTTTATTACAAAACGAACAAGGTCCGAAGTCTTCATTGTTTCCGATGAATTTTTTATTTTTTCAAGAAGAGCCCAAAAAATTGAAATTCGTTCTTTCATTTTCGGAGGAAGAGAACCTTCTTTACCAGAAAAAATTTTAGCGATAGTTGCGTCCCCAACTCCTCTTGGTGGAACGTTAATAACTCTTTTTATATCTGAGAGTCCAGATGGGTTTCTTGCTGCGCGAATATAGGCTAAGACATCCTTAACCTCTTTTCGTTCAAAGAACTTCACTCCAAGCACACGGTGTGGAACATTAAGAGAAAGAAAACCTTCTTCAAGTGCGCGCGACTGATAGTTTGCGCGATATAAAACAGCAATTTCGTTTGAAGGAACCCCCTCCGCAATTAGTTCTAAAGATTTTTGAGCGATGAAGCGTGCTTCATCTGCCTCGTCATAAGCTTCAAAAACTGCAATTTTTTCACCCTCAACGTTTTTTGTAAAAAGATTTTTTTCTTTGCGAATTTTATTTTTTTTAATAATATCGTTTGCTGCTTGGAGGATGTTTTGAGTTGAGCGATAGTTCTCCTCAAGAAGAACAACCATTGCTCCTGGGTAGTCTTGTTCAAAATTTAAAATATTTCGTAGATTTGCTCCACGCCAACCATAAATATTTTGATCACTGTCACCAACAACGCAAATATTTTTTTCTTTCTTGGCTAGAAGACGTGATAATTCGTATTGCGCAGTGTTTGTATCTTGATACTCATCGATGTGAATATATTTCCAAGTATTATGATATTTTTTCAAAACCTCTTCGTTGTCGCGTAAAAGAACAGCTGTGCGAGTAACGAGATCGTCAAAGTCAAAAGCATTTTCTTCTTTCAATAAGGTTTCGTATTTTTTCCAAACAGAAGAAAGTACTTTTGGAAAATAACCCTCAGCTGTTTCTGAATATTCTTCGGAAGAAATAACATTTCCTTTGTGGCGGGATATTGCCCAGCGTAGTCGTGCAGGGTCAAATTGCTTTGGATCTAAGTCTAGACTTTTAATTGCATTTTTAACTAACGAGACGGTTTCCTGTTCGTCCAAGATTGAAAAGCGGGCAGTTCTTTCTACGAGTGTAGCGTTTTCTCTTAAAATTTTTACCCCTAAAGAATGGAAGGTTGAGACAAGGGGGCCGTCTTTTAATCCAAAATCGGCAACCGAACGGCGTGTTTGGAGTAGCACAGAAACACGGTGCCCCATTTCCGCCGCGGCCTTATTTGTAAAAGTAATGGCTAAAATAGAGCTGGGAGTAACCCCTTTTTCTACTAAGTGAAGTATTCTATGGGTTATGGTTTTTGTTTTTCCTGCTCCGGCACCGGCAATAATCAAAAGAGGGCCCTCCGTTTGAACAACAGCCTCTTGTTGTTGTTGGTTTAGCTCGTTTTTTAAGTCAGACATTGATGGAACTATAACACTTCAATCCTTATTACAGAAAAATAGAGAACTTTTTGTTTTTAAATAAAAAATATTACCAAGGTCATTCATTTTTTGATTACCCCCGAGCTATCCCCAGGTCGATTGACTTCCATCCACTATAGGGATACCATTTTAGATGAGGACGGGAATACCTCGTCTAAAACAGAAAAATGGCTCTGCTAGGCCATTTTTAGCCCTTTTAGGGCTTTAAGATAGCAAAATTGCTTGTTTTTCAACGGTTTTTGCCCACACGGGTCATACATGAAACAAGTAGTTTTTAAAATAGGCTTATTAAACATCTAGAAAAAGACCTTGGTTGTGCTAACCAAGCGAAAAAACCCTTATTTTTAGGGCTTCTGTCAAAGAGGCTTCTGTTGTTGTTTATTGGTGTTTTATTGGTTATCTCCTCTCCTTCCACAGCTTCTGCGGGAGTCTTTTCTAAAATAAACGACCTTTTTTCTAAAAATGATTCTGAGCAGAGCAAAATAAGTAATTCTCAAAACATGGATATCTTAGAGGCTGTGACCGGTCCTGTTGGTCAAAGTTTACCAAGTGGTGGTGGCGATATTACTATTGTTGGAGGGATGGCTCTTCTTCCAGACGCTGGTCCTTCCGGAACACAGGTTGAGGTAAACGAAAAACCAACCCCTGCTTTTGGGCAGGTCAGTACATATACGGTTCGCGCGGGAGATACCCTCTCAAGTATTGCTAAAATGTTTGATGTTAGTGTTGGGACAGTTTTAAGCGCAAACGATTTAAAAAGAGGTGATGCTTTAGTTGTCGGACAGAAACTTATAATTTTGCCTGTATCGGGTGTTCAGTACACGATTAGTAAAGGAGATACGATCTCTTCTATTTCAAAGAAATATAAAGTAGATGTTGGTGAAATTATCGGGTTCAATGGTTTTTCTTCGGAGAGTGACGTCCTTCCTATTGGGGAATCAATAATCATTCCTTTCGCCGAAACAGAACAAAAGAGTACAACCATTGTTCCATCCAAGAAAATTGTTAACAAAGCACACGGCACTGGTGGGCCTGATTACACTGGGTACTTCATACGCCCAGTCTTAGAAGAGCTTGGTAGAAAGTCCCAGGGCTTACATGGATACAACGGTGTTGATATCGCAGCCAAAAAAGGAACTCCAATAATCGCCGCAGCCGCAGGTGAAGTTATTGTTGCAAGAAGTGGTGGGTGGAATGGTGGCTATGGATCGTATGTTGTTATTGCACACGGTAACGGAACACAAACTCTTTATGGCCACATGAGTTCAGTTGCTGTGGAGGAAGGATGGCATGTAAGCAAGGGTCAAACTATTGGGCAAGTTGGTTCAACCGGGCGCTCGACAGGATCACATCTTCATTTTGAGATTCGTGGTGCGAAGAACCCATTTTAAAGAAAGAACGACGGGTAAGGATGAACGCCCAAAATTTCATTTGCGATCTAGATAATCGACCAAAACAAAAAAACTCCCCAGATGGGGAGTTTTTTGTTTTAAGAGCGCGACAAGAAAGATTCTCTTGGTCGATAGCGGATAGCTTCTAGGATATGCTCGTCTAGAATTTCATCACTTTCTGCTAAATCGGCGATGGTGCGAGCGAGTTTAATTGCTTTATGATAGGCACGTGCAGAAAAGTTAAATTTTTCTGCACTTTGACGCAAAAGTTTTTCGGCGTTTTCTGTGATTCTCGACATTTCAATAATATCTTTTGCTTTCATTTCGCTGTTTAGGCGGCCACTTTTTTTAAAAGAAGCAAAGCGTTCTTTTTGGCGAGAACGAGCTTTCATTACTCGATTACGTATTGTCTCGCTTTTTTCACCGTCGCTTTCACCCGATAGTTTTTGATAGTCTATTGTGCCAACTTCAATCCACATATCAACTCGGTCTATAATTGGACCTGACAATTTTCTTTCATAGCGAGCAATTGCAGAAGCAGTGCAGGTGCACTGCTGTTTTTTATTACCTCTATTTCCACAAGGGCAAGGGTTTAGTGCTGCGACTAAAATAAATGATGCCGGAAAAAGTGCGAATCCACGGGAGCGAGAAATGTTAACCACCCTGTCCTCGAGCGGTTGGCGTAGTGATTCTAGAACTCTGGTTTCAAACTCTGGAAATTCGTCTAAAAACAAAACCCCACGATGAGCGAGAGTGGCCTCTCCTGGTTTGGGAATTGCGCCTCCGCCGATAACCGAAACATAAGAAGCAGTGTGGTGAGGGGAACGAAACGGCGGAGTTGTGATGATTGTCTCTCTTAGTGTTCCAGCTGCTGAATGAATACCAGTCACCTCAAGCATCTCATCTTCGTTTAGATTTGGAAGTAATCCGCGAAACCCTTTGGCAAGCATCGTTTTTCCTGTTCCTGGTGGGCCATAAAGAGCGATATTGTGTCCGCCAGACGCGGCAATTTCCAAACCACGCTTCCCTGTTTCCTGTCCGCGAATTTCTGAAAGATCCAAATCAATTTCTGAAAATGTTGGAATAATTTCTGTTGGCTCTCTGTGGTCTATCGTTTCATTTTTTACCTGGGCACTTTTCTCTTTATTTTTTGAGAGATGGTTTAGTAATTGTTGTAAGGTTTTAATTGGAAAAATTTTTATTCCACGAATAAGAGCTGCCTCTATTGCGTTTTCTTCTGGGACGTATAGTTCTTCAAACCCTCTTTTCTTTGCTTCTTCGGCAATAAGAAGAGTTCCTCGAACAGGCATAACTTTTCCATCGAGTGATAGTTCTCCAACAAATAATTTTTTTGCCGGGTCAAAAGAAATATCTCCTGAAGCAATAGCGTAAGCAAGAGCAATCGGAACATCAAAAACAGGACCTTCTTTTTTCATATCAGCCGGAGCGAGAGAAATCACAACTTTTTCGTTTTTACTCTTTGGTGGTTTTAGTCCAGAATTTTTAATAGCAGCACTAACTCTATCCCGCGACTCCTCAACAGCCTTATCAGGAAGACCAACGATTGAAAATGAAAAAAGGCCGCGAGAAATATCGGCCTCAACATTCACCACGTGTGCTTTCAGGAATTGTATTTGGGCTCCGTGAACACGCGCGAAATTCATAAAAATAATTCTACAAGTGTGCCATGCAGGTCGTTGCTGCTGGGTTGGCCTCAAGTCTTTTTTCTTCTATTTCTTTTTCACAAACAGAGCAGATTCCGTATCCCCCATTTTTTATTCGGAGAAGGGCAGAATCAACCTCGTTTAGTCTTTTTTCTAGCTCTAATTGAGTGGAACTGACTTCTTCAAAATCTTCCATCAAATCAGCAACTTCATTTTTGTCGGAAAGACTTGCGTCCATAACAGAAGGAACTGGTTCCCAATCTTTTGGATTACCTGGAGTTCTTCTTCCAAGTACTTGCATCTCTTCTTCTAGAAGCTTCTTTTCCTCGGATAATTTTTGTTCGTACTTTTCGTAATTTTTTTCCATGTTTTTATTTTATCACAATTTTTATTTTTTCAATTTAGTGTGCGGAACTATCTAACCGGTGATTTGGCGGTTGAAAGGCGCGTGATTATCTCACTTAAAGTGGCTTCGTTTGTTGTGATAATTATAGTTTTCTTGTCTTTAAAGTAATAAATTAGTAGAGGTTGGCCGGTATCATCTCGTAATACTCTGACGTCTTTGTTTTTAATAACAGAATCAACAAACGCCCTTCTGTAAATATCAGAACTATTTTGGGGGGCAATCCCGAACAAAGGAAGAATCTCCCCAGCCATATCGTTTTCCCAAGAATACATTCCAGCGGCTGCGTTTTCATAGAAGTTTGTTTTTAGCACAAGAAATGGCTGATTGCCATTAAACGAATGTATTCCAAACAAAAAACTATTATCAAGTGAGCGAAGAAGAGCCGGTGGTATTCGCGATTCGATCATTGAAAAAAACTTTTCAGTATTTATAAGTGCAGGTTGTGACATATAGTCTTTCGTTTCCGTGAAATATATATTAACGAGCGAGTCTAGTCGTGGGGTGAGTTCTTTCACAGAAGCAGTCGCTTTTTTCCAAATTGTCTCTCTGTTGTTTCCGGTTATATCAACTCCAAAATCTTGTTCGGTTAAAAACAAGGCAGGGATACGTGTTGGACCAGTTTCAGTTCCGGCCCCGGGGGTAATTGTCTTTACAAAAAAGTAAGTAACCAAAAGAACTCCAGTGATTAGGAGAATAACGCTTAAAGATATTAAGACGATGTTTTTTGAAGAACGAGGAGAAAGTTCTGCTGATATTTTGTCTTTACGCCCCTGCTCTGCAATGACCATCCTTGTAAGAGAAGTTTGGTTCTCCTTAACAGACCTGGCTGCATCGCTTTGATATGTTCTAATTGGAGAAATTTTAGGAGTAGTAGGTTCCTTCACAGTTTCTGGTGTGACTGATTGATTTAAGTGAAAAGATCCAGGAGCTCCTACTTCTTTGTTCAGGGTTGGTTCTGAAATGTTATTTTGATCAGGAATCGTGTCCATGAGTATTATTATACACGCACAGTCGTTTCGCGTTATAGCCTTTTAGGTAAACTAATTTATTTAATTAACTTTTAAAAATAATTAACTAGGCGCCCGCTTGTGGAGTAGGAGGAGTATCTGGTTTCAGTCCCTTACGTGTCGCGAAATCAGGGTCAACATCTTTAATAGAAAGATTGATACGGTGCTTTTCATCAATTTCTTTAATGATTACTTCTACTTTTTCCCCAATAGATAGGACATCGGTTATTCGGTTGATATGGAACGGCGCTATCTGTGAAACGTGAACCAAACCATCA
>Ga0172379_10005504_pt1 | contig 17679 bp, 8 predicted proteins | sample GrowelOW334metaG_FD_119756 | JGI IMG/M metagenome (GOLD analysis project Ga0172379, IMG submission 119756) | Groundwater microbial communities from an aquifer near a municipal landfill in Southern Ontario, Canada - Groundwater well OW334 metaG | ecosystem: Environmental > Aquatic > Deep... | reverse complement strand
TCTAAATTACCTATTTATAATAATATATTTCCCCCCTGTTGTCAAAATATTATTTTTTTGCTAAAATTATCAAAGTCCGTCAAAATGCAACAACTTTACCAGACAGGCGGGACAAATCAAGCACTGGTAAAATTAGGCTCTTTTCGGTAAAATCATATTTGGTATCTTGGGTGCGTAGCTCAGTGGTAGAGCACGTCACTGATAATGACGGGGTCGTAGGTTCAATCCCTGCCGCACCCACCATTCGATTTCGTTTCAGCAAGCTGAAACTCCGCTCATGGTCTAAGGGCCAGTGAGAGAGGTAATGTTTATTCTGAAACGGGAAACGAAGTCGAATGTCCCGAGCGAAGTCGAGGGGCAAAATTATGTTTTATTTTTATATATTCAGGTGCAAAGATAATACCTTATATTCAGAGGTAACAAATTGTCCTCCCCAAAGGGAGATAAGACATAACAATGATTTTGAGGCGCAATGGACAAAACAGCATCACGGAGGTGAAATTGTATATACGGAAACTTACCCAACCCTTGCAGAGGCAAGATAAAGAGAAATCCAAGTAAAAAAATGGTCGCGAATAAAAAAAGAGAACCTGATCAAAGGTTTTAAACCCTAATTCCTTACTAATTACATATGCGTTTCATTTTCTCTCCCCTATTATTTGCCCTTGGTATTCTCTGTATGAAATATTCGGTGCAAATTACCGACGGTTTTTCCGGAAAAATCGAATTAGCGGAAAAATATTTAGCTGGTGGCATTGGGGCTGGAACCTACACCTGGTGGAAAATATTTGGCCTCGGGATGTGCGTCTTAAGCGTTTTATGGTTATTTAATATGTTACCAACGGGAAGATTTTAAATTCCAATTATTCTAATTTCATTTCAAAGATCTGTCTGCCTTTGAAATTAGAATAATTGGAATTTATTTGTATATTTACTGGCCGTTAGCATAGCTTGCCCCGCTATAATTCCCATAAACTACGTTTTCCGATAAAATAATATTTGCTGCAATTATAATATTTTAAAGTATTATTCATCTGGGGAATTGTAGCGGGGTGAAGTAGTGCAGTCGGCTGCGCCCCGTAGCGAACGAGTGCATCCGAGTTCTGCTACTGGGGTTTGCACCCCGTACTAAACTTTTTAACCTTTTATTTTGTTGGGCCTATAGCATAGTGGTAGTGCACTCGGTTTGCATCCGAGGGGTGGCGGTCCGATTCCGCCTAGGTCCACCAAAATAAGTGGTTATAAAAGTTAGTACGGGGCACGGTCCGACAGGCGGGAGTTTTACCCCGTAGAGATGCGGAGCATATTCTACTGGGCCGATTCTCCCACGGTCCACCACTCGACTCGCTTTGACTAACGTCAAAGCTCGCTCGTGGTCTACGCCCTAAAGGACTTCGACCAACCACTAATTTTTCAAACGAGTCGAGTGTCCCGAGCGAACGAAGTGAGTCGAGGGGCAAGAAATATTTTTAACATTCCTCGTCCCGCCCTTTGCTCCAAAGGGCGGGACGTTTTGATTATCTGATGCTTTTTCTATATAATACGGTTATAAACTTATTAAATAACCTCTCTGTCACTCGGACGCACTCGTGACATCTCCCCATGACTTGGGGAGAAAAATAATGAATAATCTATGCTTCAAACTTTTAAATCCGCCACTGCCGAAGCCCTGGCGGAAATTAACGAAGAGAAACAAATCCGTAAAACCGACGAGCTGTTTTTGCTGTTTTCCATGGGCAGTCAGTTTGACCACCTAATTAAACAAAAACTTGATTCCTTGGGAGTTTTTTGTCTGGTGGCTGACCCGGCAACTGTGACGGCTAAAGATGTCAAAACCCTTGCGCCAACCGGCATTATTCTTTCCGGCGGGCCTGCTTCTGCTTATGAACAACCGCCGTTTGACGGCAAAATTTTTGATCTTAACTTACCGACTTTGGGAGTCTGTTTGGGCTTTCAAATGTGGGCTCATCATATTGGCGTTAAAGTTAGGTTATCCGACAAACGGGAATTTGGCACGCATGATTTTACTCTGTCCGAGCCTTCCTTACTGTTTCAAGATATGCCAAACACCTCCAAAGTTTTAGAAAGTCACGGGGATATTATTGAGTCCGATAAAAAACTTACCATACTCGGCACCACAGTCAATGCTCCAACTGCGGCGGCTAACCACAAACATCTCTGGGGCGTGCAGTTTCATCCCGAAGTCACCGAAAGCGAATATGGCGATAAAATATATGAAAATTTTTGCTTTCAAATATGCAAAGCCAAAACCCGATTTCCGGCCAAAGAATTGGCCGAAAAGAAAGTTTCTGAATTACGGGAACAAATCGCCGGCAAAAATATTGTTCTGGCACTTTCCGGCGGAACTGATTCTTCCACTGTTGCGTACCTGTTAAAAAATTCCATGTCACCAGACACTAAAATTTTAGGCGTCTACATTAAAGGCATTGACCGACCCGAGGACGAAGCCCATGTCCAAAAATATTTTGGTTCCGAGCCCTGGTTAACCGTTAAAATTGTAGATGCCACGGATGGTTTTCTAAAAGCCCTGCAGGGTAAAACCAACATGAAAGAAAAGCGGATTGCCATGCGCGGGATTTATAAAGAAATTCTGGAGTCGGAAGCGAAAAATTTCCAGGCGGATTTTATTGCCCAAGGCACCCTGTATACCGACATTTCCGAAAGCGGTGGCGGGTATGACTCCGGCGCGCGGAAAGCGGAAATTAAAATTCATCATAATGTAAATTTAAATTTTTCTTTGCCGGAAATCCAACCCCTATCCGATTGCGTCAAAGATACCGGCAGACAATTAGGCAGGTCTTTAGGCGTGCCGGAAGTTTTACTTTCCCGTCATCCGTTCCCGGGACCCGGGTTGGTAGTGAGAATTGAAGGCGAAGTAACGGCAGAAAAACTTAAAGTAGCACGCCAAGCAGACGCAATTTATATGGAAGAATTACGGGCCTGGATGCAGTATGAAAATATTTGGCAAGCCGGTGCGGTGGTAACCAACTCTTTAACCACTTGCACCAAAGGCGATGATTCTGCGGATGGATTTGTGGTCGCGCTTTGGGCAGTCTGGTCAGTAAACGGCTTTACTGCCCGCGCCGCGGAACTGCCGTTTGAGTTTTTAAATCACGTTTCCCGTCGACTGACTAATGAGATAAGAGAGGTTGGTGGAGTTGTCTATCGTATATCAGACAAACCGCCTGTAACTATAGAGTGGGGATAATGAAATCCCTGCCTACCGGCAGGCAGGCGCGAAATCGGCGGGGTGGTTTACTGAATTTCCGACAAGTCTCCGGTTACTATTGAGTGGGGATAGAATTTATGTTTTGTATTAAATATTTTTGCAATGTCAGACTACCCATCAAATCCAAATTTTCAAACAGAAATTCCGGAAACTATTTCTTGGGAACAAATTCCCACTTCAGTTGAGGATTCTCCAAAATACCAGCAAAAATTAGAAGAACTCTTAGTTGACAAAGGTTGGGATAAATTAGAAGCTTACAGAGTAAGCTATGCTTTTCATGAAATTCTCAATAATGCAATAGTTCATGGCAATTTGAACTTAAAAAAACAGCCTGGGGAAAGAGAAACTAGCTGGTGGCCGAAGATACACGCAGCGGAAAGCCTTCCTGAAAATGCTAATAAATTTATAACCGTCTCTATTTCTTTAACTGCAAACCAAGTTATTATTTCCATTCAAGATCAAGGAACTAATTCTCCTGAATTTTGGAAAAAAGAAACAGTGGGTATGAGAACCGGCACTGATACAGGATGGTCTTCCGGTAGAGGCATACAAATTAGTGAAACTTTTTTGAGCAAAATAGAATACGAAAAAAATAATACTGGAATCAAAGCAATCCTGACTAAAATAAAAGAAACAACAATACCAAAAACATCACCCATTGGGTGATGTTTTTTTCTAAAAGCCTGCCTGCCGGCAGGCTATAAGCTATTTACTCAGCGTGGTAATTCGGGGCTTCTTTGGTGATACTGACATCATGAACATGGCTTTCTTTAAGCCCGGCCGGGGTAATGGCCACAAAGCAAGATTTGCTTTGTAGTTGGCCGATATTTTTGGCGCCGCAATAACCCATACCGGAGCGCAAACCACCCACCAACTGGCCAATTACTGATTCTAATGGCCCTTTATAAGCCACCTGAGCTTCTACGCCCTCCGGCACCAGCTTATTTAATGCCAACACGCTTTCCTGGCCATAACGGTCCTTGCTTCCTTGTTGCATGGCTCCCAAACTTCCCATTCCGCGATATGATTTAAATTTTTTGCCGTTTTTTTCTGTAATCTCACCCGGCGCTTCCTCGGTACCGGCCAAAAGTGATCCCACCATAACGCATGAAGCACCCGCAGCCAAAGCCTTTACCAAGTCGCCGGAAAATTTAATCCCTCCATCAGCAATCAACGGCACTTTGGTTTTTTTTGAAATGGCCACGCAGTCCAAAATTGCAGTCAGTTGGGGAACCCCCACACCCGAAACAATTCTGGTGGTGCAAATACTTCCCGGCCCTATCCCTACCTTAACCGCATCCGCTCCCGCCTTCACCAACGCGGAAAAACCGGCGGCGGTGGCGACATTACCGGCCACAACTTCCACATTTTTAATGTGTTTTTTAATTTTTTTGACTGCCTCCAGCACACGTTTGGAATGACCATGAGCGGTATCCACCACAATTGCATCTACTCCGGCTTTCGCCAATTCAGTTGCCCGTTCAAAATAATCCCCGGTCGCTCCAATGGCCGCCGCTACTAATAACTTTTCTTTTTTTACTATCGCGACTTCTTCTGCTTGCTTGGTCGCCGTCATATTTTTATGAATTACCCCTATTCCACCTAAACGAGCCAGTGCGATGGCCAGACGGCTTTCGGTCACGGTATCCATGGCGCTGGAAGATATAGGAATATTCAAATTAATTTTTTTGGTAAATCTTGAGTTGGTTGCGACTTCTGTAGGTAAAATATCGCTATACTGTGGAACCAACAAAACATCGTCAAAGGTAAAACCTTTTTCAATTTTTTTCATAAAATTATTTAATTTCCTAGATAATTATTTATTTTAATTGATTTTTTCGGTTTTGTCCAGAATACCTTGACCCACCTTCGCAGGTCCCGGTCTTTCAAAAACTCCCCCAAAATTTTTGGGGGAGTTTTTATTTATAATTTTACTTTTTTACGGCACCTCAATTATTAACGGTATCCCCTTGCCGGTATAGAACAAAATTAACGGGGTAAATTTGTTAATCATCAGGGAGTTGTAAGTTGCCGAGAAACTATTTTGGAACCGGGCAGAGGTAGCTGAAAAGTTTGTGGGCACAGAAAGACTGGCTTCAAAAGTAATACGCCGTACAGCCGGAGAAGTAATTACTGCGGGTTTAGGAATAGTCGGCAAATTGCCAAAAGTTAAAATTTTGTTTGGATCTGTGCCGGATTCGCTTAAGGTTATAAGGGCTGAGTCGATACTGACTTCCCCGGTGCCGTCATCGTATTTAGCGTTCCACCCTCCGGGGGGCATAATTAAATTAGTCAGACTATCCGACAAATCGGTTACGATTGCAGGTGCTGAACCGTTGTTACACAGATTAATTGAAAACTTCAGTTTATCACCTAAATTTAACTGGGTATTGGCAGGCAAAGGATCAGTGCCGTCACAGTTGCCGGTAGAAAATCCGGCTCCGTTAATGGCCACAATATCTTTGTCAGAAGTTACCAAGTTTGGCGCGCAAGACACAGCCGCAGTCGGGAAGTAAGGGCTGGATACCGGGGTATAGGTGGTACCGCCGGGCCCCACAGCTTGAACCCAATAATAGTACGGGGTACCGGCTGCAACCGGAGTATTCACATAAGAGTGCACAGTATTGGCCAAGTTACCCGAGACATTGGTTCCACCAAAAGTGTTGGTGGTATTACGCCAGACTTGATAATTGGTAATTGAACCGCCACCGGAGCCATCAGTCCATTGAATAGTGACTTGCTCGCAAATACTGTTGTTAGCAGTTACTGTGGCCGGAGCAGGGGGGGCGGAAGGGAGGACCACCAAGTTATTTATAGCATTGGTGGTGGCGCAATAATAATCCGGCAAGACCGGGGCGGAAATACTACAACTGTTGGCAAAGGTGTTGGAAGTTGTTCCGGCGGTACAGTTAAAGTTGGCAGTAGTGCCGACAAAGGTGCCACTACCACAAGAACCGGAACCAACAATGGGCACGGTTTGTTGATTAACAACGCCATAATTGCAAGACACGGTGTAAGCTCCGGATGGACTAACGGTAGCCGGAACCACACTGCCGGAAGTAAAGGTTAAAGAATTACAAGCCGGCACGGAAATATACACAGTGTCGGTTGTAGTACCGCCGGGGCCAGTGCAGGAAAGGGTGTAATTGTAAGACCCGGCTACATTAATAGGACTTAAAACACTGCTCCCGGTAGTGGTGGCTTTACTGCCGGTCCAGGTGCCGGGGGCTGAGGCGCTCTTGGTCGCGGTGCAGGTATTGGCATCAGCCACTGTCCAAGACAGAGTCATAGTAGAAGAATCTTTTCTGGGAATGGCTAATGGGGAACCGACAGAAGTATCAGAGCCGTTAACTTTTAAGCTTACGGTTGGGGGCGAAATGGCCGGACACTTTACGTTAACAAAGGTCAGCGGATTGCTGTATGAAGCATTGTTAACCGCGGCCTTAGTACGAACGGTAAAAGAATATGTATGACCGGGGGAGGTTACGTACTCTAAGGAACCGGTTTCAAATGCCGCGCCTTGCGATTTCCCATCGTAAGAGTCATTGGACAGCACTGTAGTAGCCCCATCATAACCCCTAACCCAAAAATTATTATAGGAATCCGGAGAAATTCCCCAAACCATAAGCGCGGTAACTCCATCCGGCTTACAAATCCAATTATTATATACCGGCGCCGGGGGCACGGATACTGTTACGGTGTCTGTGATTGCTTGGAACGAACCATCAATACAAGTTAACGTATAGATAACGGTTCTGTTAACCGGATTAAATGAATCCGGGCCAATGTCCGTATCATTTTTAGTTCCACTGGTATTAAAACCGGATTTAATTGAACCCGTCCTGCTGTCTGACAAATCACACATTAACAAACCGGAGCCTAAAGTCCAACTTAAACCTAAAGGAGCGGAATAGAAGGCGATAACCGGACCATTGGAATTAACTGTGGTCACTCCGGGGGCGGATTGGTAAGGGACTGTTCTGCTCCCCGCGTCCCAAACAGTCATTTTTAAATCCACAGTGGCGGTAACCACAGTTACCCGCACGGTATCGGTCGTAGCGGAAACTGCGCCCGCCCGGTCAGTGAGTCTTAACACATTGTAAGTATAAGTTCCGGGGTTATCATTAAAGGTTCTGTTTCCTAAAGAAATATTACAGTTTGTCGGTCCGGCCGGAGCGGTAATTTGGGGCAATTCAAAAACAGGAGCTCCTTGGTTTAAATCCCGATTCCATTCACACTTGGCAGTCCCACCGGACATTCCGAACGTAGGGTGAGTCCAACCATTGGGATCTGAAGATATACCGGCGGCAGAGGAAGCGGCTAAATATATTGGAGTGGCTTGTCCTCGAATAACGGTTATGCTGTCAGCATAATTTATGCCGTCTTTGGAAATTGTGGCGTTAGAAACCGGCGCGGCATTGGGAGTAATAAAGTTAACGGTATAAGTTATAGTCGCGCCATCGGTTAACGATTGGGTCACGGAAGGCGAAACGGAAGAAAATGCTTTTCCAGCCGGCGCGCCGGAAACATAATTAAAGGTGTAACTGCCGACATTTCTTAAAGTGTGACTGGAAGTATCATTTACAATATAACTGGCGCTAGCCACTGCCGAAGGGCCCCATATGGAATAGGTTATGGCCTGATTAGTACTTTGGGCCAAGCCGTCTACAGTATAACGCACCGCTATGGTGCCCGGGGGTGGAGGGACAAACGCCCATGACAAAGAATAAGCCGCCCCTCCTGCCGCTTGATAATATTCATATGTAATAGTATGCTGACCCGCAACTGGAAAAGTTACATTCGCAGTGTCTTCGGCATAACCTCTGTCCACCCATTTATCTATAAACAAATTACCGTCTATATATAACCGATTGCCGTCATCGGAGCCGACTTTAAAGGCATAAGTGCCGGCGTTAAAGTTAAAATTACCTTTCCAACGCACAGAAAAGTTATTTGGCAAACCGTTAGGCCCACCACCACCCCAATCTTGATAAGGCAAGGCAGTGGCACTATCAGGTACCGGGCTGGAAAGCGCGGGGCCGGTTACGGCTCCGCCTACTAAAGTATTAAAACCCGTCCCGTTATAACTACAACCATACATTTGGTTGGTGCCCACTGTGGCAGGGTTACAGGTGGTTGGCGGAAATCTAATAAAACTGGCTGATGTCCCGCACAAAGTACCACCAGGATAATTACTGGAATACATATATGTATGTACATATATATTTCCATACTCGGGATTACCTACGGCATGATTTGCCATATTTATGCCTGCGCCCCATTTTCCGCCTCCCATATCAGTTCCCCAATACCAAACAATATCATTTTGCCCATTGGTCTCTCCCCAAGTTGGAAAACGCACGCTAGTTACATCCGGAGTAACTCCATATGCGTAGACATTCAAAACTCCAGATGTTAATGTTGTGGTCACCCCGGAAGGACCGGTGCCGGTACAAGTTGGCGGGCCAACTTTTAAAGCAACTGCCACATCCCCATGTTCCAAATTCCCACCATTAACGTCTGCATTTATTTTAATATTATTGTAATATCCTGCCGGCGCCCCCGTAATCGTTAAGGTCATCGGATTAGAGGGGTTGGTAATATAGCCGTTAAAGTCAGGTGTAATATTTAAAATAGTTTTGCTAAGTGTGCAAGTGGCTCCAGCAGGGCAATTGTTCACGCTCAAACCAATATAGTTAAAAAACGGCCAAATTCTTGCGGCGTGTACAATGAAGGTATAGGTTGCGGTTCCTCCCACAAAAATATTATTATTGACAGCAATTACGTCTATCCATAAAGGAGCGCTTGTATCTAAAGGAGCACTACAAGCAGAACTGGCTCCACCGCCAGCACCGTTACAAGTCCATGTCCACGGACCGGAACCAACCACCGCGGAAGGCGTTCCTGCTGAGCAAAGATTGGCAGTAGGCGGATAAGTTAAAGCAACTCCATTGGCTAAACCGCAAACGCCGTTAACCAACGGCACCCCTAAAAGGTTGGCGCTACAAGAAGCGTCTGTATGTCCGGTACCACTGCCAATACAACTCCAATTCCACGGACCGGTTCCGGTTACAGATGAGGCTGTTCCCACTGAACACAAATTTGAAGTAGGGGCAGTCGCAACAGTGGTATTATTGGCTGAGCCACAGGCGCCATTAATCGCGGACGGTACTTCAAAATAAGTATACGGCGGAAAACAAATTCCTGGCAAAGGCACCCTAACGACATCCGCAGAATATTCACAAGCAGGGAAAGTAGGATCAGACACAAATGTTTTTAAAAATCTATCGGTTGTATTATCTAAATAGGCCCTATTTGAAGCTTGTAACCCATTAAATTGATTATACATATTATCAATGTAGGGACCGTTAAAAGCCGTAGCTAACCCGGCGGCATATGATTGGTTTATCGAATTAACCCCGTAAGCATAAGTTTGAGGTGTACCTGAAAAAGCCAATTTTGAAAGTAAAAAAGAAATATCAAAATCGTACTGAGACAAACACGAATCATACGCGGTCACTGAATTTCCACTTCCATCTAAAGTAACGATCCCACCGGTAGGGTCACAATCTGCATTGGTATTACAAGCCCCAAAAAACCCCGAATTAGAAAGAATAAAGAACGGTTGATCCACTGTCATATATTGATTTGTAAATACAGGGTACAATGTGCCACTGTCATCACAGGTTTCTGTTCCATTACAGGTACCAGATTGCCGTATACAAGTTCTTTGAGAAACAACAGTATTCTTTAAATTTGCCGCGGAAGAGGCGCTAGAGGTTGGCCCACAAGAATTTGTCCAAGCATTCCAAAAACTGGAGTATGGTAAGGCTGGATTGGAATAAGCCGACCAAGTCGTGGTACAAACAGCTTGGGCTTTGCTTGTAGCGCCAAAGAAAATAAATACTAAAAAGAAACCTACCACTAAACCCTTAAGTAATTTATTTAGCATTGGATTGGCTAATAATATTTAAGTTTACAACTGTTTCCGCATTTTGATTGGCAATAGTTGTAATAATTGTTGTATTATTAATTTCAGCCACAATTTGTTTACCGTCATTGGGAATTTTCCTATCTAACAGCTCTGTAATGTTCCAATTTTTTGCGGTAAAATATTTTTTCACTTCCATATAACTTTCTTCCACCGTACCGGAAGAAATAAATGTGGCTCCATAAGGAGCGTTATTGGTATTTGGCGCGCCGGTTACTGACAATAATTTACTATAACTCACCGGAATATATTCTTTAGGAAAATTGCCCGGCAATACCACTTCCGCAGGCAATCTGTTTTGAGTAGCTTTTAATTCCTCTGCCTTTTTTTTCGCTTCTTCATAAGTATAAACCTGGGAACCGGAAGGTGATTGAGTCTGTGTGTTTGAGGCTTGGTTTGAATTAATTTTTTTCGCCTTTTGATTATATAAAAAATAACCTGCGACAACAGCCACTATTAAAATAAGACTACCCATAAAAATTAAGGGGAGTCTGGTTTTTTTAACTTCTCTAAACTGGTTGGTTGACGCTGCGAGAACTATTTTTGGTTCGTTATTTGGTTGTTTTTCTGTTTCAAGCATTGGATTTAAAATTAATGCTTTGTATGCTTATATACAACCATATTATAGCATACTTTGAAATTTTTGTATACTAAAAAAATAAGCATAGGAAAAGGCCGGAAGCGAGACGAGTGTCGTCTATAGTGCTCCGGCCTTTGGTTGTTGACGCTTGCGGCCTGGTTGGCGGCGAGCGTCGGGGTTGTTGGGTGAGGGGGCGTATCCAAGTGCCTAGTTCCGCCCCTCGAAGTTCCCGAATCCATGCCATTCCCTAGAAGGGAAACTGGGATCAAAAACCTTCGCACAGGTGTGCGCGACGGCTCCTTCGGGCTTCAAGCATGCGAATACTGGTCTTTTGTTGTCGAGGTCCCATCCCTTAACTGGCGTCGTCGCCTGGACCCATGGCAAATCACCAAGGGAACCAATGGTAACGAACGCGGTCGAATGGATCAACGAGAAGTTTCCGTTCCCCTGGTAGAGGAAACCAGTGGCCGTCTTGCCACCGATGTCGCTTCCAAAGGAAAACCGTAAACTCTCGTCAACGACCGTGTGTCCTGCCCGCAGGTAAACCTTGGGTTCTTCCGTGGGAAAATCCACGGGCTCAGGGCCGGCCGTCGTCGGAGGGTTGATAGGGTCGACAAGGCTCAAGGTACCTGCGGTAGGAACATCGACTCCGATGTCGAAACGCAGAGCCATTTGATAGTCGTACCCTGCTTCGTCGTACACCGTCACTAAGACCGCGTATTTGCCGGCCTTAAGATCTGCAAAACTGACCCCGTCCTGCATCTCCTCGTTCCTCGAGGTTTTGACAAGGCCAGACTTAAACCCGACCTGCTCCCACCAGACGATCTGGAAAGGATACCCAGGAATCACCGCCGATTTGGTAGGTACAGACTTGGCAAACGCATTCTGGTAGACCTCGGTGTGCTGTTTCAGCAACCCGAAGCCCACCCTTTGACCACCATTTTCGATTGTCCTCGTCGAGCAGAATTGCCCGTTGCTCAGTGCAACGGAAATTCTGACTGCGTCACCCTGAGAAAAACTCGGGCGATCCGTCATCGCGAAGATGCACGGGGAGGTTGCGGTTTGCGCCATCACGGGGATGGCAGTAAGCGCCAAAATCAGCGCTAGGACGGAGAGAGCGATGAGGTTTTTCATGACCTCACCTCCTTTTCTTTTCGAAATTTTGAGACCGAACAAACAAAAATCAATTATAAATTTTGTAATCTTTAAATCTTTTAATTACAAAATCTTTAAATTATTTTCTATTCGTTCGGCACCAAAACTTCTCCAACTAAAACTTTCCCAACATAAATATACTTATTCTAGCCTCCTTATAGCTATTAAAGTAAGATATTTTGTTTTTTATTTTGACCTACTATTGTGTCAGAAAAAACACATTTTGTCAACCCCTAAATTGAAGCTTATTCAAAAGAGATTGTACTTTGTCGTCACCTTATAAGCCAAAATAAAGCCTTTTCTACTCATATATTATATCATAAAAACAGGGCAGGCGGTTCGCATAAAGCGCACACACCTGCCCGTAGTAGCTCTAAGCTTCACTGAATGAAGAGCTGATAGTCCGCCCCCGATTGGGAGGCAAATTTCAGCACCTGAATACCGCTGGGAGTTTCCAACGGCAGTGTGAATTTGTACCGACACACCCCCGGTTGCCCGCCAACCATGACGGCCGAGTCAACAGCAAGTGCTAACTCGCCAACTGTGAGTTGTGGTGATTGTGCCACAATATCATCAGCCGGGTTTTCCCAGTCCTCGGGTAGCGGATCAACCGCGCACCCGGTGCCGTACGCCGTCAGCGTGTCCCCTGCCTTGGCAGGTGTAAACTGCGACACAATTCCGCCGTTGGGCAAAAAAATGAACGGCAAGTCCACCCCGGCAAAATCAAACGTGAACAACTTGTCGGCAACCGGTTCCAAATTAATGGCGACCGGGTTCGTGTCCAACACGTAGTCGTTAATGGTCGCACGGATGACCAGCTTGGCCGAAGTCTTACTAATCATTTCCTTCGGAACCAACATGGTCAGTTCCTCAGGACTCGAAGAAAGCAAACGAGCCTGAACGCCCTCCAGCGTGGCCGAAACCCCACTGAGATCGTACGTTGCCGTATTCGGATCTGCATTCTCCACCACATCCCGCAAAGCGCTGTGACGGACAGTCAGAATACTCCGAGGAGCAAACACTGTGCCGTCTACCGACAAAACCTCTGGTGCTGGCGGCGCATCTGCAGGAATAATCTTGACCGTAAAACCAAGAACCGTTCCCCATACGTTCACCGTACCATTTAACGTGTCGCCGACTGTCACATCCGCTGGGATAACAACTGTTAGCCTGCCGTTGGTGTCAGCGCTGTACTCCGGCACCGACCCGTTCAAATTAACGATTGGTAGCAGACCTTCCACCACCAAATCACTGCCGGAAAACTTGATGCTATCGCCCGGCCTGCCGGTGTAATCCACCTTGGCCAGGTTTGGTCGATACATAAAGTACGGCCGAATTGCCGACGCTTCTGTTTGGAGCAAGAGCGTATTTTTCGATCCCACCATAACCGCCACCGGATTCCCTTTCGGGTTTTGGGTTGCAGTTTTGGCGAGTCTGGCTTCAGAGCCGTTGATATAGATTGCCGCTGTCTTAGTTGCGGTAACCACATACAGTTCTTGAGCCGACACGGCAGATATCACGTCCTTGGCAGACAGGTTAACTCCTTCGACTTGCGAGCCGGAGAAGAACACCTGTTCCACTAAAGAAGTGTCAGCGAAGTAGCCGAACACCAGACCGTTCGCGTCTTGGGCGTACACTTGCACACCAGAGTCCACACACCCGAGCTGTCCACCGGCCGGTTCAAAGTAGTCTTTAATTTTGACTGCCTTGCCGACCACAATGCGGAACAACGCGATCGCTGTTTTGCTTGGCGCTGCTTGCGTAGGATCTTGCCCAGTCACATAGAGTGCATTGTTAGAAATGCAAAACGCGCTCAGATTGGTGACAGATTGAGTCTTCGCATCAACTTGCGGATTGAAGAGTGGGGTGATTGTTGTACCCTTAACTTCAACCAGCCACAGCTGTGGTATTGCCGTCGTCGGACTGTCCACTGGCAAGTCCGGACTGGAAACCGTAACAACCACCCCCCGATTGCCACGGAAATCACTGCCACCCATCTGAGTGTAAGTGTATCCTGTGTTTTTGCCGGTTGTCGGATCTGTGGCGGTAAACCGGGACTTCCCGGATTCCAACACCGTAAGGACTTGGTTGTCCCCGACCTTGGCAAACAATGTCAGCGCGGGATTCGTGCCGACACGAAGCGTTGGGTGTGGAGACACGACATATGCTCCCGCCATGCCGAAACATGAGTAGGAACTTGTCAGCTTATACCCGCCGGGGAGTTCTGCTTCCCAGAGAATCGGGGAAGTTTCCCTGCCCTGCCAAGCCAGGAAATACTTGCCGTCAAACCCCGACAAAACTGAGCAGAACGAATCCTGCCCCTTGTCATCTATTCCGAGCTTGATGGCCGAAGCCCCGCTAAACGGAAAAGCCGGCGAAAACACCGAGCCATTACTGGCTACAGCGCTAAACCCAGACGTCATCAATGTCGAGCGGTTGACTGTGAGTGTATTTGCCACGTTCACATCAGCTGCAAACAAAGAACCGGCAAGCGCAATTACGCTTACCAAAGCGAACACTAACTTCTTCATTTTCTTTATCCTCCTACTAAAAAATCCACCTTTGGATTGGGCTATATTATACAATAAATATTAAGATTAAGCAAGTCTAAACTTAAACTGAATCCACTTTTTTGGCAATAGAACTATTAAAATTAAAAAATAACCCTGGTAATATATACCAGAGTTATTTTTAAAAAATTCAATTGTTTGGAACTAATCTTCTTAATTACTTTAAGGAATCTCAATTATTGTTGGAATTCCTTTGCCGGTATAAAACTGGATTAACGGCGTAAACCGGTTCACAGTTCCTTCATTATAGACCGCAGTATAACCATTCTGAAACCTGGCGGAAGAAGCGGAAAAATTTGTCGGCACAGAAAGAACAGCTTCAAAGGTTATTCGCCGAACAGCCGGAGGAACTGCCCCGGGCTTTGGCACATCAGGAACATTTTTAAAGGTGATCACCTGATTAGGCGCCGTGCCGGTTACACTAATATTTGATGCCGCTATTGGCACATCCCCGGAGCCATCATTAAATTTCGCGTTCCAACCGCCTGTGGGCATTATTAAATTTGTCAGCTTATCGGTTATGGTTAAGCCGGTAGCCGCGGCCGAACCGCTATTGCAAAAATTCAATGAGAATTTTACCTTATCGCCTAAATTTAACTGGGTGCCGGACGGCAGAGGGTCTGTCCCATTACAAGTACCGGTGGTAAAGCCAAAGCCATTTATGGCCACAATATCTTTATCAGAAGAACTCAAATTTGGAATACAAGCATTCAATGAGAAAGGATTTGAACCGACGGTCGGCGCTGTATAAGCAGACTCTATGCCGGACAAAACCGAAGTAACCCAATAATAGTACACTCCGGGAGCAGAGGAATCAACGTAAGAATTACCGGTCGCTCCTTGTTTTATTCTGTCACCCACAGTTGGCGGATTGCCGGATGTATTTCGATAAATATTATAAGTCGCTCCGGCCACAGTTGACCAACCCACGGTAATTTTTCCGCAAATACTGTTGTCTATAGTTACAGTTGTCGGCCCCGGTCCGCCACCGCAAGTATTGGGGGAAATGCCTCCGGTGGAATTAGTGTTGGCCGCAACTTTATTAGGACTGACCAAACTGCCGGTTTTAGATTCTATCCAGTAATCATAAAAAATGTTGGCCGCTGGATTATCATCATAGGATGTTCCAACAGTATTAACTAGAAATACAGGGGAAGAACCGTGAACGGCGCGGTAAATATTGTACGATGTCGCTCCGGCGCCCACTACCCAGGAAAGATGAATGCCTACAGCCGGACAAACTAACTTGCTGGCGTTAACTGCATTGGATGAACCACCATCGCAAATACTACCGACACATGTACCACATCCGCTTCCAATACAGGTGTTACCCGGGGTAACCGTATATGTAATATCCGCATACTGAGGATTGTTGGTGGCGTTAGCGTCGGAAATCCGAATGTTACAATCTTGAAAAGTTCCGACAGTAGAAGGAGAAGAAACAACAACTTTATAAGTTGTTGAGCCCGAGGCCGCAATAGCGCCACCGCTGTTTATAGGAACATCAACTCCACCCGCTGTTTGTAATTTACACCATGTCGCAACACCACTAGTATTATGAGCCTGATTAACTCTATCCCAAGTCCAATTTAAAGCCGCGTTTCCGCTGTTGCCGATAACTAAATTTTGGGAAGCCGGAGCTGTTCCGCCGGAAACTCCGCTAAAAGTAAATGGCGGACCTGTAAGAGTAATAGTTGGTTTGAAAGCGGACACTAAGGACCACGACAAACTATAGGACGAACCGCCGGCATTTTCATACATTTCGTAAACTATCACATGATTACCGGCAGACACATTTACCGGCGCGCCGGTGGTTACACTATAACCACGATCAAACCAATAAGCGGCTAAGAGTCCGGTGTCGGGAACCCCGTCTAAGTTGTCGTCAAAATAAACTCTTGAACCGTCGTCGGAGCCTACGCTAAAAGTATAACTTCCAGGCGTAAAATTAAACCGGCCTTTAAAGCGAACTGAATAATTATCCACTAACCCGTTCGGGCCACCCAGACCCCAATCTTTAAATGGCAATGGGGTTCCGTTGGCTGGCGCCGGATTAGACAAGACCGGGCCGGTTATGGCCGCGCCGGCTAAAGTATTAAAATTCATGCCGTTATAACTGCAACCGGATAATTGATTTGTTCCCACGGTAGCCGGATTACAGGTAGCCGGGGCTGGCCTAATGAAGTAAGTGGATCCGCACAAAGCATTAACATACCCAGGGGCTGTCATATACACATGGGTAACTATGTTCCCATATTCTGTATTACCTACTGCGTGATTAGCTAAATTTATAGCCGCGCCCCATTTACCGCCTCCCATGTTAGTACCCCAGTACCAGACAATATCATTTTGACCGTTGGTTTCTCCCCAAGTTGGGAAACGGACTTCAGTTACATCTGGGCTTACTCCATTGGCATAAACATTAAAAAATCCACTAGTGGCATTAACGATTGACCCTCCTGCGGGGCTGACGCTGGCGCAGGTTGGGGCAGCAGACAGAGGGGCAACAATTAATTCAACAGTCCTTGCCTCTTCCTTATCATTGGAGAAACTCGTCCCATTCAAGACAGCCTTTGCCGTAACAGTTATATTATATGTGCCAATTGTGGCTTGATTAATTGTTAAGGTTACTGGGTTGAGTAAATTTGTGGACCCAGGGGAAAAATCAGCAGGCGTAAGATTATTCTTGTTAAATGTACAGACTGCTCCTGCCGGACATTTGTCAAAGGTAAGTTCTATATGTTTACCTGTTAAAATAAAATTTGTACCGGTGTCATAAAAAGTAATATTATAGGTGGCCTTTTGGCCTGGATAAATGGTTAATGTTGGCGGAAGGACAAACATACCTAAGGCGGGAGCGGTTGGGACAACAGGTATTACAGAACCACAAGTTGCATCTGTATGGTTGGTACCGCTACCCGTACAAGTCCAAGACCAAGGACCCCATGGAATTGTGCCTGAAACAGACGAAGCTGATCCAGATGAACAAAGATTTGTAGAAGGGGCGGAAAAAAAGGTTCCACCATCTGAAGATCCGCATGTGCCGTTGACAACAGAGGAAGCCAAATTAGCGTTGCAAGAATCGGTACTACCTCCGCCGGAACCGATACATGTCCAAGACCAAGGACCCGTG